>OLGB01002205.1_pt1 | contig 21363 bp, 21 predicted proteins | sample 1605691 | NCBI WGS metagenome assembly OLGB01 (sample SAMEA3888925, study PRJEB22519) | human gut metagenome | biome: human gut; feature: human-associated habitat; material: faeces | place: Denmark | collected 2010 | reverse complement strand
GCACGCGCCCTACAGCCCGGCCCGGCCGCAACCGGCCCCCAGCTCCCGTTTCCGCCGGCCGGGCGGCTGCCTCACGGCGCAAACAGCAGCAGCGCCTCGTTTTGCAGGTCGAGCCCGCGCGCGTTCAGCGCAAACGCCTCGGGCGTCTCGCGCGCCCAGCCGCGCCGGCGGATTTCCGCCACCGCCTGCGGGTACGCCGCATACAGCGAAACGCCGAAGCGGCGCAAAAACGCTTGCAGTGAAACGCCCTCGATCAGGCGCAGCCCGAGCATGACGGTTTCAAACATCTCCTCCGCGCAGCCGATCGCCTGCACCTGCTGCACGGGCAGCCGTCCGGCCTCGAGCGCCTGCCGGTAGGCCGCCGGCGACGCCGTGTTCGCGCGCCGCGTCCAGGCCCCGTCCACGCGCAGCGCCCCGTGCGCCGCCACGCCAAAGCCCAGGTATTCGCCGTTGTGCCAATAGCCGAGGTTGTGGCGGCAGGCAAAGCCGGCGCGCGCGAAGTTGGAAATCTCATAGCGCAAAAACCCCTGCCCCGCCAGATACGCCATGCCGGCATCCTGCATGTCCGCCACCGCGTCCTCCTCCGGCAGCGCCGTGCGCCCGGCGCGCACCGCTTCCAGAAGCGGCGTCCCCTCCTCGAGGATGAGCGCATAGGCGGACACGTGCGTCACGCCGTCCAGGGCGCACACGAGCCGCAGCGTGTCGAGATACTGCGCCTGCGTCTGCCCCGGCAGGCCGTGCATGACGTCCACGTTCAGGTTGTCAAACCCGGCGCGCAAGGCCGCGCGGTGCGTCTCCAGAAAGCGCTCCCGCGTGTGGATGCGGCCGATCGCCGCAAGCAGGGCGTCGTCCGCCGACTGCAGCCCGATCGACAGGCGGTTGACCCCCGCCGCCCGGTAGGCGCGCAGGCGCTCCGGCGTCACCGTGCCCGGATTGCACTCGACGGTGACCTCCGCGTCCGGCGAGAGCGGGTACCGCGCCCCGAGCGTCTCGAGCACCGCGCCGAGCTGCGCCCCGGTGAGCAGCGAGGGCGTGCCGCCGCCGAAAAACACGCTCTCCACGCGCGGCGGCACGGGCAGCCGCTCCGCCGCGAGCGCGATCTCCCGGCACAGCGGCGCAACATAAGCGCCCACCGCCTCCGGCTCGGCAAAGGAGACGAAGTCGCAGTAGGCGCATTTTCTGACGCAATAGGGGATGTGCAGATACAGGCCGGCCATCAGTTGATGCGCAGCACGCTCATGAACGCCTCGCTCGGCACCTGCACGGAACCGACCTGGCGCATGCGCTTCTTGCCCTCTTTCTGCTTTTCAAGCAGCTTCTTCTTGCGCGTGATGTCGCCGCCATAGCACTTGGCAAGCACGTCCTTGCGCACGGCCTTGACCGTCTCCCGGGCGATGATCTTGCCGCCGATGGCCGCCTGGATGGGGATCTCGAACTGCTGGCGTGGGATGACCTCCTTCAGCTGTTCGGCCACGGCGCGGCCCTTGGCATACGCCTTGTCGCGGTGGACGATGGTGGACAGCGCGTCGCACATGTCGCCGTTGAGCAGGAAGTCGAGCTTGACAAGGTCGGACTTCATGTATTCGCGCAGCTCATAGTCGAACGACGCATAGCCGCGGCTGCGGGATTTGAGCTGGTCGAAAAAGTCGTAGATGATCTCGTTGAGCGGCAGGATGTAGTGCATCTCCACGCGCGTCTCCTCGAGGTATTTCATGTCCACAAAGATGCCGCGCTTTTCCTGGCACAGCTCCATGATCGTCCCCACGTATGCCGAGGGCGTCATGATGTTCGCATTGACCATCGGCTCTTCCATGCTCTCGATCTCCGTGACCGGCGGCAGGTTGGTCGGGTTGTCGATGAGCCGCTCCGTGCCGTCCGTCATGCGCACGCGGTAGATGACCGACGGGGCGGTCGTGACGAGGTCCAGGTCGAACTCGCGCTCGAGCCGCTCCTGGATGATCTCCATGTGCAGCAGCCCGAGAAAGCCGCAGCGGAAGCCATAGCCCAGCGCGACGGACGTCTCCGGTTCAAACGAGAGCGACGCGTCGTTCAGCTTGAGCTTGTCCAGCGCGTCGCGCAGATCGTCGTAGTGCGCGCCGTCGGCCGGATAGATGCCGCAGAACACCATGGGGTTGACCTGCTTGTAGCCGGGCAGCGGCTCCTTTGCCGGGCGCTGCGCGCCGGTGATCGTGTCGCCGACCTTCGTCTCCGCCACGCTCTTGATGGACGCGGCGATGTAGCCCACTTCGCCCGCCGTCAGCTCCTCCACCGGCTTGAGCTGCGGCGCAAACACGCCCACCTCCGTCACGTCAAATTCGTTGCCGGTGGCCATGGAACGGATGCGGTCGCCCGCCCGCACCGTGCCGTCCATGACGCGCACGTAGGAGAGCGCGCCCTTGTAGTTGTCATAGTAGCAGTCGAAAATCAGTGCTTTAAGCGGCGCGCCGGGGTCGCCCTCGGGCGGCGGCACCCTGTCCACGATCTGGGCCAGCACCTGGTCGATATTCACGCCATTTTTGGCGGAGATGCACGGCGCGTCCTCCGCCGGGATGCCGATCACGTCCTCGATCTCGCGGATCACGTGCTCCGGCTGCGCGGACGGCAGGTCGATCTTGTTCACGACCGGCACGACCTCGAGCCCGTTGTCCACCGCCAGATAGACGTTCGCCAGCGTCTGCGCCTCGATGCCCTGCGTCGCGTCCACGACGAGCACCGCGCCCTCGCACGCGGCCAGCGCGCGGCTCACCTCATACGTAAAGTCCACGTGCCCGGGCGTGTCGATCAGGTTGAACATATAGCGCTTGCCGTCGGTATGCGTGTAGAACATGCGCACCGCCGTCGCCTTGATCGTGATGCCGCGCTCGCGCTCGATGTCCATCGAGTCGAGCAGCTGGTCCTCCATGTCGCGCGCGGAGACCGTGTCCGTCAGTTCCATCATGCGGTCGGCCAGCGTCGATTTGCCGTGGTCGATGTGCGCGATGATCGAAAAATTGCGGATCAAATCCATCGGGTATGCCATTGCAGCCGTCCCTTCCAAAGGTTTTCAGCATATCATACCATCGGCGGTCGGTCCTGCGCAAGGTTTTCCGCTTCTCCGCCCGGCAAACGCCGCCCGCTTGCCCCCGCCGGGCCCCGCGTCACGACAGCGCGGCTGTGATCTGCTCATACAGCGCGCGCGACTCCTCCGCCGAGTTGCCGCTGAGCACATACACCGTGTCGTCCGTGTCCACGCGCACAAACAGCGTCTGCCCGGTGTTGACGCACACCTTGCACAGGCCGATCCCGTTGAGCTGGAACGTCCCTTCGCAGAGCGTGCCGATCGCGGACCCCGCTACCTTGCTGCCGCCGGGCAGTCCTGTCAGCAGCTCGGCCGACTCGACCTCGTCGAGCGGGATGGTATACACGCGTGCCAGATGGTCCGCCGTGACCGCCTCGTCCGTGCAGGCGACGCGGATGGGCGTAAACTCCTCCGCGACCATCCAGCCGCACAGGGCGGGGATCGACAGCAGGCACAGCGCCGCAAAGATCATCAGCGCCTTGCCCACCGGACGCGCGAGGTTCAGCGTGCTGCCCATGCCAATCCGTTGGTTCACGACGTTGTGCGTGTCGTTGGGGTTATAGTAAAACGTCCCCAGCCACCAGCAGGCGTCGTCGTCCACGTATGCGCCGCGCCCGCTCTGCTGCGTGAGCCTGGACTGCGCCGCGCGCACCAGCAGCTCGGCGCGCAGCGCCAGCGCCAGCAGCGCAACCGTGTACACGCCCGCGGCAATTAAAACCCCAAGCGCGCTCGCCTCCAGCAACCAGACCGCCAGGGAAAACGCGCCGGTCAGGTACGCCGTGCCGGCCCAGAACACGCCCCAGTGGTACCGCCGCACGCGGGTGAGCGCGAGCGTGACGTCCACCTCCCCGTCCACGACCTCGGCTCTGTTGCGGTACAGATACCGGTAGCTGGCATAGCACCCGGCGACAATGAGCGCGTCGATCAGGTAGACCGACAGCTGCGCCCAGAACATCGCATCCACGCGCCGCCACAGCAGCGACACGACCGGCACGAGCCCCATCAGCACCGGCGGCACGAACCACCAGGCGCTCATCCATCGCTGCGGCAGCGCCGCAGCTTTCATCTCCACAAACACCTTCCCCGCGCTCTCCGGCGCCCAGCCGCGCGCCTGTTTCAGCGCGCGCAGCTGCCGGTGGGCGGCGGCATATACGAAAAACGGCGCGACAATCACCACCAGCACCCACAGCATCTGCCAGGAAAAGGCCAGGGAGTCGTGAGAAAACAGCAGCGACGGCAGCAGGGCGGCCGTGAGCAGGCCGAACAGGAGCCAGAGCCGCTTCCGGTACTGCTTGCAGATTGCGCGCACTTCCTCCGTCTGCCGCGCCTCAAACGGCAGCGTCACGCCGATGACGATGTTCTTCTTGGGCTTGGCCTCATTGGCCAATATGCCGGTCATCACCGGCAAAACCGGGTACAGGAGCAGCAGCATGATCCAGTTCATCGGGCATTGTCTCCTTCCTCTTGGCTGTCTTTTACCGCGTCCGTCCGCCCCGCGCCGGGCGCCGCGCCGCGCAGGGCCCCCTGATCTGTCGCCTCCCGGTACGTCTCGCGGCACAGTGCCACGGCGGCCGCCTCGTCCAGCCCCGCTACCCGCAGCTCCGACAGGCACAGCCGCAACGCGCGCAGCGTCTTGTCCGGCACGCCCGCCCCGCGCGGCTGCGCCGACACCACCGTGCCGCCGCGGCGGTCCGCGGTCAGATATCCCTCGCGCCGCAGCTGCTGGTACGCCTTGCTGACGGTCATCATGTTGACCCCGCTCTCGTCCGCAAACGCACGGATCGTGGGCAGGCGCTCCCCGTCGCGCAACGCGCCCGCGGCGATGCCCTGCACAATTTGGTTGCGAATTTGCAGGTAGATCGGCTCTTCGCTTTCAAAATCGAGCTGTAACAGCACGGTAACACCTCCTTTGCACTGTTTGTATTATCAATTATCCCCCCCCATTCCCTTTTGTGTTCCCGTAGACCAAAACCCAAAATCAAAATCTAATGTAGATTTATTCATTGGGACACAAAAGGAGGCTCTACCCTTTCGGGTGCAGCCTCTAACTTTGTTTATGTTTTATCAGAAAGTAATATTTGCAATTTCTGTATCGACAATGGTTTCCCAATCGTCAAAGTCAAAAACATGGAAGGACAACTCTACATTCTCAATCGTAGTAATCCCATTTTCCTCAAGGTCAGACTCCATAAAAGTAATGGTATCCACGGCACGTTTGCCTGCAACTACATCGCAGGAAAACACAGCCTCTACCATAAATCCATTGACGGATACATCTCTGGTCTGTACGGTTACATCTTTATCTCCTGTGTTTTCAATATAAGTCACGATGCTGGGACCAAATATGGAATCATCTTCTGCAAGCCCCTTAATAACAATCTTGATACCATTTCCCTCATAGGCCAAATCGCCGTTATCATCATAGGTATACTCAAAGGTATCAGCGATAGAAGTCCTGATCTGGATTGCGTCAGTGTCCAAATACGTTTCCCAATCAGCCATGTCAAAAATGTGAAATGCAATTTCCATATCAGCGATTGCTTCAATTCCACACGCCTCAAAATCCGATTGCATAAACGTCAAACTATCATTTGCCTTCTTGCCATTCACAACATCAACCGACATCATCGTTTCCACCATGTAGCCATTAACGGAAGCGTTGCGGCATTGGAAAGTTAGGTCTTTGCCAGAATTATTCTCAATAAGCAGTTTGATTTCTGGGCCAAAAACCTCGTCAACTTCAAGGCTTTTAGCAGTAATTTTTATGCCAGCCTCATCAACAAGAACGGTCTCACTAATAGTCGCTTCTGTTTCCTCGGGTTCCTCTACTTGTTCCTCCTGCTGTCCTTCCTCGGTGTTGTCGCCAGTAACAACATTAGAGGGCTCCTTAATCTCTTCATCAGAAGGACTACCGCATGCTACCAATGACATAGCCAAAATAATTGCCAGGATAATTGCCAATGTTCTTTTCATTTTATCTTCTCCTTTATCTTTTTTCTTTCGCGGTATATAGATACAAAGCCAATGCCGGGCAGCAAAGATCCCAATGCCTTCACTATAAGAATGCCAATATCCCCAACATCATTAGTCCCATAAAAAAGCCAAGAAAACCCATAATAATGGGCAAGATGCCAATTACTTTGTTTTTATTATATCACAACCTTTACAAATTATCTAATATAAATTGGTTCTGTATGTCAATTTTACGCGCTCTGCAAGCACTGGCCCGGTTTATTTGCATCCCGCTTACCCTACAGTGTGTTTCGGGCAAACGCGCACACTTTCTTTACAGAGGAGATGGACTGCTGTATAATATATAAGGAAAAATGTGCGGCCGCGCCCGTTGCCGGCCGCTTGGGCCGGTGCGGGCCGCGTACAATCGCCGCCCGGCCAGAAAGGATATCCATGGCACTCAGAACCATACGCGTCAACGACGACCCCTGTTTGAGAAAAGTCTGCCGGCCTGTCGACCGGTTTGACGGGCGGCTTGCCGAGCTGCTCGACGACATGCTGGAAACGATGTACCATGCCGACGGCGTGGGGCTGGCCGCGCCGCAGATCGGCGTGCTGCGCCGCGCCGTGGTGATCGACGTGGGCGAAGGGCCGGTGGAGCTCATCAACCCCCGCATCACCAGCAGCGACGGCATCCAGGGCGACATCGAGGGCTGCCTCTCCTTCCCCGGACAAGCTGGCTATGTCGAGCGCGCCAACCGCGTCACCGTGGAAGGCCAGGATCGGCGTGGACGGCTGCACACCTACGAAGCCGAAGGGCTCTTTGCGCGCGCCATCCAGCACGAGCTGGACCATCTGGACGGGCTGGTGTTCCTGCGGCTGAAAAAAGACCCGCCGGAGGGTTTTGAAGAGCGGTAAGCCGGCACGGGCGACCCCGTCTTTTTCCCTGAACAGGCGAAGGAATCACCCTGCCGCCGGGCACGCCGGCGCGGGGCTACGGAGGCATGAAGCATGAAAATCGCGTTCCTCGGCACGCCGGAATTTGCCGTGCCGTCGCTGCAGGCGCTCATCGACGCCGGGCATACGCTCTGCGTCTTTTCCCAGCCGGACAGGCCGGTGGGCCGCCACGGCACGATATCGCCGACGCCGGTCAAGGCGCTGGCGCTCCGGCACGGCATCCCGGTATACCAGTTCGACCGTATCCGGCGGCCGGAAGGCGTCGCGGCGCTCCGGGCGTTTGCGCCGGATCTGATGGTGACGGCCGCCTTCGGGCAGCTGCTTTCACAGGAAAACCTCGATGTGCCGCGGCTCGGCTGCATCAACGTGCATGGGTCGCTGCTGCCCAAATACCGCGGCGCCGCGCCCATCCAGTGGGCCATCATCGACGGCGAACGCGTGACGGGCATCACGACGATGATGACCGACATCGGCATGGACACGGGCGACATCCTGCTAAAGGCGGAGACGGCCATCGGCCCGGACGAGACGGCCGGCGAGCTGTATGACCGGCTGGCGGCCATCGGCGCGCGCGTGCTGCTCGACACGCTGGCCGCGCTCCAGGCAGGCACGCTCCAGCGCACCCCGCAGGACGAAGCGCTTGCCACGAAATGCTGTATGCTCAAAAAGGAGCATGGCAAGCTCGACTTTCAACAGACCGCGCAACAGGTGCACGACCGTGTGCGCGGCGTGAACCCGTGGCCCGGCGCCTACGCGCTGCTGGACGACGGCTCCACGCTCAAGATCTGGAAGACGCAAAAGGCGGGCCCGCAAAGCGCGGCGCATCCGGCCGGGGCCTGCTTTGGCGACGCCAGAACCGGGCTGTTCGTGCAATGCGCAGACGGCGCGGTAGAACTGCTGGAAGTGCAGGCCGCCGGCGGCAAGCGGCTCGACGGGCGCACATTCCTGCGCGGCAGGCCCATTGCCGGGCACACGCTCTCATGAACGTCCGCCGCCTTGCCCTTGACGTGCTGTCCGACGTGACCGACGGCGGCGCCTATGCCAATCTACGCCTCAAGCAGGCGCAGGCCGGCCTCTCCGCAGCCGACGCGCGGTTCCTCTCCGCGCTCGTCTACACGACGCTGGACCGGCTGCTCTATCTCGACTACATCCTCTCCGCCTTTGCCCCCGGGCGGCAAAAGCGGACGGTACGCGCGCTGCTGCGGCTCGGCGCATGCGAGCTGCTGTGCCTGCGCACGCCGCCGCACGCGGCGGTATCGGAATACGTTTCCCTCTGCAAACAGCTCGGCAAGGGCGCGGCCGCCGGGTTTGTGAACGCCGTGCTGCGCCGCATCGACCGCGAGCGCGACGCGCTGCCGCCACTGCCCGACGCGCCCGACGCCAGGCTGTCCATCGAATACAGCTATCCGCTGTGGCTCGTACGGCTCTGGTGCGCAGAGCGTGGCGAAGCGGAAGCGCGGCAGCTGCTCGCCGCAGCGCCAAGGCCGCTCTCCGTACGCGCGCAATATCCGGAAACGACGGAAGGCGTGCTCGCCGCGCTGCCCTGTGGCGCCACGCGCGGGCGCATGGATGAAAACTGCCTGTATCTCGACGCGGGCATGGACGTGACCGCGGACCCGCTCTTTCAGGCGGGACGCCTGGCCGTCCAGGGGGAGGGCGCCATGCTCGCCTGCCGCGCCCTGGGCGACTGCCGGGGCCGGCGCGTGCTCGACGCCTGCGCCGCGCCGGGCGGCAAGAGCGCCTATATCGCCTCGCTGTCGGAAAACCAGGCGGCGTTGACCTGTTTCGAGCTGCACGCGCACCGGTTGTCGCTGCTGCAGAGCACGCTGGAACGGCTGCACGTGCGGGCCGACCTTCGGCAACGCGACGCGTCGGTGCACGACCCGGCGTTCGACGGCGCGTTCGACGCGGTGCTGGTCGATGCGCCGTGTTCGGGGCTCGGCCTGCTCAGTGGCAAGCCCGACCTGCGCTATCGCAAGCAACCGGCCGACATCGGCACGCTCGCCCAGATCCAGGCGCGCATTCTGGACGCCTGCGCCCCGTATGTCCGCCCCGGCGGCACGCTGGTCTATGCCACCTGCACCGTCAGCGCCGCGGAAAACGAGCGGCAGACGGCCGCCTTTTTCAGCCGCCACCCCGAATTTTCCCCCGCCCCGCTCCCGTTCCACGACGGCCACGAGCTGCAGCTGCTGCCGCACCGGCACGGGACGGAGGGCTTCTACCTCGCGAGGATGCAACGATGTACCTGACCGAACAGTCGTTTGAAGAGATCGCCGCACTGGTGCGTTCGTTTGGCGAACCGGACTTCCGCGCGCGCCAGGTCTATGGCTGGCTGACGCGCGGCGTGCGCCCGGCCGACATGACCAACGTGCCGAAGGCGCTGCGCGACCGGCTTTCCGAACTGCCTTTTGGCGCCGTGGACATCCGTCACAAGCGCGTGTCGGAGCGCGACGGCACGGCCAAGTACCTCTTTCAGCTCGAGGACGGCAATCTCGTGGAAGGCGTGCTGATGCGCTACAAATATGGCAACACGGCCTGCCTGTCCACGCAGGTGGGCTGCCGGATGGGCTGCGCGTTCTGCGCCTCCACGCTCGAAGGCTGTGTGCGCAACCTGCACGCGGGCGAAATGCTCGGGCAGATCGCCGCCATCGAGCGCGACGAGCCGGCCCCGGCCGGGCAGCGCGCCGTGACCAACCTTGTGCTCATGGGCAGCGGTGAGCCGATGGACAACCTCGACAACGTCCTGCGCTTCCTGCGCCTCGTCTCCAGCCCGGACGGCATGCGCATCAGCCCGCGCAACATCTCGGTTTCCACCTGCGGCCTGGTGCCACAGCTCGAGCGGTTCACGGCGGAGGCGCCGCATGTGACGCTGTCCATCTCGCTGCACGCGCACGACGACGAGACGCGCAGCCGCCTCATGCCTGTCAACCGCGCCTATCCCATCGCCAGCGTGCTGCGCGCGGCAAAGGCGTATGCGGACAAGACGGGGCGCCGGGTCGTGTTCGAATACGCGCTCATCCGCGGCGTAAACGCCGCCGAAACCGACGCCGTGGCGCTGGCGCGCCGCCTGCGCGGCATCCGCTGCCACGTGAACCTCATCCCGCTCAACCCGGTGCCGGAGCGCAACCTGGCGGGCGCAACGCGCCAGGAAGCGGTGGCCTTTCAGGGCTGGCTGACCCGGGAGCACATCTCCGCGACCGTGCGCCGCGAGATGGGCACCGACATCGAAGGCGCCTGCGGACAACTGCGACGGAGGATCCTCCATGAACTACGCGATTAAGACCCACATCGGCCGGCGCGCCCACAATGAGGACCGCGGCCACATCCCGTCCGGCCAGAACGCGCTGCCGTTCGTCGCCGTGTCCGACGGCATGGGCGGCCATGCGGCGGGCGAAATCGCCAGCCGCATGACGATCGACGGCATGCTCGACGAGCTGCGCCACGGGTACGACATGGACCCCATCTCCCTGCTGAAGCGGTCGATCACGCGGGTCAATCTCGACGTGTACCGCGCGGCGCAGGACGGGGAGACGCTGCGCGGCATGGGCGCGACGCTGGTCTGCGCGCTGCTCAGCGGCAAACGATACCTCGTGGCCAACGTGGGCGACAGCCGCCTGTACCACTTTGACGGCGCGACGCTCGAACAGGTCACGACCGACCACTCCCTGGTCGAAATGCTCGTGCAGTCCGGCAACATCACACGCGAAGCCGCCAGGACGCACCCACGCCGCAACATCATCACCCGCGCCATCGGCATCGGCCTGCGCGTGGACGTGGACGTGTTCGACCGCGCGTGGAAGGAAGGCGACATCCTGCTGCTGTGTTCCGATGGGCTGTCCGGCAGCCTGGAAGACGCGGACATGCTGCGCATGCTGCAGCAGGGCGGCTCCCTTTCGGACATGGCCGACCGTCTGGTCGCCGCCGCGCTTGAAAACGGCGCCAGCGACAACATCACCGTCGTGCTCGCACGCTGCGAAGGGGGCGATTGCGCATGACGATCGGCACCATTTTGAACCATCGTTACCGCATTGAGGCGCTCATCGGCTCCGGCGGCATGGCGCTGGTCTATCGCGCCATCAACCTCACCAACCGCCGCCCCGTGGCCGTCAAGGTCCTGCGGCAGGAATACCGGGACAACGCAGAGTTTCTGATGCGGTTTGAGCGAGAGGCGCGCGCCGTGCTGCACCTGTCGCACGACAACATCGTGCGCGCCTACGGCGTCGGGCAGTACGACGGCATCCCGTATATCGTCATGGAGTACGTCGAGGGAAAGACGCTCAAACAGATCATCCAGGAAAACGGACCCATGCCGGCGCGAACCGCCATCCGGATCACCTGCCAGGTGCTGGAAGCGCTCTCCGCCGCCCACGCCACCGGAATCATCCACCGCGACGTCAAACCGCAAAACGTGATCGTCACCCGCGACGGGCGCGCCAAACTGACCGACTTTGGCATTGCGCGCGACGTGGACGCCAGCACCGTCACCTTCGCCGGCGACACGGTAATCGGTTCGGTGCACTACCTCTCCCCCGAACAGGCGACCGGCACGCCCGTGACCGCCGCGAGCGACATCTATTCCACCGGCGTCATGCTGTACGAGATGCTCACCGGCACCGTGCCCTTCACCGGGGAGACATCCGTGTCCATCGCGCTCAAGCACATCAACGACGTGCCGGTGGAGCCCATCCAGCAAAACCCGAAAATCCAGCCGATGCTCAACAGCATCGTGCTGCGCGCCATGTGCAAAAACCCCGCCGACCGCTATCCGACGGCCAAGGCGATGCGCAACGACCTGCTGCACGCCCAGCATGCGCCGGCAGGCGCGCTGCGCGGGCACCCCGTTTCCCTGTCCGGCAGCCCAGCATCGGGCGGGGAACAGAACCCGGCAGACCAGGCGGCCAAATGGCACGGCTCGTTCAAGATTGCGCTCGTGGTGGGGCTGTGCATTTGCGCGCTGCTGGGCACCTTTTTCGGCATGCGCAGCCTGCGCACTCAGCCGGCCACCGCACAGCTGCCCGTGCCGATCCTCGCCGAAAAGACCGTGGCGGAGGCCACGCAGCGCGCGTCCGAATACGGTTTTGCACTGGTCATTGCCGAATATGAAACCAGCAACACCGTGCCTCACGGCTGCATCATTTCGCAGGAACCGGCCGCCGGCACGTCCGCCCGGGCCGGCACGGAAATCTACGTCGTCGTGAGCGCCGGTCCGGAAGCGCCGACCGTGCCGAACCTGGTCGGCCAGACCTATGAAGATGCGCTCACGCTGCTTGCGGAAGCGGGACTCGACATCGGCAAGGTCTCCTATCGCGTATCCGACGTGGCCATCGGCTACATCTGTGAACAGACGCCGCTGGCCGGTACCGAAGTCAGCGCCGGGCAGCTGGTCGACGTCTGCATCAGCGCCACCTCGGCACAGCAGGTACAGATGCCGGTCGTCACGGGGTTGCCGTTGACCGAAGCGCTGTCGCTGCTGGATCAGAACGGGTTTTCTGACATCCTGCTGCGATATGACGCCGATTCCGCCAAGGAACCCGGCATGGTGGACACACAGTCGCCCGAGGCGCTCGCCACGGTGCAGGCCGGCATGGCCGTGTCGCTCGTCGTCGCAGGTTCGCCCGCCGACCGCCCCTACAGCGCCGACATCGCCTACAACCTGACCATCGGCGCCAACGGCACCGACGTCATGGCCACCATCGTGGAGGCGGAGGCCGGCGTGCGGTTTGAACGCGTCGTATATGAGGTGACGCTCGAAAAGGGCGACATCATCCCCGTCTCCTTCACGGCCTATGCCGCGTCGGAGGGCCTGCACGAGCTGATCCTGTACATCGACGGGCAGGAAGTACGCAGGCAGGAAGCCAGCTTTGGCTTGAGATCGCAATAATGGAACAGGGACGCATCATCAAGGGCATAGGCGGATTCTACTACGTGCAGCTGGACGGCGGCCTGGTGGTGGAATGCCGCGCGCGCGGCCGCTTCCGCCGCGACGGCAAGCCGCCTCTCGTCGGCGACCTGGTGACCATACTGCCCCAGCGTGAGGGCGCCGCGCTCGTGGACGAGATCCTGCCGCGCAAAAACGAGCTCGTGCGCCCCATGGCTGCCAATGTCGACCGCCTGCTACTCGTGCTGTCCGCATCCGCGCCGCCGCCGGACTGGCTGCTCGCCGACAAACTGCTCATCCAGGCGCACTGCGCCGGCATTGCGCCGCTGCTGCTGCTGAACAAGTGCGACGCCGCCAACCGGGACACGCTCGACGCATTTCTAAAGGACTACGCGTCGTTTGACACCCTGTGCGTATCCGCAAAGACCGGCCAGGGCATCCGGCAGCTTGGGGAGCTGCTGCAGGAAGGCGTTTCCTGCTTTGCCGGGCAGTCCGCCGTGGGAAAGACCTCGTTGCTCAATGCGCTGATCCCCGGCCTCTCTCTGGAGACGGGCGGCCTGTCGCGCAAGACGGAGCGCGGCCGCCATACCACGCGCCACGCGCAGCTCGTGCCCTTTGGCGCCGGCGCAGTGCTGGACACGCCTGGGTTTTCGCTGTATGATACGCAGGACCTTGAACAGGACGTGCTGGACGCCTGCTACCCGGAATTCGGCGCGCTGCCGGCGCAATGCCGCTTCCCGGGCTGCATGCATGTCTCCGAACCGGATTGCGCCGTCAAACGCATGGTGGAAGCCGGCGGCATGAGCCCCTCCCGCTATGCGCGCTATGTGCTGCTTGCAAAGGAATTCGAACAAAGGAGAAAACACCGCTATGATTAAAATTGCCCCCTCCATCCTGTCTGCCGATTTTGCAGCGATGGGCGCCGCCGTAGAGCGGCTGGCCGGCTGGGGCGCCGATTGGGTCCACTTCGACGTGATGGACGGTCACTTCGTCCCCAACCTCACCTTTGGCCCCATGATGTGTGCCGCGGTGCGCCCGCTGACCAAACTGCCGCTCGACGTCCACCTCATGGTTTCCCGCCCGGCCGACTGGATAGAGCCGTTCCACCAGGCGGGCGCAGACTGCATCACGTTCCACGTCGAGGCGGAGGCGCACGTGCACCGCACGCTGCAGTCCATCCGCGCGCGCGGGATGCGGGCCGGCGTCGTGCTCAATCCCGCCACGCCCGCGTGCATGGCGGAGGCCGTGCTGCCACTGTGCGACCTGGTGCTGCTCATGAGCGTCAACCCCGGTTTTGGCGGCCAGTCCTTCATTCCGGAAGTGCTCGACAAGATCCGCACGCTGCGCGCCATGATCGATGCGCGAGGCCTGTCCACGGAGATCGAAGTGGACGGCGGCGTCAATCCCGATACCGCGCGCGCGTGCATCGACGCGGGCGCGACCATTCTCGTCGCCGGCAACAGCGTGTTCCGCGCCCAGGACCCGCAGGCCATGGTTGCCGCGCTCCGCTGCGGGCGCTGACGCCCTTTGGATCTGCGCAGCCCGTCCCATATGATCGATCAAGCGCCCCGCCCCGGCAGGATGCCGGGGCGGGGCGCCTGCCCTTCCCTGGGAACGCGACGGCTCCCTTTCAGTTGTACTCCTGCCCAAGCACGTCCCACGGCGTCAGCAGCCCCAGCACGCGCTCCGTCTCGCGCCCGTTCTCCGTCACAAACAGCATGTCCAGGCGTTCGCCGCGGTCGAACGACTCGCGCAGCATCCGCTCCGAAGCATAGATGGAGCCGTTGCGCGGCACGAAGGCAAACCGGCGCTTCTGCCGGGCGGACAGCGGCAGATACCGCTCCAGCGCGGAAAACGGGGTCGCCTCCGTCAACCCGGCAATCGTCTCGTCCAGCACGCACGCAAAGATCGTGTTCTCGCTGAACACGCCCGCAACCCGGCCGTCCACCAGGATGGGCACGTGCGAAAAGCCCTGCTCGTGCATCCTGCGCATGACGGGCAGCACCGCATCCTCCGGCGCAGCCGTCAACGCGCGCTCGATGCGCGTGGCGCACTGCAGGTTGGTCTCCGGCGTCTGTAACCGCCGCAACACGCGGCGCAACGTCTCCAGCATCGCCTCCGACGGTTCCACCGCATACGCGCCGTCCACCCGCGGCTTGTGGCTGAGCAGGTTGCGCACGTCGCGGCAATACTCCAGCTCCGGCCGGAAGCGCTCGAACTCCGGCCGCGTCATGAGCGACTGGATCGTGCGGTGGTCCACCGGCAGATGGTACTGCGACGCCGCCTCGAGCTCCAACGTGCGATACAAATCCAAAAACTCATCCGTCCTGTTCATCCGTACCAGGCTTCCCCTCTGCAAGCAATGTGTTGAGGATATAGAGATAGATTTCTTCCGCATGCTCCGTCCAGCCGGCCCGCACGCGCTGCGCCATGGCCCGGGAAATGACGTCAAAAGAAATATCCAGCACGACGGACGTCTTTTCCTGCGCGCGCAGATGCACGCGGTACGCCCCGCCGTACAGCTCCTCCATGGAGGACACGAGCTGTGTCTCGCGCAGCATGGACTCGTGATTCCGCTCGGCATACGCCGCAAGCCGCGTCCGAAGGGAGTGCGGCAGGCTCTCCTCGAACATGCCGAGCACCTCCTCGCCGCGCGAGGTCACGCGATATCCCTGTCCAAATGTACGCGGGATAGCCGCGAGAAAACCGTCTTCCTCCATCTCGGCCATTGCCGTTTGAAAATCAAAATAGGACATGCAATCGTTTTCCACCATCGCCCGGTAGAGCTGTTCCCGCGTAATATCGAGATCCGCCGCACGGGTGAAAAACAGGATGGTCAGCTTGTCCTTTGGAACGCCGTGTGCAAAAATTGGCATGTCACACCTCCGTCTCATTTCCAAACGCCACGGGAAGGATGCCCGGGCACGGCCCACCTCCACGCGCACCCCAAGGCCACAAACGCTGCGCCCCCCGCGCGCTGCGCCGCCCCGCAACACGCCATGCGCTTTACCGCCCGGTCGACGGGCCTCCCCGCCGCCCGGCCTGCCGTTTCTGCTTCTGCCGCTCGTCATCCTGCGTTTGATCCTGTGGGGTTTCGGCCCGGTTTTCCTGCCATGGCCCGTTCTCCTTCCAATCCCCTGCCCGCAGATGCGCCGCCATGGCGCAGAGAAACTCCTTGTTGCTCGGCGGGCACGTCTTGCTGCACCATGGCATCAGCTGCAACAGCAGCGCCTGATCGCCAATTTGCCAGATCTCGTGGATGATCGCGCGCAGATTGCGGTCAATCTGCTGCGGGGATGCATGCATCCGTTGTGCCACCAGCGCATACACATCGGACAAGTGCTCCACATCTTTCCGCTCACGCAGGACGTCCAGCAGTTCCATCGCCTGCACATATCCCCTGCGGCTGGGCCTGGCTCCCATGGCCAGCAACATCCGTTCAATTTCGACCATTTTCGCGTCCCCCATTCGATTTCTGAAATTATTTCGGGAAATATGCAACATTGTTGCATATTTTCGCGGGACGCGCAATACAATCGCACAAAATCGAAGCGGTTCGACAAAAATCGCCAAAAAACCCCCGGTCAGAGCGCAAACAGATAGATGGCCAGGAAGTGCAACAGGCTGCCAAGCAGCACAAACACGTGGAACGCGCCGTGAAAATACCGCCGGCGCGCACCGATGCCAAACAGGATTGCGCCGACCGTATAGCTGATCCCGCCCGCCAGCAGCAGGAAAAAGCCCGGCCGCGTCAGCGCCGCCCACGTCTCTGGCAAGAACGCCGCCACGGCCCACCCCATGACGATATAGCAGACCATGGAAAACGCGCGGTACTGCTTGAGATCAATTGCCGTCAACGTAACTGCCAGCGCCGTCAATCCCCATTCTCCCCCAAACGCCGCCCAAGCCAGGGCCGGATGGATCGGGCGGATGGCGCAGAGCAGGATGGGCGTATAGGTGCCGGCGATCATGAAATAAATGGCGCAGTGGTCGAGCACCTGCAGCACTTTTTTCCCCAGGGACGGGCGCAGGCCGTGATAGATACTCGACATACAGTACATCAGCAACATACACCCGCCGTATACGGCGCTGGAGACAATGCCTGCCACGCGCCCCGCCAGCACGCTCTTGACGACGCACAACACGAGCGTCGTCACCGCGAGCGCGCCTCCCGCGATGTGGGAAATCATGTTGAACAGTTCTTCTCCCCGGGTATAATCCGGGAGCTTCCGTTCAGACAAACGAATCCGCATGGCGGCCTCCTCCTTTCCAGCCGGCGCCCTGCCGGGATGACGCCGGAAGACAAAAAAACTGCCGCAAACGGATCCGCTCGCAGCAGTGTGGAGCTGATGAGCAGATTCGAACTGCCTACCTCCTCATTACCAATGAGGTGCTCTACCGACTGAGCTACATCAGCATTATGGGCTCGCAACGAACCCATTATAGCGAATATATCCCCGTTTTGCAAGAGGAATTTTCCGCCGCCTCACGCCTCTGCGCGGATGACGCTCTCCACTTCCCGCACGCAGGGCAGCCGGCGGATTTGCTCCAGCGCCGCCTGCACATCCAGCTCCTGCGCCGTATGCGTCATGAACGTGATGTGCGTGGAGCCGCCCACACGCTCGCCCAGCTGCAGGACGTCCTTGAGCGACACGCCATGGTCGGCAAACACGTTGGCGACGGCCGCCATCGTGCCCGGCGCATCCGCCACGGAAAGGCGGATACAATAGATGCAGCGGAAATTGCGCACGAGCTCCACCTCGTCGCTCATGCCCGCCTCGTTGCGGAAGGTCATGTAGCGATGGTGGCCCGCCGCGTGGCAGGCATAGATCACGTCCGACATGACCGCGGACGCCGTGGGCATGCAGCCCGCGCCGCGGCCATAGAGCATGACGTCGTCCACGGCATGCCCCGTCAGGAAGATGGCGTTGAACACGCCGCGCACGGAGGCCAGAGGATGGTCCTTCGGCAGCATGGTCGGATGCACGCGCACCTCGATGGCGTGCCCCTGCTTCTTGCCGATGGCCAGCAGCTTGATCTCATAGCCCAGCAGCTTGGCCGCCTCAAAGTCCTCCGCCGTCAGCTTGGTGATGCCCTCGCGGTAGATGACGTCGATGGGCATGTGCGCGTGAAACGCCATCGAGGACAGGATGGACAGCTTGTACATCGCGTCGTATCCCTCCACGTCGGCGGTCGGGTTGGCCTCGGCATAGCCCAGCGCCTGCGCCTCGTGCAGCACCTCGTCGAACGCGCGCCCCTCTTCGGCCATCTTGGTCAGGATATAGTTCGTCGTGCCGTTGATGATGCCCATGATGCGCTCGATGTTGTTGGCCTGCATGGAGTCGGTGATCGTGCGGATGATGGGGATGCCGCCGCCCACCGTCGCCTCCAGATACAGCCCGGCGCCGGTCTGCTTGGCCGCCGCCTCGAACTCGTGCCAGTGCTTGCTCATGACCTCCTTGTTCGACGTGACGACCGTCTTGCCGCTGGAGAGCGCGCGCAGGATGAACGTGCGCGCCGGCTCCACCCCGCCCATGCACTCGACCACGATGCCGACGCGCGCATCCTCCAGGATGTCGTCGATCGACGTGGTAAACAGCTCCCGCGGCGCCAGGTGCAGGTTGGGCTCGTGCTCAAAATCCCGCACGAGGATGTGGGCAATCTGCAGATCCAGTTCTTCGCGGTGCAGGATATCCCCGTGGTTCTCCGTCGCAATGCGGTAGACGCCGGAGCCGACAGTGCCAAAGCCGAGGATTGCAATGGTGTGGGTGGTCATGCTGAGTCTCCTTTACTGTACGATATCGGGTTCCCTCTCGGGTGAAAGCGCAGAGAACGCGGCGCCGGCCGCCGTGGCAAACGGCGCAAGCGGCGGCACGTGGAAACGGACGGGATGCAGCCACTCGACCATGTGGATCAGTTCCTGAAACACCGGCAGCGTGACCGGCGTGCCGATGAGCACGACATCCTGGACGCACTCGGCGCGCGCGGCGAACGCCGCCATCACGCCGACCGTCTGGCAGACCAGATTGACCGCGCCGCGCGCCAGATCGTCCAGCGAGGCCTCCCGTCCGAGGCGCGCAAAATTGGAAACCGTCGTGTAGGGCGGTAGGCCCGGGATGTCCCGGTCCGTCAGATCGCCAATGCACAGGTCGACGGCGCGCAGGTCGCCACGTGCGGCGCATTCCGCCACGCGCTCCGCGTCCGGTTCGCCGCCCATGTGCCGGACGAGCCCCATGAGCGTGCCGCCGCCGACGCCGCTGCCGCCCAGATGCCGCGCCGGCTCCCCGCGCGCGGCCATGACAAACGCCGTACCGGTACCCACGCTGGCCACCAGCGCCCGCGCCAGGCCGGAGAACGCCAGCGCGCCCGCGCCAATGGCGGAAAACTCCGGCACCTGCCGCACCGGCAGCCCGCGGAACGTCTCGCCAAACCGCGAGGCGCCCATGCCCGTGACGGCAATGGCCTCCGGTCCCGCCTGCAGCAGCTCGTCCAGATCGGACAGTTGAAACCGCCCCGCCTCCACGCGGGCCGTGCGCACGACCGTCCCGCCCTCCAGCAGCGCCAGCTTGACGGCGGAGACGCCCATGTCCACGCCCAGCAGCCGCTGCTCAGCCATGTTTGATAACCTTCTTGAGCGCCGTGCAGACGGCGATCGCAGCCACGACGGCCACGACGATCTCCAGCACGCCGTTGGTCGCAATCACGGTGCCGATGGCGCCGAGCAGCAGCGGATAGGCAATGCCGTTGGCCGCCGCGTAATCCACGCCAAAGACGACGTAGATCCCGCCCAGCACGAGCAGCGTGTTGGCCAGCGTGCCGGCCACCGCCGCAAGGCCCATGTTCACCGCGTCGGCCTTGCAGATGCGGGACATGCCTCGATAGACCAGGCCTGCAAACGTGCCGATCAGGATGCGCGGCACAAAGCAGATGACCAGGCTCCAGAAATTGCCCTGAAATTCGCCGAAAGAATAGAATGGCGTAAAGACGAACGCCAGCACCGGGCTCGGCGGCATGAACGTCCAGACCAGGAAGCTGAACAGCCCCGCCACAAACCCCAGCGCGGAGCCAAACCCCGTGCCAAGCGAAATGGCGGCGATGATGACCGGCACGTGCGCCAGCGTGGCCACGAGCGGGCCGATCGGCAACGAGCCGAGCGGCGTAAACGCGACGATCGCTTCGATCGCGACCAAAACGGAAAACTGCACCAGAGACAAAATATTGCGCTTATGGACAGACGACGTCATGCCCCGGACCTCCCAGATAAACGTGAACTGTTTACACATTATATACTGTTTGCGCGGATATGGCAAATAAAATCACGCAAACTATGCAGAAGGAGGGCGACGCCATGAAACGACGGGAAAAAGCGCAAACCAATCAAGCATCCAAAGCGGCCACCGCCGGCTTTGTGGCTCTCGCCGCGCTGCTGCTCTATGGCGCTCTGCGGCTCTCCGGCCAGATCGTCACGCGGGAGCTGCAACAGACGCCCCAGCCGCAGGCCTCCGGGCTGATCGAGCTAGCGGATCCTGCCGCCACGCCCATGCCGACAGAACCGCCGGCAGACGCGGTGCTGTCCGTCGTAACGCCGGCTCCCGACGCAACGCCCGGCCAAACCGGTGCGGAACTGCCGACCGCGGCGTCGCCCACGCCCGCACAGGCCGTCCCTTCCCCTGCCGCGGCAACGCCCATCCCCTCGCAGTTTGAGGAAGGCTGCCTGGATCTCGTGCTGATCGGCATGGATGAACAGGGGTTTGCTGACCTGGTCGCCGTGCTCGCCATACGCGGAAATGCCTGCACCCTGCTCTCGATCCCGAAAAATACGCTGTGCGCCGGCGGCCCCCTGTCCGGCGCGAACGATACGGCCGACGTTCTACGCCGGCTTAAGCGCCTGCTCGGCGTTTCCTTTCAATACTACGTGTGCTTTGAGGAAGATGCCATCCCCACCTGCGTGGATGCGCTCGGCAGCGTAACCATCGACGGGACGGCGCATACCGGCCCTGAGGCCTTCGCCTATTTTGCAGCGGACGGCCTGGACGAAATCCTGCGCGCTTCGCGGCAACAGGTGTTTCTGCAGGCGTTTGCGCTGCGCATCCAAAGCCTGAACCTCTTACAGCTCTGGTCCGCCAAACGGACGCTGCAGGGCAATGCGGACGCCAACCTCAGCGGGGAACAGGGCTGGCTGCTGTACCACACGCTCAAGGCGCTGGATCTCGGAGGCATGGAGCTGCAGCTGCTCCCCGTCGATTCCGTGAAGCAGGGTGAGCAGCGCTACTATGAAGCCGATATGGAAATCTTACAGAAAATCATCGAAGACCTCTACAAAAACCGTTGACACTTTTCCGTTCTTACGCTATACTAATTCATGCGCGTTTCGGTGCCGGGGGAGCATAGCTCAGCTGGGAGAGCACTTGCCTTACAAGCAAGGGGTCACAGGTTCGAGCCCTGTTGTTCCCACCAGAAATGTGGCCCGGTAGTTCAGTTGGTTAGAATGCCAGCCTGTCACGCTGGAGGTCAGGGG
>OLGB01002201.1_pt1 | contig 21390 bp, 14 predicted proteins | sample 1605691 | NCBI WGS metagenome assembly OLGB01 (sample SAMEA3888925, study PRJEB22519) | human gut metagenome | biome: human gut; feature: human-associated habitat; material: faeces | place: Denmark | collected 2010 | reverse complement strand
GTATTACTAAGAATCTCAGTGAACAAATAGATTACCATGAATATATCGAGTATTGTTCAAAAAATGCAGTGGCTTCTGACTTAAATTACGGCAAGACAGTGGTTCAAAAGAGTGATACATGTGGAACAGTACAACCACTCCATATTGGTCGTGCAATGAGTACTTATGCCAAAGCAGATACATTAATTTATCAAGGTAAGATTGATAGCGAAGCGTAAAAAGAAAAAGTCATAAACTGGTTATCTGAGAATCCTTGCTGCTAAAGAGGTGGGAATGACTCAAATTCCGGTGATAATTCTTCGTAACATATCCGAAACCGAAGCCAATGCAATCAGATTACTAACAGGCTGGCAGAAGATTCAGAATAGGATTATCCGGTTGTAAAGTCTAAAATTGACAAGCTTTTAGAACTTGATTATGAGCTTGAAGATATCGGATTTGATGCAATTGATTACGACGAGATCTTGCATTTTGAGAAAGATGAAACTTCGACTCACGAAAAAGATAAAGAGGATGAATCCTGGTTAGATGCGAACATTCCATCAATTGTTAAGCTCGGGGATTTATACCGACTTGGAGACCATTTTCTGTACTGTGGAGATTCTTTGTGTGAGAAATCATACGTAATCGTGATGCAAGGTGAAACCGCTCAGATTGTTGTTACAGACCCTCCGTATAATTGCAAGATTAAGGGCTTTGTATGTAATACTAACCACAAAGAATTTGCAATGGCTTCAGGTGAAATGAGTAATGAACAGTTCGCAGGATTTCTTAATACAGCTATGAAAAACCTTGAAAAATTCTCTGCTCTGGGGTGTCTAGCCTATTATTTCATTGATTGGCGTGGAATTAACACTCTGCTTGCAGATGGTAAGAAAGTGTATCCGGAACTAATAAATATACTAGTTTACCTGAAATACCTTATGTAGAAAAAGATTTATCTATAGTTGTAGATGAAAGTGTTAGATGGGAAACTATTTATAAAATGATTAAATCTAAAGTAAAAGAAGTAATATTTGTAGAAGGGGATATGATAGTACCAGATTCAAAACCAGATATTTTGAATACAATTTGTACAAGTGGGGTTGTATGTATTTACAAAAAAGAAGTTTTAGAAGAAAAAGTAAGAATAGACGGAAATATAAATACATATATCATAATAGTTCCATTTCGTTGAAGATGCCGATGATGAATCTGTATTTTCCAAGAAATTATTTACTCTCTCGTCTACAATGCGCAATCCCATTTTTACTATAACAGGTGCGTTCTCCTTCCCGCTGTATTCTATTGTCTTATCGCTTGGAAGCATTCCAAATGAACTATGAATATCATAGGGAAGTAATAATTTTACCGCAACCAATCCCCACAATAGCGGATATATAAACTTTGGCATTTTCTTCATAAAAGTACGAATGAGAACAATAACCAAAATCATAATACTTACAACCCATGCATTATCAAGAATCGTAGCAAATAGCTCTCTCATACCTAACCCTCCCTGATTTTGTCAATCATCTTCTGAATCTCGCCAATATCTTTTGGTGATAGTTTATTTCTACTTGTAAATGCCGCTAAAAATGAAGGTATTGACCCCTTATAGTTTTCATTTACAAATTTCTCACTCTTAGCAAAATAGAATGCATCTTTGGAAATTGTCGATGTTACTGTTCCGTTGATATTCTGAAAAATTCCTTCCAGCATATACCGTCCTGCCTCCAGCCAGCTCTCCCTTGTCAGTCCCGTGTAAGGGCTCAACGTAAAATCCAGAGTTTTCGGTTCAAATTTCATATGCATCCTCTTTTCTGCCTGCTTCGCAGCGCTTTCCTCCCTGCTTCGCAGCCGCTTGCTTCTTAATTTTAATATACTCGCAAATCCGCGCTTTCGCGCTCTCCTCCCTGCTTCGCAGGGATTTGCTCGTTAATAGACACCTGAAAAGCAAATGTCTGCTTCGCAGCCGCTTGCTTTTCTATGGTGTCTATTATATCACTGTTTTTTGCGGGAATGAATGTAAATATTTATGATTTTTTCCGCCACAAAACTAAAAAAAGTACCAGTCAGTGCCCCCGCCAGCACATCGCTGGGATAGTGCATCCCCAGATACAGTCTGGAAAAGGCTATCAGCACCGCCAGTATCAGAAACAGGCTGCCCCATTTTTTCGGAAGGTTCCGGAACAGAACACAGGCAACGCAGAAGGAAATCGCCGTGTGACCGGAGGGAAAGGAAAAATCTGACGGGCGCATCCCCACGGTTGTCAGCCCTTCTATAATAAAATAGGGTCTGGTTCTCGCCACCAGATTCTTTAATATCAGGTTATTAACAAGAAAGGTCAGCACAATAGATACTGTACACATACTTCCCACCCTTCTTGTTTTCTTATTTATCAGAAGAACCGCGGTAAGGGCTATCCAGAAAATTCCCCCTGTTCCGAAATGGGTAATTATCTGGAACAGAATGAGCCCAAAATCATTCCGCAGATTTTCCTGCAACCATAGTAAAATATTTCCTTCCAGCTCCAACAGGGTTTGCAGCATGCTTTCTCCATTTCTGTGCCTTTCCGGCACTCTCCTTTACTGCGAAAACTTCATTTGCAGGAAGACCTTCGCCAGCTTCGGGTCAAACTGGGTTCCTGAGCATCTCTCGATTTCTTCCCTTACTACCTCATTGCTCAATCTCTTTCGATACTTTCCACAAACTCAAATCCCCCTTGAAACAAACGCTGGGGAGGCAGTTGATTTTCCAGAATAATACGAGTACCTGCCTTTGCCTCCAGCGTTTCCGGCAATGCCGCCCTAAAAGCCTATCCCCCAAAACAGCCTACGGTCTTTGTCCCATAGCCCCTTCCAGAGTAATTGTTTCGCCGCTCATGAATTTAAAATCAGGAGAAGCAAGCTGTACACAGGCACGCCCGATTTCCTTTTCCACATCCCCGAAATGACCCATGGGAGGCATCTTTACATTTGCCTCAAAGGCATCCGGATATGCCTGTTTGAATTTCTCAAGCTGTGCCGTCCATGCCAGCGGACAGACAACATTTACATTGATGCCGTCCGGCCCCCATTCCGTAGCTGCCACTCTGGACAGACCCCGGATTCCTTCCTTTGCTGCCGCATAGGCACACTGTCCGAAATTGCCGAACAGCCCGGCACCGGATGCAAAATTGATAACGGAGCCCTTTGTTTCCTTTAAGTAAGGATAACATGCTTTCATATAATAAAAAGCGGCATACAATCCGGAATAAACCGCCAAATCAAACTGCTCTGTGGTATGGTCTGCCAGTGTCACACCGGAAGCCGATGCCTGGGCATTATTGATTAACACATCAATCCTGCCAAAAGTATCAATTGCCTGCTTTACCACATTCTGTACAACAATCTCATTATCTGCCCCGGCATTCACATCTGCCTGCACCGTAAGCACCCGGATACCATAATTTTTCTCCAGTTCCTCCTTTGCGTCCAGCAGCTTCTTTTCGTTTCTGCCTGTCAGGACAAGATTTGCCCCCTCCTTCGCGTAAGCAGTTGCAATACCGTATCCGATAGAGCCGCAGCTTCCATCACTTAAGACAGCTCTGCCGCCGCCTGTGATAATCGCCGTTTTTCCTTCTAAAAATCCCATCTGCACTCTCCCTTCCTTCACCCCTTCTTTTTGGGGATGAAAGTATTTATATATTACACTAACTTTCTATTATTTGCACCATATATTTTGAAATATTCTGAAATTTCTGTCATTCTCTCTTTCTGCTACACATGGAAAATACATCTGCTGTTGCAATGTCTGCACTAATATAAAAAAAAGCAGCAAATCATTTACTGATTTACTGTTTGATTTCCACAATATTTACTTGTTACTTATGCCGTTTATTACTGAATAATTATTTTTAAAGCAATTTTTCTTTATTCTCTGCTTCCACTGTTTTTGCGGCATTCGCATCATCATTTCCACAAGCCACAAGCATCAATGACATCGTACCAATTAGAAAAATCTTATAAAGTTTCTTCATTACAACATTCTCCTTTGCTTTATTTTTCGAATGTAAATTCTCACCAGGTATAGCCCGCATACGGGCAATTGTCAATAGAAAGGCTATAAAATACAATTTTTGCATACTCTATTTTCAAAGGTGAATGCAATAGAAATGACAATATATGATAAGTTATGGAAAACAATGAAGGAGAGGAATATTTCCCAATACAAGTTAATCAAAGACTACCACATAAGCACAGGGCAACTCGACAGGTTGCGAAAAAATGAAAATGTTAACAGTTATACACTGAACCAGTTATGTAAAATCCTAATTGCAGGCTTGAAGATATTGCAGAATATGTGGAAGATGAATAAGAAATTTTGTCTTATCTCACAATAAAAGCCGTAGATGATTAAGAATCCTCTACAGCTTATTACAATAAATGCGTGAACTCGGATTTTCTTTACTCCTGCTTTCTCCATTTGATGCTTCATTTTGTGTTGTACCGCTTCCTGCACAATGGGGAAGATTCTTTCATTCTCCGGCATCCAATAATGACCGTCATTTCCAATTGTAAGACTTAATTCCAGGTAAAGGGCGTCAGCGGATTCCTCAAAACAAAAATGCGGCTCTGCGCCACAGGCAGCAGATACCGCACTTTTCTCACTATTCAACTTTCATATTCTATTCTGAAAAAATCCAGATAGGCTTTGTACTTGTCCTGTGCAGCAAGGCAGGTATCTGTCAGGTATCCCTTCTCCCGGTTCCATTCCTTTACCCCCCGGTAATAATACAGCTTCAGCCTGTCCTCAATGATGAACGGTACAATATTGTGTTTCAGACATTCTTTGAACATAATCAGCCGTCCCACTCGTCCGTTGCCATCCTGAAAAGGATGTATTCTTTCAAATTTTACATGGAACTCTAAAATATCCTCCAGGGTTATGACTTCTTTTGCATTATATGCCGCCAGCAGTGCTTTCATTTTATCCGGCACTTCCTCCGGAAGAGCCGTTTCCATACCGCCGACTTCATTTGGCAGCTTCTTATACTCTCCGACTGCAAACCACTCTTTTCTGGAATCAGCCGTCCCATTCTTTAAAACCAGGTGAAGCTCCCTGATAAACTTCTCGGTCAGAACCGCTTTTGCATTGTCAATAATCAAATCGATGCACCGAAAATGATTCGCTGTTTCAATCACATCATCCACATTAATGATTTCATTTTCCATTCCTATTGTATTCGTTTCAAAAATATATCTGGTCTGGTCATGGGTCAGCCGACTGCCTTCCATGTGATTGGAATTATACGTCAATTCAATCTGTGTCTTGTGATAAATGCCACCCGGATATTTGCTTGCCTTCTGTTCTTTCATAATGTCCAGAAGGGTCGGCGGCTGCTTTTTCTTCTGATTGGAACGCTCCGGCTTTCCGGCATCCTCCGGAATCTTCCAGGTTTTCCCCGAAAGAACAGCTCCGGCTACGCGCCCATTGGCACAGTAGTTTCTCACACTCCGTTCCGATATACCCCATTTTTCTGCAATTTCTGAAACCGATAGATACCCCATATGCTTCTCCCTCCGGGCTTCTTTTGGATTCCTCTGTTCCTGCATTTAGAATACCACATTATCGGCAAAATATCTATTTGTTGTGAAATATTTTTCATGTTTTTGCCGATACTTACTTCTTCCTTTTCCTGATAAGAAACATCACAATGCCCGCGCCGCAGATAATCAGATACCCCAGAATACTGATAATATCCGGCACCTCTCCCAGAAAGATAATTCCGAGCAAAGCTGCAAATATAATCTGTGTATAATCATATACCGCCAGTTCACTCCGATAAGCGCCGGAAAGGTCGCAACATTGTCAAATCCCGGACGTAGAATAAGAAACGCACCCAAAAATGCCGTTGGTTCCAAAAATGGAGCGGAAAAATATATATTTGCCGCTTTCCTTTGGAATTGAAAAGGGAATTTTCTGCCTTTTCATGGCGGCAAATGCAAAAAAGATTGCTACCAGATTCCGAAAGAAGCTTTTCTCAATCGCAGGTAAATCCCCCATAAGGTCAGAAAAGGATGCCGAAGCTCACTCCGACACCCTTTCCCGTTATTCTTTGGTTCTTTCTTACCCTTTGGCTGTTCCCTGCCTTTTCGTTCTTCCTTATTTCTTGGGCTGTTCCTGCCCTTTCGTTCTTCCCTGCTCTTTGGCTCTTCCTTATCCCTGGGGCTGTTCCCTGCCCTTTTAGTCTTTCTTGTCCTTTTACTGTTCCTTACTCTTTTTCCTTTTCAGCAGGAAGATTCCTCCCCCAATGCAAACTATGGCAAGAACGACGTGGCTTATCCACCAGCCCTCCCAGAGAGGATTCTGGTCCACATTCTGGGTGCTGTCACCTGATGCAGGAGCACCTTCCTCCTGTCCGGCACTCTCCGCCGGGGTTTTCCCAGAGTTTCCTGCCGGATTTACTGCCTCTTCACCGGTACCCATAACCGTACTGCTGATTACAATGGTGTAATCCGAAGCATGGGTAAAGGTAAGGTCTGCATTTCCATCCTCTCCAATCTCTCCGGCACATATAAATTCCAGCGCACCGCTGTCCGGATTATAGTAGAACAGATTTGCGTAGTAACCGACATTCTTTTCCTCCAGGTTGACCGTCAGCGTTGCACTAAAGCCAAACTCGCCGCTGTATGCAAGGGTCAGGTTCACAGAATACTGTTCCCCTGTCACCTGATTGATGACATCCACAGGAATGTTTTTCCCGGCATCGCCTCCAAAAGTAACGCCAAAGTCGATATCTCCCCTGATATCTGTTACATCCCTGCCATCTACTGTCCAGCAGATTCCATCTCCCATCTGGAATACTATCTGGACATCCTTTCCCTTCACCTGTTCAAAGAGGGTGGAAGGAACCGTTGTTGCACCGTTCATGTCGATTTCCACGATATCTCCTGCCGGTGTCTGTTCTAACTGTTTGGAAATCATCTGCCAGCCGGACTTTTCACTGTCTTCTGCCACAAAAGGCTCATTCTTCACATTCTCTTTCTGTTCCGTATTCTGGCTGCCGTCTGCCGCAGCGCCCTGGGCAGGCTTCTGCTCTGTACCGGAAATTTCTTCCAGCTTCGCAATCGCTCTGGTATAGGAAGCCCCGCATCTGCTGCAGGTGTAGGTCATCACACCCTCTTCCCTTGTTGTAGGACTTTTCGTCACTCTGGAGGTATAGCTGTGTCCAGGCGCCGGGAACTGTTCCGTGTAGCTGTCCCCGCAGGAACAACTGTAAGTACGGATTCCCTCTTCCGTGCAGGTAGCCTGTCTGGTAATCGCTGCACTGTAGCTGTGATGATGCTCTTCCTCCGGTAACTCAGGGATAATTTCTTCATAGCTGCTGCTACATCTGCTGCAGGTATAGATGCGGATTCCGGTGCTGCCGATTGTGGGCTCTTTCGTCACAACTCCCGTATAAGTATGTCCCAGGGCTGCCGTTGCCGTTCCTTCTGTCAGCTTCACACCGCAGTCCTTACAGTAAATATCTCCGCTGTAGCCGCCTGCGGTACAGGTCTGTGCCACAAAGCCACGCAGCTCTGTATTGACATGGTTGACTGCATCTACCGTACCATATTCCTTATGACATACCTCACAGACTGCCTTTTTTATACAGGTTGCCGTACCGCCCTTATGAGAAGCAGGCGGGATTTCCGTGCCTGTCCGCAACAGCTCTCCACAGTCCTTACAGTAAGTATCTCCGCTGTAGCCGGTATGTTCACAGGTAGCTTCCACTGCATTTCTGATTTCAGTATTTTTATGTTCACAGGCAGAGCGGGTAATGCTTACCTCTACGCTCTCTGTTTCATAGTTGCCCTTATCTGCGCCAGTATAAAGTGCAGTTGCCGTCACCGTCTTTTCCACCTCAAGAAGCGTATCCCTGTCTGCCTCCTGCCATGCCCAGTTCTCCGGAAGGGTGATTTCCCCTACCTTTGTTGTACTGTATGACACATTCATGGTTTTTCCCGGCATATTCGGCGCAGCCGCAGCCTTCCGTACAGAAACTGTCATTTCTGTTTCCACCCGGTCATAGTTTACGGTATCTGCCGGTGTGAATATCAGGACAAACTCCCTGCTGTCACTGTCTGCCACCACAGGTTTTACAGCGGCATCCTTCCATGTGAAGGTTCCTTCTACTGCGATATCCTCCGAATCACTGTATTTTACCCTTCCACCGGTTAAGCCAGAAGCGCCAAGGCTCTCTCCGTAGGTGATTTCCTCCGCTGCAGGCTTCTCTGCAATCACAGGTACTGCCTTTGTCACCTCCACAGAAATGGTTCCCATTATCTGCTCATAGTTTTTGTCATCCTCCGGTGTAAACACTGCTGTATACCCCGTATTGTCCACAACGGGAACGATTCCCACGCTCTGCCAGCTCCATGTTCCGGCTAACAGCTTGCCCGCTGCGTCCGTTACCTTGCCCCCTGTCAGTTCACTGTCCGTAAGTGCCTTTTCCGGATGGTAGCTTCTGCCCGCCACACCGGGTAATTCGACTGTCTGGGGTGTTGCCTTCTCCACTGTAATGATAAGCTGCCCTTCCAGCGTTGCATATTTCTCCGATTCGGGAGTGAACCTCCACTGTACGCTCTGCTCTCCGGCTTCAGGCTTATAGTCAGGGTCAACCCATGCCAGAGTTCCGGACACTGCTTCCTTCGTATTCGCATCCACAAAGGTCGTGCTGTTGAAACGCAGACTGGATAAAGCTTCCCCGTAGGTCATGGTACTACTTACCAGCGTAACGTCCCCGGAAGCCTTAACCGGTTTCTGGACTATCCGCTTCAATGTAATATATGTCGTAGAATTCGAGTAATTATCTGAGGAAACATCCACAGACAATTCTACGCTGTCTCCCGCTTTTCCCGGCTTTATGGTATAGGAAAGTTTTCCATCCTGCACACTGGGCAATACGCTGAAAAAGTCATTTACATCCTCCATATCGGTAAGATATGTATCCGACAGAAGCATCTCGATTGCTCCGTAATCATCAGGCACGAATGTACCAAAATCAATCGTATCCGAGCTTTCCCTGTCACACGGATAATTCCTCTCCATATTCATCGGCAGTTGGAAATAGCCCTGGACAACACCAATATTTACCCTCACCGGTTCTGCCGCCATGTAGTTTTGGGACTCCGGCAGGGAAATGGTAATCACCGCAAAGCCGGCTCCCGTTGCAGTAACATTTCCCTCCTCATCCACCACAACCGTCTGGTCATCCGCAACATCAATACGATTTACATTTTTGGAATCGCTTACTGTATAAACCAGCCTGGACTCACTGTGGTTGGCAGTAACTGCCAGAGAAATCCCGGCACCCCTAAAATCCATATTTCTGTATGTTGCGAATTCCTCTCCTTTGATAATCTCTCCCGCTGCTTTTGCAATGGTAAGGGTTCCGACAGACTTCGGATTCGTGGTATCCGTCAGGCTCGCATAATATACCGGTGTCACCTCATAATTTCTGCTGTCAGACACCACAGTAAAGTCATAGGTTCCCGCATCAAATCCCTGCTCTTCCTGCATAACAAGAGTCAGCGTATCCGCAATCGTATCAGCACTGTCATCCCCTGCCAGAGGAGATTCTCTGTTGTCATCCGATGCAACTGCAAAGTCTGCGGTTGTAATCTCCGGCTTTTCTCCGCTATAGGTTACATGCATGTCCTGTACATTGATGGTAACAGAGCGCTTCTCAATCACAGGAACAACCCACTCAACCACGCTCTCAAACCTGGTGGAATCCTCCGGGGTAAAAGTCACCCGACAGGCTTCTGTGGTTCCAGCCGGTAAAAGGGTATCTCTCGTATCCGCCACTTCCCATGTACCGGATACTTCAGCGCCGTCATATACAGCCTTTCCATTCTCCGTTATTTTCAGTTCTGCAGCCGTATCTCCATAAACACCGCCAACAGCCGGAAGCTTTTCAATCGTCGGCATGGTTCGGGTAGTCGTAAAGCTCTGCTTTGCCAAAGCTGCAGACAGGTTTCCAGCCTTGTCAATCGCTGCCGCCCAGAGTGTGCAGGCTTCCAGGGGCTGTAAATCTCCGACGGATATCTGACTGTCGCCAGCCTCCACTTCTGTCATATAGAGGGGTCTGCGCACTCCTGCCTCCCCGGCAACAGCAACCTCTTCCCCGCTCTCTGTAATCGCAGCCACCCAGGTTCCGTTCTCAGTCTTTACAGCAAAGGGATTCCCCTCCTGCATGTTATTCAGGTAAGTATCAATTTCACTTACACAGGCTTCATAAGCATCCGAAGTATCGAAGCTGCTTTCCTTCACCCAGAAATACAGGAGCGTTGCCTTCTCGTTGATATGCAGCTTCAGAGTAGCCTGGGTATCCTTCAGCGTGCCGTCCGCCTTGTCCGGCGTACTGACAGATACCTCCGGTGCCTCATTGTCAAGGACGACACCGTTGCTGCTGATATAATCGCTCTGGTTGCCAGCTTTGTCTACCGCATAAGCATATACCACAAACTTTCCGCTGTCGCTTACAGAAACAGCCGCAGCTCCGTTACTGTCGGCAGCCACCTCTGTAAATTTACCGGCATCCTGCAGCGCACTTAATTCTGAAATGGTCTTTGCAGCCACCTCTTCTGACGCATCCGTTATCCTGTCGATATAGTAACAGTACTTATCCACACCGCTGGTTTCGATACCCTCTTTCGTATCATTCGCCCGAAATCTGACTTCCAACTGCGCATCATTATAGAGCAGCCCGAAACTGATTTTATTAAGAAGAGTCTGGAACCAGTTCGTTTTTACCTGGATACCATAATCTCCGATACTGCCATCTGCAGCAGTCCAGTACGGAGCCGTCCAGTCTGCCTGTAAGATAAGCTCTACCGGTGCTCCGATATAGCCTGTAACCCAATCCCTGATATAAACGGACTTCCTGTTGATTCCTTCTTCCAGTTCAAAAAATATAGTCGAATTTTCACTCACATTATCCAGCGCAGCTTCCAGGCTGTCATAAAAGAAATACCCTTTTTCCGACGTGCCTACCCCCGCTTTGCCCTCCGTTGCCGCCCTGTAGAAAATAGCAGCATCTGCTTCCTTTGTCGGGAAATACGTCTGCCTAACGCGCCGGCTATTATACCAGCGTCCAAGGGACCCTTCCGTCTGCTTTGCCGTAAAGGCATATTTGATTTCAAAAGTCCCGGTTCTGGTTCCTGTATAGTTATTTTCCGCTCCGTTGTAAATCGCCGTTGCGGTACCCGGATTTGTATTATTCTCATAGGTTATCGTATAATCCTTATCCTTTGTAAGGGTTTCTTCATTATACTGGAATGTGGCGATATCCGGGGTCTGCTCCCTGCCATTGTAATAGGCAGTATACTCCTTCATATTTACCGTAACATCTTCATCCTCCAGATTCTTCTTCTGAATCACAGCGGTGTGCGTCTGGACATATTCCCCGCAGTTGCCCTCATAATCTACTACCTTCAGATAGAAAGGGTAACTGCCGGCATTTTTTATATAATAACCTGTGCTCTCCAAATGCTGGTAATCCAGCGGGTTATATACTATCCAGCTTGCCATATTGTCTTTGCTGTAAAAAACAGTAGCATTCAATTTTGTTCCCGAAAAAGCTCCCACTCTTGTGCCGTAACTGGAATTCCATTGCAGGATACTGCCATCTTTGAAACAGTTTTCAAGCAGGTAAGTATGCCCCTGGGCAATATCCGTTTCATCCGGCTTAAGCCACAGCAGCATTTCCTTCGCACTCCATGCGCCATGTGATGTTGCATCATAATACTGTTCCGTTTCTCCACCATAGATGGTTCCCGCAGCTATCTTCGCAAACTCTCCCTGACCGATGGTATAATAGATTTCCACAGTTCCTGTATACTGGTTAATTCCTGTAATGGTTACTTTAGGCGCTTTTTCTGCATCAAATCCTTCCTCTCCGGGCTTATAGAGATAAGAATTTGTTGGATTCTGATAAGCCATACAGTATTCTGCCTGCTCCCAATTGTTTATCCCTTTGTCCCCATTATCATAACGCCGAGCATATTGCGGCTTAACCAGTTCCTTTTCATCCGTTCCATCCTTTGCGATCAATACAACTCTGGTCAGATACTGGGGCCAGGTATCAAAGGTACGGTTCTCCAGCCCTTCTACTCTCAGACAGTTTCCTGCATAGGCAAGGGACAAATCCGTCAACTGGCATTTTTCGCATTGCCACCAGTTATCTGTTGTTTCATGTTTCTGAAAAGCCACTGCCGCTGCGGGCATGGTAAATTTACCGTCTTTTCGTTCCAGCTCTGTGTTATCTGCTGTCTGATAGCCGGTACAGATTTCACCTGCCACCGTGATGTCCTTTCCGGGCAGACCATACCAGCTTCCATCCAATTCCCGGACGCAGTCTGCATTGGCGCCCCCTTCTTCCGTACCGGGCATCGTCAGCCCTTCCGGAAGAGTAATCGGATACCATATCTGAAATCCGTCCTTTTTTCCTGTTATTGTATCCGTAAAATCAGCCGCAAGCTGATTACAGTAGATTCTCGCATCCAGCGCATCATCATCGTCTCCATTAAACTCAGATATCCGGGCACCTTCCTGTATGACAATATCTGCTCTGCCGTCAACCATTACACTGCCTATTGTCACATTCTCACCCAGACGAAGCACTGCAGCAGTTATGGTATTTGTATCACTGTCTAAAGTTCCGCCCTGAAATTTCAGCCTTCCATCCAGCGCTATGTTTTCTATGGTGACATCCTGCTCTCCTGCTATGAACAGATAATGGGAAATATCATCTGTAACACTCAGGGTATGCGCCGCATCCCCCTCTGAACGCAGCGTTATCTCTGCCGGCATATCCTCTTTACCCAGAATCTCATTGATACTCTGTCCAACTGTCGTATCCTGCAGCAGCACAACTTCCAGCTTTTCCCATGCTCCATATTCCTTCCCGTTACTCTGGTGCGCTGACGTATTTGCCACATAGTTCACCGCCGCATCCCAGGTCTGGAAATATCTCTCTTTTCTCTCGCCATTATTCTTTTCTATTACAAACTTTACTACGGCTCCCGTGGAATCATCCGATGTATCAGCAGAAAGCACCTTTACACTGCTCAGATTTCTGTCCGTCCTGCTGATATCCATCTGAACACCGGCTGCGTAGAAGGCATAGCCCTCCGCCAGCATGTCCAAAAAGGCAAAGCCACCCTCTTCCTCCTGCAGATTCTCGTCTGTTACAGCAGCAGAAATCGAAATCTCACCGTATTCTCCGCCGAAAAGCGTTACCTTTGCCGGTGCCAGACCGCTTTCATCTCTGGGGTCCAATTTCAGAGCCTTTATCTTTGCGTCGCCGGATACCTTCAGTTCTGCACCGCCATACACTTCAATCTCTGTACCCTCGTAAGTACCGCCGGTAATAGTACAGGAAATGCCTGTATTGTTATTACTGCTCTTTCCCAGATAAAGACTTCTGCTGTAATAGCAGTCCTTCAATTCTGCCACAGCACCGCTGTAAAGATTCAGGTTTTTATAATACCTGCCGCCCTCCAGCGTAAGCTTTGCCTGATTACTTGCAGAAAGTGCTGCATTCAGACTGCCGCTTTTTTCATCGCTGGAATCCGTAAATACAGCCTCAGTCCCTTCCCCTGTGACTCCAAAGTAATTGCTGCTGACCGCACAGCCGTTGACATCCATACGGAAACTGACTTTTTTATCCGCTCCGCTTATTGTCCAGGAACATCCTGTTTCCGAAATATTTTTCAGCACCTTCAGGGTAATGTCAAAAGCTGCATCTGCCTCCCCGTCATTTATTTCAGCCACGATTGCATCCCGGGCTTTCTCGAGGGTTGCATAGCGCTTTGTCTGTCCGTTTACCACAGCCTCCACAACACCCTCTGCTACCGTAAACGTAACCGTCTGGGAAGTCACAGTATCTGCCCCGCAGGCTGCCACGCAATAATATTCATAGACACCAACTGAAAGCCCAGTGGGAATCTGATAGGTGGCAGAGTCCGCCCCCTGCTCCGTCAGCTTTTCCGCCTCGGTTGTTGTCCCGTCTACTGTTTTCTTCACATACCACTGATAAGAAATTTCAGTGCCAGCACTGCTGTTACTGCTATCACCGCCGTTACTGCTATCACCGCCGTTACTGCTATCACCGCTGTCGTTGCTATATGCCGCTTTTACTGTCAGTTCCGGTGCCTCTTCAGCAGTATAGTTTTCTACTGCAATTTCATTTCCGCTCTGAATCTCCGGCTGGATTTCAAAATAGAGTGAACCCTGTTCCCCGCTGCCCTGCTCTGTACTCTGGACGCTGGGCTGACTGGCTTCCTGAGTGCTGTTCTGTTCTTCACTCTGAGTACTCAGCTTGCTCTCCTGCTGGGTGCTGAACTGGCTGACATTCTGATTCTCGCTATCCTGTCCTCCGTTCTGGGCACTTGACTGACTGGCTTCCTGAGTGCTGTTCTGTTCTCCATTCTGAGTACCCGGCTTGCTGTCATTCTGATTCTCGCTATCCTGCTCTGTACTCTGGACGCTCTGCTGGCTGTCCTCCCAACCTGCTTCCGCAAAAACTGACACACCCGTCATTTCTGCTGCATTTACCCTCAATCCGGATAAATCTACGGCTGAAACCACCATCAGACCTGCAAGAAACAATGCCATCCCCTGTCTTGCCTTTTTCCCCATTTTTCCTTTTGTCATTCTTTCTTTTACCATTTTCCCTTTTGCTATTTCCCGTATCTTCATAATATCTCCCCTTTAGCCTTTTGCAAAATTTACTATCATTTCCTTTTGCATCACTAACTCTGCTGTATAGTCCCTGTTATCTTCTGCTCCCCAGATAAAGCCGCCTGCATAATGGGCACAGGCTGCCATCATGGAATGTAATGTCACTCGGAAAAAAATATCCTCCGGGATATCTGTGCGAAAAGTCCTGTCCTCCTTCGCCTTTTCATACATCAGATGAAATCTGGTATTGGCGGAATACAGAGAACGATGAAAGTCATCCAACTGCTCCCTCTCCGCACACTCATGCGTCACGTAATGGTTAAAATTATCATTATACTGCAACAAATCCTTATGGTTCTGATACATATCTATGTAACTGTCCAACGTAAATATAAACCGGTCTATTGCCGGTATATCCCCTACGGACGAAATCGGACGCTTTGCATCCAGTTCATCCAGATACGCTTTCCATTTTGCGGCACACACTGCAATGACAAGCTCCAGCTTACTGGAATAACATCGAAATAAGGTGGCACGCCCGATTCCCACCGCTTCGGCAATCTCTCCCATGCTCACCGGCTCAATTTTCCGCTCCACAAATATCCGAAACGCCGTATCAAGAATCCTTTGATTTCTGATACTCTCTTTTTCTAATTGTTTTTCTGTTTTCTGCATTTTATTTTCTTTCTGTTTTTTCTTTTCCTGTTGTATTTTGCTTTCCTGTTATGCCTTCTTTTCCTTTTTCATTCTATTTTCTTACAGCAATTTGCTTCCCTGCTTCGTTCTACTTTCTTACAGCAGTTCGCTTGTTAAGTCCTCCATACGCCATTTTTGATACACCCTATCTCAATTATTTTATCAAAAAAGTGACAAAAGTCAATGTGTTATTCAGATGGGTTTCGCATTCTTACATAAAAAAACAGTTTCAGCGAACAATGTAAGCATACTACAATACATTCCCTGAAACTGTTCCTATTACTTTCTTTCCAGATATTTATCAAATACCTTCAATATATTACTCGCAGAAGTTCTTATGGTAGTACATGATAACCTTTCAGCGCTGACCTCCCCAATCCTTTTCTTTTTTCTAAAAGCAATTGCTTCCTGCACTTTCTGAGAGTCCGAAACTTTGTGCCCCCAAAACACCTCTTCTACATCATGGCAAAACCATACCAAATCGAAACCATTACTCTCACAAAAATAGGAAATCTCTTTCCATTCTCTCTCATGTTCGGGATTTCTCTCATATTGGTCTGTATCAATAAAGTATATTACATGTGTATCTCCCAGGACAAATTCCTTTTCCTTCTTAGCTATTACTCTAACTTCATCATTTGAATTGTATCTTGATTTTGAATTCATATTTATTTTGCTGATTTTTACTTTATTATCTACTTTGTACCACCGACTTATTGTATCTAAAATATAAATACTATCCGTATCCGCAGACTTTTTTGTTTCTACACAAAGTATCATTTGAATTGCCATAACCACTACTCCCCAAAAATTCCAATAAAATCTGTTGCATCAATATTAAATGGAGAATCTTCTATCATACCGTTTTTATAGCAATTTTCAGGTGACGCATTTCCTCTTGATACCCATGGAACCAAATGATTATCACTGGATAAAAAATCAATAGAATTTCTATTCTCTTTTAATACGGTCATTGGGTCTAAATTATGTGTGGTAAAGCACAATTGACCTTTTCCATAGTACATAAAATATTCAATCAACTTACACAAATATACATCATTTAAATTTGAATCCATCTCATCAACAAAAACTATCCCAACTGTGCTTGCAGATACAAAACAGTCAAACAGCCTGATAAGTTTTTTAATCCCCGTGCTCTCAAACTCCTTATTGATAGTATAATCGCCATAATTCAAATTCAATTCACATTCATAGTGGTCGCCATTCTCTTTCGCATCAATATCGATTGAAACTAATTCAGGCTTAAATATTTTAATAAATTGTGTCAGTTGTTCTACTTTTTTCTTGTATTTATCAAAATAATCTTTTTCGACCCGCTTGTCATTTACGCTGGAAAATACATTGGTAATCTCGCCATACTCAATCAAACCTTTTTGTAACTCTGGATTTTCCATACGACTTTCCTGTAATCTTTTGCGTAAGAAATATAACTCATGTTGATCTTCTTCAGCCAAATATACTTTTATTACAATAGCCAATGTCAAACACATAAAGATATGAATAAATAATTCCCTATCTGTTTTTTCTTCTCTTTTTATAACATCCTTTTCCAAATTTGTTATATAAATATCCACAAAAGAATGCGATGTTAATAGATTAAGTGATTTTTTCTCTAATACTTTTCTTTGTTCATCACTAGAATCAACAAACACCAATTCTCCGTTTTTAACTTCAAACACTAAATTATAATGATTGTTGGCATAATTTCCATTCTTTGTGCTCAAAATTTCTGACTGAATTTCATATAATCCCTTTTCATTTTTCCCTATTTCCATGGAATATTTATATACTATATTTGATGTATTTATATCAATTAAAAACTCACACGAAAAGCAAAACCTCTGAGTCGACTTGTTAATAATTTCATCCAAAAATACCTGTGTTTTTGATTCATTCAGGTAGTTATCTTTAATCATTAAATCCTGGAATATTTTTACTGCTGTAATAATAGCAGATTTGCCACAGCCATTTTCTCCATATATCGCCTTAATTCTATATTTATTCGGGTCGAATTTTTTATCAATTGTTTTTTTATAAAAATCTAAACGAATTTCCTTTTTAATGCTTTTTATACCGGAAACAGTCATATTCAATAAATAAACTAAATTATCCATACTTCATACTCCTTTTCGTAATATCATATGTTGTTTTATAGAAGATATTACAAAATGTAATTTTTTATGGTTTATTTGTATTATATCCCTGTTACACAGGAAAAGCAATCAAATTTTTCTTTGAACCTACTCGGCAAAACATCCTCTTCCCTTTATAAAAAACTCACCCCTTGTAACCCAAGGAGTGAGCCAATAATTCCTTTTGTAGTATCTTACTTTATCTCCTTCTTCGTATTGCCACCGGTTCCCAGAATCTCGGGTCATAATAAAAGAACACCACACTTGTTTTTGAAAGATAATAATCCCACTCCTCCATAAAAACAGAATCCATCCCCAATATTTTCTGCAACTGTTCACCAATTTTCTCATCGGAATCATCCAAAAACTGCTGCGCACTCACAATCTCACCGGTTGCACAATCAATTGTAATGCCATCCCTTGCAGAATACGGATGGGCACCTCCCATGTAACAGACATTGTTATATACCAGACTGACATAATCCTCACCAACATAAGTAAAATATTGAAAAATCAAACTATTGTAGGGGGTATTCACATTTTCCTCTAAAGGCTCCGTGTATACCTGCGAGTCCTGCAAATACGCCTCCTCCACAGAATCGTAGTATTCCTGAAGCGTCTTGTTCAGCACCGCCGGATAAGTATCGTCAAAATAGAAACATTCCATATCATAATAAAAGGCAATTCTTCCATCCGCGATTGGAAATTCTTTATGAATTGTTTCCATTTCGCCGTATTTTGTCCAGTCATTCTCTACAGTTTCCTGATATAAAACATTGTAGGAATTTGTTTCACCCAATTCATAAGGTGTTGCCCCGTAAACCGCAAGCACACCGTAATATTTGGCAACAATTCCCAGATCCTGCATGTATTTTCCCACGTCTTCCATTCCATACCGTAACAGAAAATAATCCATATCATGAAGTATTTTATAAATCTGATTCGCATACTCCATTTCATGAGTCACCGATGCCATATAAGTCAAATCAATCAACTGCTGCAAGTCTGCCTTCAGCATTTTATTCTGTACACTCAAATACATATCCTCCATTAATTCAATAAAATTTGCAGCATCAAATCGGTTATAAACCATGCCCGGCTCATACTCTCGTTCATAAAATTCCGTTTCAGTAATCCCTTCCATCAACAGAATAGCATCCTTATCAACAATTTGCCTGTTATACCACCAGCCTAATTGTATATCTCCCGCTTTATCAAAATACTGCCAATATGGACTATCAGAATCCGATAATTTGCCCAATATATTATCATTCAGATAGGCAGATTCCATTGCCAGATTGGCAATTTTTATATTCTCCGTTAATCGCTCAATTTCTTCTTCACTCATTCTCTCCAGCACAACAGCCCGCATAGCAATTACTTCTTCTTTTGAAAGCGTCACACTGTTTTCAACATTTTTATATGTATTGCCAGCCTCTTCATTACTGCTACCCTCTTTACCGCTATCTACTTCACTGTTTCCCGGCTGAAAATCAGATTCTCCGCTAATGCTTATTTCACTTTCTTCTGAAGTTTGTCCTTTATTTACAACCCCACATGCCGAAAAGCAAAGGCAAGCGCCTGTCATAAAACACATGGCGATAACACGTTTCATATCCTTTCGCATAAAACACCCTCACTATAGAAAAGTACTTTTTCCAATCTCAATGCAAACCTCAAAATTTTCTCTTAATCCACAATAAGTGTATCATAACAGGAATTATTTTGCATCATGAATCTAAGCGTGGGAAATATTCCGTTCCCCTTCATGTTACTCCCAGGGTACTCGCAAAATATCTGCAAATACGCAAAACAGCCACTACAGGCAAATAGCTTGCAGTGGCTGGCTGTTACGCGCTTTCACGCACTTATTTCATTACTTACGTGCAGATTACTCAATGATAGTAGCAACACGTCCAGAACCTACAGTACGTCCACCTTCGCGATACTTTAATATCATTTTACCTCATATTTTTTATGGTTTTCTCTCCAAAATACAGTGAAAAACGACTGATTTGTACTATTTATTTTTATTTGCCTGATTTCTTGGCACCGTTTTGGCACCGGAAGCCTCAGTCAAAAAGCTTCTCTTCTGCTGTTTATACTCTTCTCTATCAGCTTTAATTTATAGCCAAAAAGCAGCCAGTTTTTCATATAAATAATTTCTAATAACTTTTATCGCCTTTCTTCAAAGGAGAAAACGTAATCTTATTTGCCAAAAGAAAAAGAATTATTATTACAATACCAAATCCCACAAAAAGTGAACTTGTATCAACAACAGTAACTTTGTATATAATACTAATCACAAAAGATACCACTGGCGCGCATGCGTATGTAAGTGAAAATCGAATTGCAGAAACACGTCCTATATATTCTTTAGTAACTTCTTTTACAAATTTCACTTGTACATAAGTAATCATTAATCCCAATGCTGCACCAATTATTATCGAACCGATTAGCAACAGTAATTTTTGAGTTATAGGATTTGCAATATATTTTGAAACAAATGCAATAAAAACATAGTATACACCTAAAACAATTCCACAAAATGTAACAAGTGTATTATTTTTTTTCTCCTCTTTCATTTTTGCAAAAGTCAATGATCCCAAAATAGTACCAATAGTTACGCTTACACTTAGTAATGAAACAATTTTGGCATCTCCACTAAACATTTCTCTTGCAATCGGGGCGAGCAGTGCATCAAATGGAACCACTGCTGAATTAATTAGAATACATAAAAAACATAGTTTTAATAGCTTCTTATGGTCAAATACATAACTAAATCCATCTCTAAGCGAAATTAAATATTCTCTGCCAATTATTCGGTTTGTCTTCTTTTCTTCTTGAACAGAAAATTCTATTTTTACTATAAGCAACGCTGATATTAAAAATATCAAAGCATCTATCGCTAAAGAAATACCTATTCCAAATGAACTAATCACTATGCCTGACAAGCCAGTTCCAACTAATACTGCTATTTTGGTACAAGACACATTGACACTTACACCTTTATCATAATGTTCATTAGGAAGTACATGCTGAATAACTGCTACCCCTGCTGGCATATGAAATGCTTCTATTAATGAAATGGATATTGTCATAAAAACCAATATTAATGGTGAAAGCATGTTTTGTGTATATACATATAATATATACAAAACTAACAGAACTCGAGCTATATCTGAAAGTACTAACACTTTCTTTTTATTCATATTATCTCCTTTCATTACAATCATATTTATTTAAACGATCAATGTCATCAAATAATTTTATCCAATCATCAACAATGTTTTCAATTTGAAACTTTTTAGAAAATTCTTTACAATTTTTAGATAAACTTATTAAACTATCATTGTTTTCCATAAGTTTTTTCAATCTTTTTATATAATCTTCTCTATCAAGAGCTATAATACCAGTTTTATTATTAATTATTTCCTCATCAACCGACTCACCAAAGTTAAATGTTACCGTAGGTACACCACATTCATTAGCCTCTAATATTGTAAGTGAAAAGCCTTCATATCTTGACGTATTTAAATTAATAGAGGCTTTTAATAGTTCTTTCTTCGAATCGGTTGTTAATCCCATTAATCTTATTTGCTTAGTATTATTTATCTTATTAAGTAAAGAATCATATTCTTCTCCATCACCATATATTTCCAAATTCCAATCAGAAAATTTATTATCACTAAATATTTCTTCTGCAATATCAATCATTTTATCTATACATTTTTCTTCAGATAGTCTAGAAATAGCAATTAGTTTTTTATTTTTAACAACAGCAGCAGCTTTTTCTGATTTAAATCTAACTGCATTATATATATAATAATTATTTTTTAATCCATA
>OLGB01002194.1_pt1 | contig 21478 bp, 18 predicted proteins | sample 1605691 | NCBI WGS metagenome assembly OLGB01 (sample SAMEA3888925, study PRJEB22519) | human gut metagenome | biome: human gut; feature: human-associated habitat; material: faeces | place: Denmark | collected 2010 | reverse complement strand
CTGGGGCCGGATTACACTTGGAGGGCTGCGGCCCTCCAAACCTCCCATGGGGTTTATCGATAGGCAGAAGCCCGGACGGTATTCCGTCCGGGCTTTTGAAACGTTAGTCATCGAAAGCAAAGCGCTTCACGGCAGCGTCTGCGCTTTAGGAAAATCCGCACAAATGTTCAATCGCTTCTTCTTCCATCTCACATCTATCACCGTCATGCGCCCCGCATGCGGCTGGCACTTTTCAAACAAAAGCGCCGGTTGCGCGGTTTTCGGCCGTTTGCCTGACCACCGTTTCACCACTAGCTTGCCCCGGGGCGCGCAAACTATCCGCCTTTTTTTCTTTGGCGAAAGCCGCTTTTTGGCAGGAAAGCAGAAAACCGATCCAGAAATGATACTAACTAGGCTTTTGATGGAGGCGGCGGATGATTTCGGTATATAGCCTGGAAACGGGAACGGAAAGCTACCGCATGGGCGAGCAGCTGTTTCGGCGGGGAAGCGTATCGCCCGTCGCGGGCGAGGCGGACAGGCTTTGTTATAGCGTGGGCACAACCCCTGTGCAAACGGTAAGCCTGAAACGCAGCGGGGAAGCGGCATGCACCTGCGGCGCTAAGGAGGCGTGCGAGCACATTGTGGCCGCGGCCCTCATGGCCAATGAGGACGGGCGGCTCAAGCGCTTTCGGCAGGAGGGCGAGCTTTTGCTGGGCGAGCATATGCTGGCCGCTTTGGGCCGCGCGCTGCCCGGCGGCGAGAGCGTGCGCGTGGCGGCCGTTTTGCGCATGTATGGCGATGGCCGCGTGGGCCTGGGCCTGTCCGTGGGGCAGGAAAGGCTGTATGCGGTTAGAAGCATTGCCGATTTGCTTACCTGCTTTACCCTGGGCGCACCGCTCAAGCTTTCGGAAAAATTCACATACCGCCCTTCTGTGATGCGTTTTTCCCGCGAGGATGAGCGCCTGCTCAGCCTGCTGATGAACCATATCCCCCTTAGGGCCGATAGCCTGCGCGCCTGGGAGGACGGCGCGCAGGACGGCGGGGAGCGCGAGCGCGGCCCTGCCTGCGAAGGACGCTTCGTGCTTTTGACCGGCGCTTTTTTGCACAGCGTGTTGCGCTATTTTGAATCGCATCCCTTTGTGCTGCTTGTGGGCGAGGAGCGGCAAACGCAAAATGGCATCCGCACGGTGGAGCTGCCGTTGTGCTTTTCTGTAAGCATGACGGCATCGGAGCTTTTGGTGCGCGCCGAGGGCACGGAAAGCCTGCGGCTGGTTACGCCGGACGCGCGTTATGTGCTGTGGGAGGGGCATATCGCGCACCTGCACAGCGCGCAGGCGCGGGTGTGCAGGCTTATGTGCCAGGAGGGGAGTGCCTTCCGCTATCCTGCGCGCGAGGCGGAGGACACCCTGGCGACGCTCCTGCCCGCCCTGGCCACAGTGGGCATGGTGGCGCCCTCGCCCGAACTGGCCGCACGGCTGGTAACAGCGCCGTTCAAAGCCGCGGCCTATCTGGATTTGGTCAATGGCAACGTGGAAGCGCGCGTGGAGTTCCGCTATGGCGATACGGTGCTCTATCCCTTCACGGCGGCGCAGGAGGGCGCTTCGCCCGTTGCGCCCACGCTGGAGGACGGCCGCATGCTCCTGCGCGACGGCCAGGCCGAAAGCGAACTGTTGGACTTTTTTTCGGACGCGGGCTTTGTGGTGCGCGGCGGCCGCATTGTGCTCAGACGCTCCAAGGATATTTTAACGTTCTGCACCCAAGGCGTGGGGGAGCTTGGCAAGCTGTGCGAGGTGTATGCCTCCAACGCCTTTGAAAAGGTGAAGCCGAGGCGCTTTACGGCCCGCGCGGCATTTCATATGCGGGGCGGCAAGCTGGTGCTGACGCTGCTGGAGGAGGGCGGGGCCGCGCCGGAAATCCTGCCCGTATTGCGGGCGATCGCCCAGCGGCAGCAATATGTGCGCCTGAAAACGGGCGAGTTTTTGGACGTGCGGGATATGAGCGCCCTTGCGCCCGTGGTGCAGGAGCTCCTGGACGCCGCCGCCTTGGACGACCCCGCCGCAGGCGACGATGCGCGCGAGCTAAGCTTTGGCGCGTACCGGGCCGCCTATATGGTGAGCATGCTGCGCATGGCGGGCGCGCAAACCCAGGCGGACGCCGAGGTGGAGGGCGCTATGCGCGCCTTGGGAGAGGGCGACGCCCAAGCCCTTGCCTATGTGCCCCAGCGCCTGCGTAAAAAGCTGACCCCTTACCAGCAGCGCGGCTGCGGATGGCTTATGTCCCTGTATGAGGCGCGCATGGGCGGCATTCTGGCGGATGAAATGGGCCTGGGCAAAACGGTGCAGGTTATCGCGGCCATATCCGCCGCCAAACGCAAGGACGGCACGCAAAAAAGCATGATCGTGACCCCCACGTCGCTTACCTACCATTGGCTGGCGGAATTGAAGCGCTTTGACGAAAGCCTGCGGGTACGCGTGATCACCGGCCACAGGGACGATCGCCGCCGTACCATTGCGGAGCTAAAGCGGGCGGATGATGTGGACGTGATTTTGACCAGCTATCCGCTTTTGCGCCGGGATATTGGCGATGTGAGGGACATCCCCCTTCGGTTTGCGATTCTGGACGAGGCGCAAAGCGTGAAAAACGCGCAGAGCCAGGGCGCCGTGGCCGCCAAGGAGCTTAACGCGCAGGTGCGCATCGCGCTGACCGGCACGCCTATGGAGAACCATACCGGCGAACTGTGGAGCATCTTTGACTTTGCCCTGCCCGGCTATTTGGGCACGCAGGCGGTGTTCCTAAGGCGCTATGGCGGCGGCGAGCATGCCGAGGAGCTGCGCGAGCGTATCCGCCCCTTCCTGATGCGCAGGCTCAAAAGCGAGGTGCTTGTGGACCTGCCCAAGAAGCATGAGCAAAGCCTGTACGCCGCCATGACGCCCGAGCAGGCGCGCGTATACGACGGCCTGATGCAAACCCTCAGGCAGCATGTGGGGCAGGCGCTGGCAGAGGGCTCGCTTCCCAAGGCGCGCATGCAGGTGCTTAGCATCCTGCTTAAGCTTAGGCAGGTATGCTGCCATCCCAAGCTGTTTCTGCCCGATTACGACGGCGCCAGCGGCAAGCTGGAGCTATTGGTGCAAACGGTGCACAACGCCATTGCGGCTAAGCGGCGCATGCTTATTTTTTCGCAGTTTGTGGGCATGCTGCAAATCATCCGCAAGCGGTTGGGGCGCGAGGGCGTGCAAACGCTTTATCTGGACGGCGATACCAAGCCCGAGCAGCGCCAGGCCCTTTGCGACCGCTTTAACGGCGGCGAGGGGCGCGTGTTTTTGATTTCGCTGAAGGCGGGCGGCACGGGCCTGAACCTGACAGGGGCTGATTTGGTGATCCACTACGATCCCTGGTGGAACCCCGCTACCGAGGACCAAGCCACGGACCGCGCGCACCGCATTGGCCAAACGCGCGATGTGGACGTAATCAAGCTGATTGCGCAGGGCACCATCGAGGAAAAGGTAACCGACTTGAGCAAGCGCAAGCGCGCCATTTTCGACCGTGTGGTGCTGGCCGGGGAAACCGAGCTGAGCAGCCTGACGGAGGAGGATATCCGCGCCCTGTTCTTTACCTAAACCAAATCGCAACCGCCGCGCGGCATGGAAAGGCCGCGCGGCGGTTTGAAAATGTATTGGAAAGCGGGCGGCTGCCAACCGGCGAAGCCGCGGCATCCGTTATAAATGATAGGAAACGATTTCTGCAAGCGGCTTTCTGGGGCGCGCCTGAGGCGCCTCTCCGGCATAGCCGAGGGCAACGGCGCTCGCCAGCCTGAAGGGCCCGTCCAGGCAGGCGCATAGCTCCGGGTAGGCAAAAAAGGTGTTGGCAATCCACAGCGCGCCAAGCCCAAGCTCCTGCGCGGCCAGCAGCAGGTTTTCAATGGCCGCCCCCATGGAAAGCGTGTTCACCAGGTCGGCAACGCGCAGGCCGCCCTCGCTTTTGGCAAAGGGATCGTCCCCGCAGGCGTCCAGCGCCAGAATGGTTACCGGCGCTTTGCGCATAATGCGCAGGGTGTTGGCCGCATCCGCCAGCCCCGCGCGGGAGCCGGGCAAAAGCGCCTGGCCGCGCAGCTCGCGTTCCAGCCCGCGCGCCATGGCTTCAAGCAGCGCGCGCTTGGCCTCGCCGCCATACACGGCGAAGCGCCACGGCTGCTGGTTTTTGCCCGAAGGGGCCAGCCGGGCGGCCTCCAATACCTGATCGATTAGCTCGCGGGGCACGGCATCGGGACGAAACCTGCGTATGCTCCGGCGGGCGCGGATGGCTTCTAGGCTCATGCTTCCGCTCCTTTCTTATCGGGAAAATACCAGTACCAGCCGGAATTGCTGGCCTGGATCAGCGCGCCGGCGGGGACGTGGCGCAGTACGCGCAGCACGCTCATGTAATCTGGGCAGGGCGATATCAGGCCAATCATGGCGGCGGGCCAGCACAGCGCGGCCGCGACGCCCCAACCGGCCGGGAAAAGCCAGAACAGCGCCAGCGGCGCAAGCCCCAACGCCGCCGGCAGCAGCGACATCACGCAAAACCGCCCGAGGCTGACGGGAGAGAAGCACACGGCAAACGCCGCCAGCTTTTCCGGAGCAAGCCCCACATAGACCGTCGCCGCCTTGGGAAAGCACACCGCATGCAAAACCTCGTGCACGGGAATGAGCAAAAGCCCCAGCAGGATGCCCAGCGGCACAAACCGCCTGTCAAGCGGGAAAACCGGGCTTGCCGCGATTTTGCCAAACAGCGCCGCGTAGCAAACCAGCATGGGCAAAATGCCATAGGGCAGCGAGGCGGTGAGCATATGCTCAGGAAAATCCAGCCGCTTTGCATGCGCGGGCAGCGGCAGTTCGGGGAAATCCGTATCCCATTTTTGGCAGCCAACCCATTGGATCATGCGCGGCCCTCCCCGGCGGCTTAGAAGAATAGCCGTTTTTTGGCGGAGATGGCGTGGGCGGGGCACATCTCCTGGCAGCAGAAGCATGAAATGCAGCCCTTGCGGCGCGGCACGGCCTTGTGCTGGCACATATCGATCACATGCTTGGGGCAGGATTCGGCGCAGCGGCCGCAGCCAACGCATTTGGCTGCGTCCACCTCGGGAAAGCAGCGCCCGCGCCCAAAGAAGCAGTGGAACAACCCCTTGCGGGAGAAAAACCGCTCGCTGCCCACAATGGCGTCCGGCAGGGCAAAGGGCGGGTTGGCGGGAATAAGGGCGTCGCCCGCGAGCACGGCGGGCTCCTTCATCAGGCCGCGACGGCGGGCCGCCTGCACGGTAGGCGGCATATCCGCGCGCAGGCCCATGAGCAGCGCGGCCTGCTCGTCCAGGACATAGGGCGAGCGGGAGCATAGCGTAACGCCCATATGGCGGATTTCGCCGCCGCCCGGGCCGTTGCCCTCGATGCAGTCTATCGCGTCCAACAGCGTTAGGTTGGGCTTTACGCTTTCGCACAGGTCGATGAGCATATCGCTAAAGCCGGACAGGGTGGGCCGCAGGCAGTGCCATTCCGGCTTCTTAAGGCCTGGGATGCAGCCGAACAGGTTTTTCACCCCGGCGGTCATCACGGTCAGGCCGTGGGTTTTCAGCTTTGCGCAATCGATGATATAGTCGGCCTCCAAAACGGGCGTAATCAGGGTAAAACCGTCCCGCTGGCCGCTGGAAGTATCCTCGTTGAGGGTAACAAGCCCTTTGAGGGGCTCCAGCCCGCATACCGCATACAGCTTGAGAAGCGCAGCCGGGGTGTATACGCCGCCCGGGCTGTCCGCCAGGGTGATGCTTTTTACGCCGTGAGCGCGCAGCCAGCGGGCTACGGCGGCCAGCAGTGCGGGGTTGGTGGTAATGGCCTGCGAGGGCTCGCGCGCCGCCAGCAGGTTGGGCTTGAGAAGCACTTTGGTTTCGGGCGTAAGCTCGCGCGCGACGTTCAGCCTGTCAAAATGCGCTGAAATGGCGCGATCCAGCGCCGCATCGGCGTAGGAATCAACCGTTTGAACGGATACCAGCGTCATTTCCATTCCCCCTTAAAATACCTTCCAGGCGCAGCATGGCGTTTTCCGCGCAGCATTCCTGCGGAACGCGGCCCTGCTTAAGCCGGTATTCAAAGTCCGTCAAAAAATCATAGGCTTCCTTTAGGCGCGCCTTGTCAAAGCGGCGCGCCTGCTGCTGCGTGCGGCCCACGGAAAAGGGCGGGATGCCCAGCAGCGCCGCCTGCGAGGCCTGGGGCGCGCGCTCGTCCATGAGGCAGCGCATGTGATAGAGGATACGGTACTGCCTAAGCAGCATGGCCAGGATGCCGATGCGGTCCTCGCCGGAGCGCACCATATCGCGCAGCAGGCCAAAGGCCACGCCGTTGTTGCCGGCCACCTGCGCGTCCACCATCTGGAATACGGTGCATTCTGTGGAGCGGGTGCACACCAGGTCAATGTCCTGGGCGGTTACGGTATCGCGGTCGCCCAGGTAGGCTGCCAGCTTATCCATCTCCTGCTTGAGCAGCGCCGCGTCGCGTCCTACGGTGAACACCAGCCTTCCGGCGGTTTCGACGTCAAGCGTCTTGCCCATGCGGCGCATGGTTTTGCGCGCCCAGCCGGCGCATTCCATATCGTTCATGGGGGAGAAGTCCACAACGGCGTTTTGCTTTTTCAGGACGCTGTAAAGCTTTTTGCGCCCATCCGCCTTGCCCTTTACGTAAAACACCAGGCATACCGTGGGCGGCAGGCGGTCCAGATAGCCCGTGAGGGCCTCCAGCTTGCGCTCGTCCTCGGCCTTGCGGCCGGAAAGCAGCAGCGGGCATTCGCGCACCGCCACCACGCGCCTTTCGCCCATAAAGGGCAGCGTTTCCGCCGCGGCGATCAGCTCGTCCGCCTCGGGGTCGGTCAGGTCGGTCAGGTTCATTTCCTCAAGGCCGGCGGGCAGCAGCTTTGCGCAAAGCTGCTTGAACGCCTGCTGCTTGATATATTCCTCCGTGCCCTCAAACAGGTAGCAGGATTGTACCTGCCCGGCCCGGAGCGCGTCAAAAAAAACGGTGTGGTTCACGGTATTACCTCGCTTTATAGGGGGTTACGCATAGCGCGCCGTTTCGCAGGGTTAGGGTGATATCGCCGTCCAGGTCGGTACGCAGCACCGTAGCGCCGCTTTGGGCAAGGCGCTTAAGCGTATCCTCGCCGGGGAGCGAGCGGCTGCCGGAGGAGCAGCTTACCAGCGCAAAGGCGGGCGAAACCTGGGATAAAAAAGCGCTTCCGGTGCTGTACGAGCTGCCGTGGTGCGCCACCTTAAGCACGTCGGCGGGCGCGGCGGCGTAGGCTTCGTATGCGCCGGTGAGGTCGCTGGCGCTGAAAATTGTATAGCCGCCAAAATCGATGGAGAGCACAAGGGGCAGGTCGTTGGCGTCCTGGCCAGCGCGCATGGTTTCGCGCACGGGCCATAGCGCTTCAACGGCGGTTTCATTGTAGCGCAGCCGGTCGCCGCGCGCAAGGAAGGCCACGGGCACGCCCGCCTCCCGCAGGCGGGATAGCAGGGCCAAAGCGTTGGGATCGACCCGCTGCTCAGCGGCATTGACGGGAAGATACGCCTGGCGGATGCGGATACCGTTATTCAATAACGCTTCCACGCCGCCAATGTGATCCATATGCAGGTGGGTGATGAACAACGCGTCCACATCGCGGCCCTCGTCCAGCAGATAATCCAGCGCGGCCTGCCCATCGTCCCCGGCGTCAATGAGCAGGGTTACAGAGCCGTCCATGAGCAGCGCGGAATCCGCCTGGCCAACGGAAAGCTGAATATAGCGCAGCCGGGCTGGGCGCGCCGCCCAGGTTCCGGCAGCCGCCACGGCCAGCGCCAAAGCCGCCGCGCAGGCGCGGCGCGTTAGGCTGCCGGGCGTTATGCGGCACAGGAGCAGCGCGCTGCCGCCAATGCCCAGGCTAAGCAGCAAAGGCGGCGCGGGCACGCGCACCGCCGCATGCGGCAGCGCGGACAGCAGGCCTACCAGCCACAGCAAAAGCCTGGTGAGCGCTCCGGCCGCCGCGCCCACCCCCATCCCCGCCAGCGGAACCGGGCTGAGCAGTAGCGTTACGGCATACAGCGGCGTAAGCAGCGCGCCGGCCAGCGGCACAATGAGCAGGTTGATGAAAATACCATACAGCGGAAGCTGGTGAAAATAGGCGGCCGTAGGCAACAGCACGCCAACCTGCGCCGCCATGGACACAGCCAGCAGCGACTTGAAGCCGCGCTGGAAACGGGCAAGCCCCCTGCGCCAAAGCGGCGCGGCGGGGCCCGCGTGGGAAAGGCCGGGCCACAGCCTTTCCAGCAGGCCGTTTAGGGCAGGCATAAGCGCCAGAATCCCCAGCATGGCCGAAAAGCTGAGCACAAACCCCGCGGACGTTGCGTCCAAAGGGTTCAGGAGAAGCACGGCCAGCATAGCCGCCGCCAGCGTGGTCAGGCGGTCCGGCCGGCGTTTGAGCATACGGGCCCCGAAGGTCATAACGAGCATAACCGCCGCCCGGATGGAAGCGGGCGATAGCCCCGTGAGCCAGCAATATCCGGCCAGGAAAAGCGAAAGCGCGCATAAGCGCAGCCCACGCCGCAGCCTGAGCCTTTCAAGCAGCCATAGCAGCGCCCCGCCCAGCAACCCCACATGCAAGCCGGATACGCTCATTACATGCGCAACGCCAAGCGTGCGGAAGGCCTGAAGCTCCTCCTCGCTTAAGCCCTCGCGCTGGCCCAGCAGCAGCGCCATGGCAACGCGCGCCTCCTCGCCCATAACGCGCTCGAGCGCCGCGCGGAACGCTTCGCGCACGCGGTAGGCCGCGTCGCAAACGGGCGCGCCGCTGGGCGCGTTAAGAACCGTCAGCTCGCGGTAGGCGGCCACGCCAAACCGCATGCCGTTTTGGCGCATCCAAAGCGAAAAGTCCCTATGCGGCGGGCCGGATTTTCCCTCCGGCAGGTAAACGCGCCCCTCAAAGCGCACCCGCGCGCCGTCAAACAGCTCGGGCGGCGCTTCCTCATAGCGCAGGGTGCAATACGCCCGGCCCTGCGCGGGCGCGCCGTTAAGCGCGATACCGTCCAGGGTAAAGGCGATGCGCTTATCCGCCTTCAGCGTCGCGCCGCCATATACAAGGCCGGAAATTTCATAGTTTCCCGGTTCGGGCTGCGGGGCCATAAGCGCGCCATGCGCGCGCAGAGCGCCCAGGGCAAAGCAGCAAAGCGCCAGCGCTAGCCCCGTGCGCATGCCCAGGCGGCGCAAAAGAACCAGCAATAGCCCTGCCAGCCCGCAAACCGCCCATAGCCATATCCCCGGCCTTAACCAGGGCGCGCAAACGCAGCCGCCCAGAAATGCGGCTGAAAGGAGCGCCAGCACATGATTGCGTTCGCCAAGCAGCTCACAGCCCGGCATGGACGGCTGGGTACGCACGGCTTAAACGCTTTCAAGCAGGCATACCGCATGCGCGGTAATACCCAGCTGCTCGCCCTCAAAGCCAAGGCATTCGGTGGTGGTAGCCTTCACGCTTATTTGGTCAATGGCAACGTTCATGGCTTCGGCCAGGCGCGCGCGCATGGTATCGATATAGGGACGCAGCTTGGGCTTCTGCGCCACGATGGTGATATCCGCGTTTTGCAGCGCAAAGCCGCGCGCCCTGATCAGGGCGCACACCTCCTTAAGCAGCCCGATGGAATCCGCGCCGCGGTAGCGCTCCTCCGTGTCGGGAAACAGCTTTCCGATATCGCCCAGGGCGGCCGCGCCCAGCATGGCGTCCATCAGGGCGTGGGTAGCCACATCCGCGTCGCTGTGGCCAAGCAGGCCCAGCGGATGGGGCACCGCCACCCCGCATAGGATCAGCTTGCGGCCCTCCGTTAGGCGGTGTACGTCCATGCCGTGTCCAACGCGCATCATAGGCCCAACTCCTTTTCCAGGCGTGCGTTCAAAATCAGCCCGGCCAACGCCAAATCGGTTTGGGTGGTCAGCTTAAGGTTTTCGGGGCTGCCCTCGCACAAATACACGGGAAGGCCCGCGTGCTCCATCAGGGCCGCGTCGTCCGTGCCCAAAAAGCCGTCGCGCCGCGCCTTCTCATGCGCGCGGCGTATTTCCTCCACACGGAAGGCCTGCGGCGTTTGCATGGCGTACAGGGAGGCGCGATCGGGCGTTTCCAGCACAAGGCCGTCGGGCGCGGCGCGCTTGATGGTATCCGTCACAGGCAGGCTGGCCACGCCGGAGCCATGCGCCTGCGCGCAGGCCAGAACGCGCTTTACAACTTCCTCCGTCACCAGGGCCCGCGCGCCGTCGTGGATGAGCACGTATTCCGCGTCCGCGGGCAGCGCTTGCAGGCCGTTATACACGGAATGCTGCCGCTGCGCGCCGCCAGGCACAACCTCCCGAACAAAGCGTTCCATATGGAAGCGGGCGATCACCTCGCGCATTTCGTCCGCCTCCGCTTCGGCGGCCACAACCACCGCCCCGGCGCACAGCGCGGAAAACGGGGCGAGCGCGCGGATGATGGCCGGCACCCCGCGCAGGGGCAGGAATACCTTGTTGCGCCCGGCCTGCATGCGGCGGCCGCTGCCGCCCCCCAGCACGATCACATAGCTTTTCACCTTAGCCCTCCTGACCGCGCTCGGCGCGGGTTTGCGCGTCCTCCTCCAGCACCTCGTACATATCCTGGGCGCCTTCCTTGCGCACCACCTCGCGCACGCTTACAATGCGGTAGCGGCCTACGCGGCTGCCGAAACGGATTTCCAGCACGTCGCCCTCCTTGACCTCGGCCCCAGGCTTGGCCGCCTTGCCGTTTAGGGATACGCGGCCGCCGCTGCACGCCTCGTTAGCGACGGTGCGGCGCTTGATGATGCGCGAAACCTTCAAAAATTTATCCAGCCGCATGGGGCAAAACTCCTTTCAGTTTACGGGCCTTTCCACATAGGCCTCAATCAGGCGCAGGGTATTCTCAACGCCTCTTATGTGGCTGCGCTCATAGCCGTGGGAAGCGTACACGCCCGCGCCGATGAGCGCGCAGCGGATATCCATGCCGCTGCGCAGCGCAGCGCCCGCGTCGCTGCCATAGGCGGGGTATACGTCCACCGCATAATCAATGGCGTTTTCCTTTGCCAGGGAAATCAATTCGCCGGTCATGGAATAATCATAGGGGCCGGAGGAATCCTTGGCGCAGATGGACACCTGCTGCTCCCGGCAGGAAAGCCCCTCGCCCACGCAACCCATATCCACCACGAGCAAATCCTCCGTTTGCCCGGGGATACCGGCGGACGCGCCGTGGCCCACCTCCTCATATACGGAGAAGAACAACGCGGTTTCGCGCGCCAGGCGTACCTCACCGCAGGCAACGCCCTTTGCCAGCGCCAGCAGCATGCCCGCGCTCAGCTTATCGTCCAAAAAGCGGCTGCGGATGAAGCCGCTGGACGTAACCCTTGCACGGGGATTGAGGCATACCACGTCGCCCACGGCGACGCCAAGATCCTGCACGGCCTGCTGATTGAAAACCTCCTCATCCAAAAGGATTTCCAGGCTCGCGTCGTTACGCGCCTCGCTATCCAGCTCCCGGTTCACGTGCTTGGAGGCGTTTTTAAGCTCCACCACGCCCGTGAAACGCTTGCCATCGCGGGTGATCACGGTCACGTTTTCGGTTTCCACAGCTTGCAGGGAGGGGCCGCCCAGCGCGGTAAAGGCCAGCCGTCCGTCCGGCTTGATCTGGCGCACCATCAGGCCCAGCGTGTCCACATGCGCGGCCAAGGTAAGGGGACGGCCCTGCCCGCCCAGCGGGCAAACCACGCAGCCCTTGCGCGTGCGTACGGGGGAAAAGCCCAGGCCGCGCAGCTGATCAAGCAGCATGTCCGTTACATTTTGGGTATATCCGGTGGGGCTGTCCACCTTTAATAGCTCCATGGTGCGTTCAATAGCGTATTGCGTATTCAGCTTCATAATATGCAAATCCTCCGCATTCGTGGTTCCATGGGTATCATACCGCATTTGGGCGGCGGGGGCAAGGGCCAAAAAAAGCGCCGTTATGCATAGCATATACCTGCATAACGACGCTATACCGCCATCGGGGACGGCATTCCAACCAACGCTTACTTGTTTACGCTGTCCTTCAGGGCCTTGCCAGCCTTGAAAACAGGGGCCTTGGAGGCCTCAATCTCGATCTGCTCGCCAGTGCGGGGATTGCGGGCCACACGGGCGGGGCGCTCGCGGACTTCAAAACCACCGAAGCCAACGATCTGAACCTTCTCGCCAGCGGCAAGGGTCTCGGTGATGGCATCGGTCACAGCGGCGATAGCCTTTTCGGCGTCCTTCTTGGTGAAACCAGTCTTCTTAACGATGGCGGCAGTCAATTCGGCTTTGTTCATAATGAATTACCTCCTTTGATTTGTCCATGCGGGCATGGATGCGGCAAGAGTATCTTTGGAAAGCGCGAAAGAAAAGAAAATGATTTCTTAAACCCTTTTCTCGCCTTGCTTTCCCGCATTCCAGTATACATCCATTTCAGATAAAGTCAAGTGTTCAAAACATTTTTCCGATTTATTTATCTCATTTTCCATATTTCGGAAGCGGGAAATGAACTTGTTGACGGCGCTGTACAGGGCGATATCGGGATCCTTGCCAAGCAGCCTGCATACGCTGGCCGCGGAAAAAAGCAAATCGCCAAGCTCCTCCTCGGCATCCCTGTCGTCATGCAGGCATTGCGCAACCTCGTCGGCCTCCTCATATACCTTGCTAAGGGCCCCGGCTGCGTCGGGATAGTCAAAGCCCGCCTTATGCGCCTTGCTTTGCACCTTCACGGCGCGCAACAGCGGCGAAAGCCCGGTGGACACGTTCTCCATAGCCTGGGCATGGGTGGCGATGCCGCGCTGCCGGCGCTTGAGGGCCTCCCAGTTATCCAGCACCTCCTCGGACGTTTCGGCCCGTTCAGCGCCAAAGATATGGGTATGGCGCTCAATCATCTTTTGGCAAATGGCGCTGGTTACGTCCAGAATGTCAAAATCGCCGTGCTGGCGGGCAATCTCGGCATGGAATACCACCTGCAAAAGCACGTCGCCAAGCTCGTCATACATATGGTCGATATCGCCTTCGCGCACGGCCTGGATATATTCATAGCTTTCCTCCAGCAGGCTGGGCAGAAGGCTTTCATAGGTCTGCTCGCGGTCCCATGGGCAGCCGTCGGGGGCGCGCAGGCGCTTCATCACCGCGATGAGGTCGTCCATATCGTAGCGGGCGCGCCGCGCCATGGGCACGGCAGGCACGTATGCGGCGGTTAGGTGGTCGTAAACGGGCTGGCGGTCCAGCTCGTAAAGGGGAATGCAGAGGCTGCCCAGCTCGCCGGTTTGCTCATCGCCGGTAAAAAAGACCACGTCGGTTTCATCGGGCAGGAGCTCCATCAGCTTCAGCTTGCAGTCCCCCGCGCATTCGCGGCTGTGCAGCTCCATCAATAGCAGCGCTTCCCCGGGCGAAACGCGCGCGGCTTCAAACTCCGCCGCGGCGTACAGCCGCACCGAGGCGGGAGCGCCCTCCACCATCGCCAGGCAGCGGTCCGCGTGGCTCACGCCGGGCAACACGACGACCGATGCGTCGCGGGGCTTGAGGCGCTGAAGGGTGGATACCGTCATATCAAACGCCGCGTCGCTTACGGCATAGCATACGGGCTCCTTGTCGCACAGCGCCAGCAGATGGACCGCCGCCGCGCGGTTGAAGGTGTCAAAGTCCCCGCATTCGTCATACAGGGCGTCCAGCGTTTCAAAGGCCACGCCTTCGGCGCGAAGAACTTCCGCCATGGGATGGCGCCGGGTGCGCAGCACCACGCGCTCCGCCTGCTTTAACGCGCGCTCCACGCCGCGCGTGAGGAACATATCCCCGCCGGTTCCCAGGGTTACAATGGTCAAGCGGCTCACGGCTCAGTCCTCCCTCTTTTGTGCGCTCCTGCGCTGAAAGCGGCGCAGGAAGGGCGATAGATCATCCCGCGTAAGCGCGCCTGTAAGCAGTGCAAACCCCGCGTAGGCAGCCACGCCGATAACCACCAGCATCAGCGTCCAGATGCGGCCGGAGGGCAGCCAGCGCGCGGCCAGCCCCAGCGCCAGGCCCATCAGCGCCGTGGCCAGCGCCGGTTTGCCCAGCGTGTTCAGCCAGTCCATCTTCATACCCGTGTACTTGCGCACAAAATACAGGTTGGGGATTAGGCTGATGGCGTAGCAGGCTAGCGACGCGACGGGTGCGCCGTAGATGTTCACCTCCGGCATGCCAATCAGCGTATAATTCAGGAAAATCTTAACGATTACGCCGGCCATGAGGGTATACATGGGGATGCGCTGCTTGCGCAGCCCCTGCAAAATGCCGCTTGTGCTTTGCACCACGGTAAACAGCACAATCGTCAGGCTGGACAGGCTTAGCAGCTCGGCCGTAACTTTCAGGGCCTCGGGCGTATCAAAATGATAGATCAGGCTAAGCAGCTGGGAGGAAAGCAGGCTCATGCCGATGGAGCAGGGAAGCCCCACCACAAAGGACAGCCGAAGGCCCAGCGTGCTTTGGTGGCGCATGGCCTTGCCATCGCCCCGGGCCATGGCGCTGGAAATAGAGGGCACCAGGCTCATGGAGATGGCGGTTGCCAGCGCGGTAGGCACGTTGATGAGCGTAAGCACATAGCCGGAATAGCGGCCGTATAGCCCCAGGGCCGCGCCGCGCTCTATGCCTGCGTCCACCAGGCGGTTGAGCAGCAGGCCGCTGTCGATAAAGGAAGCTATGGGGACGATGCAGGCCCCCAGCGTGATGGGAATGCTTAGCGAAAGCAGGCGGCGCGTAAGCGCCCTAAGGCCCAGCGGCGATTCCTCCGGGTTTTGGGAAAGCGCGTCAAACGCGGGCTTCTTGCGCTTATATACCACAAACATGAACAATAGCGCCGCGCCCTCCGCAATGGAGGTGCCCAGCAGCACGCCCGCCGCCGCATACGCCACGGAAACCCGCATGCCCAAATACGCCAGCGGCAGCGCCACAAACACCTTGCCCACCTGCTCAATCAGCTGGGAGATGGCCGTGGGCACCATGTTTTGCTGCCCCTGCATAAACCCGCGCAGGGCGGACATCATGCACACCAGCAATAGCGCCGGCGCGATGGCCACAAACCCCGGCTGCGTGGAGGGGTCGCCGGACCGAACGGCAAGCGAGGGGCTCAGCACGATCATCAAAAGCATGGCGATCAGGCCAAGCGCGCTTAACAGGCTAAGCGCCACATGGAAAATGCGCTTCGCGTTTCGGGGGTCGTCCCGGGCCAGGGTAAAGCTGACCATGCGGCTGATAGCCACCGGCAGGCCCGCCGAGGAGATGGTGAGCAGCATATTGTACGTGGGAAACACCAGCTGGTACGTGCCCATGCCCTCGTCGCCGATGAGCCAGGCTAGCGGGATGCGGTACAATGCCCCCACAATTTTACAGATGAGGCCCACAACGCTTAGCACGGTCATGCCGCTGAGAATGGATTTTTGCGTATTGCTCAACGCGATGCCTCCGTAAAAGGATAGTCACGCGGCGCGCCCAAAAATGGGAAAAACCGCGGCAAGCCTATTATAAGCGCATTGCCGCGGTTTCGCAAGCTTTGGGAAAGGCCCGTTCAGGCGCGCGGCCAGGGCCTTATTGCTCCATTTGGCGGCCAACGATGCTGGCGGCGGTTTCCGCCACTTTCAGCTCCGCGTCGCCCATTTTGGCGCCCTGCTCCTTGCTTAGCAAAAGCACCGCGCCAATGGCCTCGCCATCCGCAATGATGGGGGAAACCACCTGCGCCGTATAGCCGGTGATATCCTCCTCGTTGGTAACGGCCACAATTTTGCCGCCGCCCGCGCGGTTGATGGCCACGGTCTGCCGGTTGGCAATGGCCGTTTCCAGGTCGTGGCTGATGGGCTTATCCGCCAGCTCCTTCTTGCTCACGCCGCTGGCCGCCACCACCTGGTCGCGGTCCACAATGCAGGCGATGTGGCCCATCGCCCGGAAGATGGATTCCGTATAATCCTTAGCGAAAGCGGACATTTCGCCAATGGGGGAGTATTTTTTGAGGATGACCTCGCCATCCCGGTCGGTATAGATTTCGAGCGGGTCGCCCTCCCGAATCCTAAGCGTTCGCCTGATCTCCTTGGGAATTACCACGCGCCCAAGCTCGTCAATCCTGCGCACAATCCCCGTTGCCCGCATGTTTCCAGCCTCCTTGACGGCGCAACGCTTTTGCCGCATTGCTTTGCCGTTTGTCTTTGCATGGCTAGTATGGGATTTTGAGGGGGGATTATGCTAGGGAAAGATTTGGGAGCAAAAGCAGAAGGCTGGTTTTGGCATATGCGCGCTGTGCGCCAAAAAGCGCCCTTCGCAAAACGAAGGGCGCAAAGAGCCGCTAAAGGCCGCCAATGGCGAAGGCTGCGGTACAGGGCCTGGGGCTTTGCCCCAAAGCCCGGCAGGAGCGTCATGCCCCCGCGCTTTGGCATCACCCCGCGCCCGGCTTACGCCAGCCTGAGCACATCGGCATAGAACGCGTCCATGGCCTGCTGCGTGGGGAACACGGCCACATACATCTGGTTGCCCATCGCGCCGGAAAGCGCCTCCGGGATGCGCTCCACCATGCGCATCTGCGCGGCGTACTTTTGCAAAATGTCCTCATGGCTCAGGGCGAAATGCTTGCCGTCGCGGCGGCCCGCGTAGGCGCAGAAGGCATGCTCGCCCATGGGCAGGGTGGAGCGGTCAAAGGCGATCATATCCGCCCAGATTTTGTATACGTTGGTGGAGTTGGCATAGTTCATCATATCCGGCGAGAAGCCGCCGCAGGGGCGCATATTCACTTCCAGCGCCACAACATCGCCCTTCTTACCCATACCGGGCTGATCCTGCGTGAGGCGGAAGAACTCAAAGTGCACAAAGCGGCTTTTCACCCCAAAGCTTTTCACCGTGGCGCGGCCCGCGGCGCGGGTATCGTCCGGCAGGTCCTTGACGATGTAGTAGATGGAATTATCATTGTCGTTAACGATATCCATGATGGAGAAGGGCGTTACATTGCTGGTTTCAAACATGGGCTCGCCGTTGGAATCGATAATCGCGTCGTAGGAGTTGACCTCCGCATGGATGAACTCCTCCATGATGTAGCGCACGCCCGGCTCGCGCTGCTCGTTTAGGAAGCGGCTCAGGCCGTCGCCGTCGGAAAGCTTGTAGGTGTGGGACGCGCCAACGCCGTTATCCGGCTTGACCACCACGGGATAGCCAACCTTGGCGATAAAGGCGGCGCAGCCGTCCCAATCGTCCACGATGTGGTAGCGGGCCACGGGAATGCCCGCTTTTTCATAATACGCCTTCATGTGGGATTTATACTTGATGCGCGGCATATCGGCGCTTTGGAAGCCGCTTTCGATATGAAAATCGGTACGCAGCCGCGCGTCGCGCTCCAGCCAGTATTCGTTGTTGCTTTCCAGCCAGTCGATGCGGCCATACTTGAAGATGAAGAAGGCCACGGCGCGGTAGACCTCGTCGTAATTTTCCATGCTGGAAACCTTGTAGTACTCGGTCAGGCTGCCCTTAAGCTCCGCGCTCAACTCGTCGTAGGGCTGGTCGCCAATGCCCAGCACGTTCAGGCCGTTATGCAGCAGCTCGCGGCAGAACTGCCAGTAGTTTGTGGGAAAGTTTGGCGAGATGAATACGAAGTTCTTCATGAGTATCCCTCTTTCTATGGTGAATGAATGCGAAGGAATGAAATGAAGGGGCGGTCTGGCTTAGCCAAGCACATGGGGCGCGAAGTAGGCTACCTGCTTATACCACCAGTCCCAGTCGTGCGCGCAGTCGCGGCCCCAGAAATCCACCCACACGCCAATGCCCTTTTCGCGGCAGATATCGTTGATACGGAAGGTGGTTTCGGGAATTTCCCACGGGCCCTGCCCCACGCAGATGACGCCGCGGTTGCGGTTATAGCGCTCAATGTAGGGATGGTCCGCCGGCATGGCGGCTAGATAATCCACCGGGGAATTGCGGTAGACCAGCTCGTCCATGTAATCGCCGAAGCCATAGCTTGCGGTGTAGATGCCGCTTAGCGCCAGCAGCCCGTCAAACAGGTCGGGAAAGCGGAAGAACAGGTTGGCCGCGTGCAGCGCGCCCAGGCTGCACCCAAACGCGATGATCCCGGGGTATCCGTCCCAGCCGTTGGCGGCGTTGGCCATATCGCGAATGAAGGGCGCCGCCTCCTGCGTGATGAAGGCCACCCAATCCTCGTGCCGGCGAATGCGCCAGTACGGGTCCCCGCCCTTGTTGGACCAGGTTTCCCCATCGATGGTATCGATGGAAAAGACCATTGCCTGGCCGCTTTCCAGCCAGGGGGCCCAGGCGTCGGTCATGCGGAAGTTTTCAAAATCGAAAAACCGTCCGTCCTGACAGGGAATGAACAGCACCGGGCGGCCCGCATGGCCGTATACCTTCATTTCCATGTCGCGGCCCAGGGCCGGGCTGTACTGCTTGAAATACTGGGTTTGCATGGGAAAATCGCTCCTTTAGGACTGCTGGTAAAGCAGTGTATTGAGGAAGAAGGGAAGCTGGCGCTCCCAGCTGGCTTCGCTGTGCGTGCCGCCGGGAACGATGCGGGCGGTCAGCAGCACCTGCTTTTCCATCAGCCGCCGGGCGGCGGCGCTGAACTGGCTTAGCATGTTTGGGTGGTTGCGCAGCTCGCGCGCGCCGTAATCCATATACACAACCGTGCCGGGCTGGATGCGCGCGTTGCGCATCAAATCGTCCAGCCTGCGCGGGGCGCACCATAGCGAGGGCGAAAGCGCCGCCGCCCGGGAAAACACGCGGTTGTACTGCGTAACGGCGTACAGGCTCATCAGCCCGCCCATGGAGCTGCCCGCGATGAAGGTGTTGCGCCGGGTTGGCAGGGCGGGGTACTGGCGGTCGATCAGGGGCTTGAGCGTATGCACAAGCCAATCCATGGTTTCCCGGCCGCGCCCCACAATGCGGCCAAACCGGGGATCCTGAAAGGTAAAGGGCGAGTATTCCGAAAGCCTGCCGTTGTCCGGGCTGTGGTTGCACTCCACGCCCACGATGAGCAGCTGGGTTTCGGTAAAATCCATGTAGTCCTTTAGCCCCCAGCATTTGCCGTAGGTGGCGTCCTCATCGTAAAACAGGTTGTGGCCGTCAAACATGTACAAAACGGGGTAGCGCAAGGAAGCGTCCGCATCAAAGCTATCGGGCACATACACATAAACGCGGCGGGGCTCCTCGCCCGTATAGGCCGGATAGGGGATCGTCCATTTCTCTACCATCGCAAAAGAACCTTCTTATATGATATATAAATTCTGCATAGCGGCATATCCATTTGCGTATGACGGCGCGTTGGGAACACCGTCAGTTTCCTAGTTTAGCACGGAAATGCGCGAAAAGCAATTCCTGGATGCAAGATTGTATCCAGAAATTGAGGAAAGGTAGATATTGCGAACTACGCTAAAACGTGTTATACTTAGCGCCGGTTAAAAAAATATCAATCTTCTACAAGGGAGGAAGAATCACTATGAGGAAGATCCTTGCGATTCTGATGGCGGTTATGATGCTGACCGCCTCTGCGGCGCTGGGCGAAGCGGTTCCCGCTTCCGTAAGCGGCGAGTTTAGCGGCACTGCCAAGGGCTTTGGCGGCGACGTGACCGTGACCCTCACCCTGACCGACGGCGAAATTACCGCCGCGGTTGCCCAGGGCGCGGACGAGAGCACGGGCATTGGCTCCGTGGCTGTTGAAAAGCTGCCCGCCCAGATGGCCGAAACCGGCAGCATCGCCGTGGACGCCATCAGCGGCGCAACCATCAGCTCCACCGCCGTGGTGGAGGCCGCGAAGGCCGCGCTTGTGGCGGCCGGCCTGGACCCCGAGGCATATGCCGCCGCCAGCGAAAAGGGCTCCGGCGAGGACGTGCTGCGCAGCTGCGATATCGTGATCGTGGGCGCGGGCGGCGCGGGCATGACCGCCGCGATCGTGGCGGCTGACGCGGGCAAGAAGGTCGTTATTGTGGAAAGCCAGTCCATGGCGGGCGGCAACTCCGTGCGCGCGACCGGCGGCATGAACGCCGGCAAGACCGCTTATCAGGACGAGAACACCTTTGGCGAGGAAGCCGGTGTGGAAAAGACCCTCAAGAGCGCTGCCGACAGCTATGCCGACAACGCCGCCGTAACCGAGCTGGCCCAAACCGTGACCGCCCAGTGGCAGGCCTATCAGGCCAATCCCGAGGGCTACTTTGACAGCGTGGAGCTTATGGAGCTTGACACCATGATCGGCGGCAAGGCCGTAAATGATGTGGAGCTGGTAAAGGCCCTGTGCGCAAACAGCGCCGAGGCTATCGACTGGCTTACCACCATCGGCGCGAACCTTACCAGCGTGGGCAGCTTCGGCGGCGCGTCCGTCAAGCGCATCCATCGCCCTGTGGACGCCGACGGCAAGACCATCTCTGTGGGCACCTATATTGTGCCCGTGCTGGAGAAGGCGTGCCAGGACCGCGGCGTAGAATTCCTGTTTGACACCACCGCCCAGAGCCTGCGCACGGACGAGAGCACCGGCGCGGTGACCGGCGTGAACGCCGTAACCAAGGACGGCGGCAATGTGATTGTGAACGCCAAGGCGGTTATCCTGGCCACCGGCGGCTTCGGCGCGAACCTGGAGATGGTTGCCAGCTACAAGCCCGAGCTGGAAGGCTTTATGACCACCAACGCCCCCGGCGCGCAGGGCCAGGGCATTGCGATGGCCGAGGCCATTGGCGCCGCCACCGTGGATATGGACCAGATTCAGATTCACCCCACCGTGCAGTTTGATACCGCCGCCCTGATTACCGAGGGCCTGCGCGGCGACGGCGCAATCCTGGTCAATGCCGAGGGCAAGCGCTTCATTGACGAGGTTGGCACCCGCGACGTGGTTTCCGCCGCCGAGATCGCCCAGACCGGCAGCTACAGCTGGCTGGTTGTGGACCAGGCGATGGTGGATAAGTCCAGCGTAATTGCCGGCTACATCAAGAAGGGCCTGACCGTGACCGGCGCTGATTACGCCGAGCTGGCCGCCGCCATGGGTGTGGACGCCGATGCGTTCGCCGCCACCATGGAAGCGTGGAACGCCTGCGTGGAGAGCAAGACGGACGCCGAATTCGGCCGTACCAGCTTTGCCAACCCGCTCAATACCGCTCCCTACTATGCCGTTAAGGTAACCGCTGGCGTGCACCACACCATGGGCGGCCTGAAGATCAACACCGCCACCGAGGTGCTTAACGTGAACGGCGAGGTCATCCCCGGCCTGTATGCGGCTGGCGAGGTTACCGGCGGCGTGCATGGCGCAAACCGCCTGGGCGGCAACGCCGTGGCTGACTTCATCGTGTTTGGCCGCATTGCCGGCGCAAGCGCCGTGGAGTATGCCAAGTAAGGAAACGCATTCCCTTTTTGGGGGCTCCCTTTTGGGAGCCTCTCAGGCCGTCGAAAAAGCTCGCCTGCGGCGATCTTTTCCGCCGAAACAGGGTTCA
>OLGB01002193.1_pt1 | contig 21479 bp, 17 predicted proteins | sample 1605691 | NCBI WGS metagenome assembly OLGB01 (sample SAMEA3888925, study PRJEB22519) | human gut metagenome | biome: human gut; feature: human-associated habitat; material: faeces | place: Denmark | collected 2010 | reverse complement strand
AATTTTGGTTACGGGCGGCACAGGCTACATTGGCAGTCACACCTGCATTTCTCTTCTTGAAAAGGGCTACGATGTGACGATCGTGGATAACCTTGTAAACAGCAAGGCGTTGGTGGTAGACCGCATTGAAAATTTGAGCGGCAAAAAAGTGAAGTTCTTTGAAGCGGACGTGTGCGACGAAGACGCGCTGCGTAAGATCTTTGCGGAGGACGAGATTTTTGCCGTTATCCATTTTGCAGGCCTGAAGGCAGTCGGCGAATCCGTGCAGATCCCGTTGCGTTACTATGAAAACAACCTCATTTCGACTTTGAGCCTTTTGAAGGTAATGGCGGAGTTTAAGGTGAACAACTTTGTGTTCAGCTCCTCGGCGACGGTGTACGGCAACCCGGCTTCCGTGCCGATCCGTGAGGATTTCCCGCTTTCGACGACGAACCCCTACGGCACGACAAAGCTGATGATTGAGCGCATCTTGAAGGACTACGCGCACGCAAACCCGGATTTTAACCCGATCATCCTGCGCTACTTCAACCCGGTGGGCGCGCACAAGAGCGGCACCATCGGCGAAGATCCGAACGGCATCCCGAACAACCTTGTGCCGTACATCACGCAGGTGGCGGTGGGCAAGCTGCGCTGCCTCGGCGTTTTCGGCGACGACTACCCGACGAAAGACGGTACCGGCGTGCGCGATTACATTCATGTCGTCGACCTTGCAGAGGGTCATGTGGCGGCGCTCAAGAAATTCGACGATCCGCACTGCGGCGTGAAGATCTACAACCTCGGCACCGGTGTGGGTTACTCTGTGCTTGACATTGTGCACGCGTTTGAAAAGTGCGTCGGCCACAAGATTCCGTATGAGATCAAGCCGCGCCGCGCGGGCGACATCCCGGAGTGCTACGCAGACTGCACGAAGGCATATGAGGAGCTCGGCTGGAAGGCGCAGAAGACGCTGGACGACATGTGTGCGGACTCCTGGCGCTGGCAGACGCAGAACCCGAACGGCTACAACGGCTGATGGCACGCTTCGTTTTAGCCTCGTCCTCCGTGAACCGCAAGGAGATTCTGGAACGCGCGGGCATTGAGTTTACGGTGATCGTCTCGAATGCCGATGAATCGAACGGGCCGAAGGCGCCGGACGCGCTTGTAAAGGAGCTTTCCCGCCGCAAGCTGGAAGCGGTTTTGCCGAAGTGCGAAAGTGGCGATCTTGTAATCGCGGCGGACACGGTGGTGTACATCGACGGCGAAATTCTCGGCAAACCGAAAGACTTAGCGGATGCAAACCGTTTCATGCACCTGCTTTCCGGGCATGTGCACACGGTGTTTACCGGCGTGTGCATGGCGTATCACGGCGAGCGCGTTTCGTTCAGTCAGGAGACGAAGGTAAAGTTCTATCCCCTGACAGAAAGCGAAATCGCGGCTTACGTGCAGAGCGGCGAGCCGATGGGTAAGGCCGGCGGCTACGGCATTCAGGGCCCGGCGGCGCTGTTCGTAGAGAGTATTGAAGGCGACTACAACAACATTTTCGGTCTGCCTGCGGCGCACGTGATGCAGGAAGCGAAAAAGCTTTTAAAGGCAGACAAAATATAAGACAGGCACGATCAGTCCTTTTCGGCGTATACTGGCGTATCGGAAAGGACTGATGATTTATGTACCGGTATCGCCGAAGACGGTATAAACGCGGACGTAAACGGCGCGTGTTGGCGTTTTTGCTGCTTGTTTTCGCTTTTGTGTTTGCCGAGCTGCGACTGCCCGCGATGAAAGCGGAGCTGCGCACGGCAGCACTGACGGCGCACGCGCAAGGGTGCATCGCGAAAACGGTGCCGGAGTATCTGCCGCAGACCGTCTGCGAAAAGGACGGGGCAGAGACGGCGCTCTCTACATATACGCTCGGCGTACTGGAAGCGGAGCTGACGGATGCCTTGCGGAAAAGCTTGAACGGCACGGCAAAGGCGTTTGTGCCGCTCGGAAATTTAACGGGGCTGATGCTTTTGAACGGGCGCGGGGTGAAGATACCCGTGCGGTTTTCGGTGGAAAGTGCGGTTTCGGTGCGGTTTGAAAGCGTCTTGACGGGCGCGGGCATCAACCGCACGGCATACCGAACGGTGCTGCATATTGAAGCGGTGCTGTTCACGGCGGAGCGAGACGGGGCGGAGCCTGTGATGGTGACGGCAGCATACCCCGTGTATGAAGCGGTGCTTGCGGGCGACGTGCCGCAGTACGGCGTGGTGCGCGCAGGATAAAAAATTGTGAATAGCCGTTGGATTTTCGCGCGCTTTGTGGTAAGATACTAACAAGTATCGAAATATCTTGAAATGACACGGAGTTTTAACTTATGACGCACGAACAGGCCCGGCAGCAGATTGACGCGCTGCGGGAACAGATCGAGTATCACAATAAAAAATACTACACCGAGGACGCGCCGGAAATCAGCGACTATGCGTACGACATGCTGTACCGCCGCTTGGAAAATCTGGAAGCGGCATTCCCGGAGCTGAAAACAGAGGACTCGCCGACGAACCGCGTGGGCGCAGCGGGGTACAACACATTTGCGGAAGTGACGCACACCGTGCCGATGGAGAGCCTGCACGACTCGTTTTCCGAAGACGAGCTGCGCGACTTTGACCGCCGCGTGCGCGCCGTTGTGGACGACCCGGTGTATGTGGTAGAGCCGAAATTCGACGGCCTTTCCGTGGCGTTGGAATACGTGAACGGCGTATACACGCGCGGCTCTACGCGCGGCGACGGCATTACGGGCGAAGACGTGACGCTGAATATCGGTACGATCAAATCCGTACCGAAGACGCTCAAAGAGCCGCTGCCGTTTTTGGAGGTGCGCGGCGAGGTATATATGTCGGACGAAAGCTTTTTGCGGCTGTGCGAGCGGCAGGAGCTTTTGGAAGAAAAGCCGTTTAAAAACCCGCGCAACGCGGCGGCGGGGTCGCTTCGACAGAAAGACCCGAAGATTACGGCGCAGCGCACGCTGGATATTTTTGTTTTTAACATTCAGGTCATCGAGGGTGAGACCATCACGACGCACGCGGACGCATTGAAGCGTTTGCACGAGCTTGGCTTTACGGTGTCGCCGCTTTATTGCCGCACGGGCGACATAGAGACGGTAATCGAGAAAATCCGCGAGATCGGCAACGAGCGCGGCACGTTCTCGTACCCGATTGACGGCGCTGTTGTAAAAGTGGACAGCTTCTCTCAGCGCGAGGCGCTCGGAAGCACGGCAAAGTTCCCGCGCTGGGCGGAGGCGTACAAGTACCCGCCGGAGGAAAAAGAGACGACGCTCCTTGACATAGAAGTTGCTGTAGGGCGCACGGGTGTTTTGACGCCGACCGGCGTGTTTGAGCCGGTGTTCTTAGCCGGTACGACGGTCAGCCGCGCGACGCTGCACAACCAGGATTTCATCACGGAAAAGGATATCCGCATCGGCTCGCGCGTCATTATCCGAAAGGCGGGCGAGATCATCCCGGAGGTCGTTTCCGTGGTCTCGAACCCGGAGGATACCGTGCCGTACCGTTTGCCGGAAACGTGCCCTTCGTGCGGGGAAGTTATCACGCGTGTAGAGGGGGAAGCGGCAGCGCGCTGCACGAATCCGCAGTGCCCGGCACAGCTGATGCGCAACCTCATTCATTTTGCGTCGCGCGACGCGATGGACATTGACGGATTGGGACCGGCGGCGCTGGAACAGCTGAGCGCAGCGCTTCAGGTGCACTCGCCGGCTGATTTATACGACATTACGGCACAGGAGCTTGAAACGCTTGATCGTTTCGGCAAAAAGAGCGCGGAAAACCTCGTTGCTGCGATCCAAAAATCGAAAGAAAACGATTTATCAAAGCTGCTGTTTGCGCTCGGCATTCCGCACATCGGCGCGAAGGCGGCGAAGCTGCTTGCGGGCGCGTTCGGAAATATGGATGCTTTGATTGCGGCGGACGAGGAGCAGATTGCGGCGATAGACGGCTTTGGCGGCATTATGGCGCAGGAGGTCTACGCATTTTTCAGAAGGCACTCGGCGATAGAGCTCATTGACCGGCTAAAAGCGGCGGGCGTGAACATGACGGCGGAAGCGGTCACGACGGACACGAAATTCCTCGGCAAGACGTTTGTGCTGACGGGTACGCTGCCGAATTTAAAGCGCACGGAGGCCGCGGCGCTGATTGAAAAGGCGGGCGGAAAGGTGAGCGGCTCGGTCTCGAAAAAGACGAGCTATGTTGTGGCGGGCGAAGAAGCCGGCAGCAAGCTTACGAAGGCGCAGACGCTGGGCATCCCCGTATTGACGGAAGCGGAGCTTTTGACGCTTTTAAACGATGAGGACAACACGGAAAGGAACGAAGCATAATGGCAGAAGAAAGAAAAACGGACGAAGCGCTTGAAAAAGCCGTGGAGACCGATGAGGACATTGACCGCTATATCCGCGAGCTGACGGGAAAGGAAACGCCGAAGGACAAGGAGAAGAAGGCGGAAGAAAAGAAAGCGCCGGAAAAAGAAGAATTCCGCGTGACGAGCCAGATCGGCGAGGACGACTACAAGGCATTCATTTATTACTCTACGCTTGGGCGCTTTAAGTGGCTCATCCCGGCGTTTATCATCGTGCCGCTTGTGTTCTCGTTCCTCTTTGCGTTCAACGCGGGGCATTTTTACGTGGGCAATTTCATTTTATCGCTGCTTATCATGTATGTGGCGATTACGCTGATTGTTGTCATTCGCTGCACGCGCTGGCTTTCTAAAATTCGCAACAATAATCCTGCCGTGATGCACCTGACGGAGACGACGCTTATTTTCATGACGAACAGCATCATCAACATGAAAAACGGCAACCGCATCAAGGTTGATTACAAGCACATGATCGACGTGGGCGAGAGCAGACAGCACTACATCATGTATTTTGATAACGGCAAATCCATGGTATTCAGAAAAGAAGACATGGAAAAGGAAACGTTGGAAAAGTTCCGCCCGTTTATCGAATCTAAAGTACATAAATTAAAATTTACACAGATGCTCAAAAAATAAACCGGGAGGTTTTTCAACATGGTCATCGATTTAAAAACACTGTACGGCGCGGAAGCGACCGAGCAGAAGAAGCGTTATGAGGAGCTTTCCGCTTACTTTGCGGAGGAGTTCGGGGATGCTAATGCGCTTTCATATTTCAGTGCGCCGGGCAGAACCGAGGTGGGCGGCAACCACACCGACCACAACAACGGCAAGGTGCTGGCGGCGGCTGTGAATCTGGACGTTATTGCGGCGGTGAAGAAGACCGAGAACGGCGTGATCCGCCTGAAATCCGTCGGGTTCCCGATGGACACGGTCGATACGGCAGACCTTAACGTGCAGGAAGCGGAAAAGGAGCGCTCGGCATCGCTCATCCGCGGCGTGTGCGCACGCTTAAAGGCGCTCGGCTATGAAGTGGGCGGCTTTGACGCGGTGACGACCTCAAGAGTTTTAAAGGGCTCCGGCCTTTCAAGCTCCGCGGCGTTTGAGGTGCTTGTGGTGACGATTTTAAGCCACCTGTATAATGACGACGCGATCGACCCCGTGGAGGCGGCACAGATCTCAAAATTTGCCGAAAACGTGTACTTCGGCAAGCCCTCCGGCTTACTCGACCAGATGGCGGCGAGTGTGGGCGGCTTTACGACGATGGACTTTAAAGACCTTTCCGCGCCGAAGATTGAGAAGATCGATTTTGACCTTGACCGTTACGGCTATGCGCTGTGCGTCGTCGATACGGGCGGAAACCATGCCGACCTGACCGGCGAATACGCAGCCATTCCGGCGGAGATGAAGCGCGTTGCGAAGGCGCTTGGCGGCGAAGTGCTGCGCGAGGTAAGCGAGGAGGAGTTTTATAAGAAAATTCCCGAGCTCAGAAAAGAAGTCGGCGACCGCGCGATTTTGCGTGCGATTCACTTCTTCGACGACAACCGCGTGGTGGATCAGGAAGTGGCAGCGCTGAAATCGGGTGATTTTGAGACGTTCAAGCAGTGCGTGATTGCCTCGGGTCATTCCTCGGCGATGAATTTGCAGAATGTGTTCGCAGTTGTGAATCCGCAGGAGCAGGGCTTGTCCCTCGCGTTGGCACTTATGGCGAAGATCCTCGGTGGCAAGGGCGCGTATCGCGTGCACGGCGGCGGTTTTGCCGGCACGGTGCAGGCGTATGTGCCGCTCGATATGCTGGATGCGTTCAAGGCAGAGATGCAGAGCGTGTTTGGCGAAAAGAGTTGCTATGTGCTCTCCGTGCGCAGCGCGGGCGGCACGAAAGTGACAATCGAATAAGTTTAACGGCGGCTTTGATTTTTAGAGCCGCCGTTTTTGCGTATTGCGGGAAATACGTGTTGCGAAATTGTAAATATTGGGAAACGGTGGATTTCGCCTTGCGAATCATGCCGATTTGTGGTATAGTATACTCTGTATCATTATGACAGCTTACCGCAGACAGCTTGTCTGCGTGCGATAAAGGAGAATGTTTTTTGAAGGATAAAGAAATCACCGTTACGGCAGACGAGCTGCAAAAGCAGAAGCTATACACGGCGGACGTTGCGGCGATCATGCAGGTGCGCGCGATGCACGGCACGCCGAAGGCGCTTGTGCGCACGTATGGCTGCCAGCAGAATGTGGCGGACGGCGAACGCATGAAGGGTATGCTCTCTGAAATGGGCTTTGAATTCACTGAAGATGAAGATGAAGCCGATTTTATTCTGTTCAACACCTGCGCCATTCGCGAGCACGCCGAAGACCGCGTGTTCGGCAACATCGGCGCGCTGAAAAACGTGAAGCGCCGCAACCCGTCGCTGCTCATTGCCGTATGCGGCTGCATGATGGAACAGGAGCGCGTGGCGGAGCGCATTAAGGCGTCGTTCCCGTTTGTGAACATCGTGTTCGGCACGCACGTCATCCACCGACTGCCGGAGATGATGTACACCGCCGTGACCGATTCGAAGCGCGTTTTTTTGCGCGGGCATGAATCGAAAGAGATCATTGAAGGCCTGCCGGTGCGCCGCGACGGCAACACACGCGCGTGGGTGACCGTGATGTACGGCTGTGACAATTTCTGCTCGTACTGCATTGTGCCGTATGTGCGCGGCCGGGAAAAGAGCCGCCACCCGGATGCCATCGTCGCCGAGTGCCGCGAGCTCATTGAGCAGGGCTACAAAGAAATTACGCTGCTTGGACAGAACGTGAACTCCTACGGCAAGGGCTTGCCGGAGAAAGTGAATTTTTCGGAGCTTCTGCGCCGCATTGACGCGATTGACGGCGACTACCGTTTGCGCTTTATGACCTCGCACCCGAAGGACGCGACGCACGAGCTGTTCGACACGATTGCGGAGAGCCGGCACATCTGCCACTACATCCACCTGCCGTGCCAGTCCGGCAGCAGCCGTGTGTTAAAGGCGATGAACCGCCACTACGACCGCGAAAAATACCTTGACCTCATCCGCTATGCGAAAGAGAAAATGCCGGATCTGTCGCTGACCTCCGATATTATCGTCGGCTTTCCGGGCGAGACGTATGAGGAGTTCTGCGAGACGCTGAGCCTCATCCGCGAGGTGGAGTTCACGTCGCTCTTTACGTTTATTTTCTCGCCGCGCCCCGGCACGAGAGCCGCCGAAATGGAAGACCCTGTCACGTACAAGGAGAAAACGCAGTGGTTCTCGGAGCTTTTGAAGACGCAGGAGGAGATTGCCGCAAAGCGCTGCGCTTCCATGGTGGGCAGCACGGAGCGTGTGCTCATTGAAGAGCGCAACGAGAAAAACGGTTTGCTCAGCGGTCGCACCGCAAGCAGCATCATTGTGGAATTCCCCGGCGAAGACGAATGGATCGGCGAATTCAAAAATGTAAAAGTGACCGAAGCGCGCAACTGGATTTTGCGCGGCGAATGTGTAGACTAAGCAAAACGGGTTTTGACCCATTGCTTTTTCAAAATACAATAAAATTTATAATTTATTTTAAGGAGCTATTACTATGGATATCATGAAACTGACAAGAGAACTCGGCCGCGCTTTGCAGCAGGATCAGACCTACATCAACATGAGCGTTGCGGAGCAGCAGTGCAACGAGGACGAAGCTTTGCAGAACGCCATCGGCGAATTCAACTTAAAGCGCATGGCCATCAACAACGAGGCGGGAAAGGAAGACCGCAGCGAGGAGCTTATCGAGCAGTACAACAAAGAACTGCGCGAGATTTACGGCAGAGTGATGCAGAACGAGCACATGGCGGCGTATCAGGCGGCAAAGAACGAGTTTGATGCGCTGATGCAGCGCGTGACGGGTGTGCTTTCCATGTGCGCGGAGGGTCAGGACCCGGATGGCTGCGATCCCGATGCCTGCGGCTGCACCGGCAGCTGTGCGACCTGCGGCGGTGGCTGCCACTAAGGCAGAATTTTGCAAAGTTTGCACGTGATCTGCTTGCATCTTTTCCGCCATACCGGTCGTAAAGTCCTTGACAGGCGCCAGCCTGCCTGCGGAATTTACTACGCAAGGCGTATACGCTCATGACGAAAAATCTGACGGCGCATCTCGCGCACCTACTTTACAAAAATCTGCCTTTGGCAGTAATTCACTTGTTGACTGAATCTTAACGATATGGAGGCCGGGCATGGCTGATTATTCCCCGATGATGAAACAGTACTTTGAAGTGAAGGAAAAGTACCCGAACACGCTCCTTTTCTTTCGCCTTGGGGACTTTTACGAGATGTTCTTTAACGATGCGAAAATCGCGTCGCGTGAGCTGGAGCTGACGCTGACAGGCCGTGACTGCGGCCAGGAGGAGCGCGCGCCGATGTGCGGCGTGCCGTTCCACAGCGCGGAGACGTATATCGCGCGGCTTGTGGCAAAGGGCTACAAGGTCGCCATCTGCGAGCAGATGGAAGACCCGGCGCTTGCAAAGGGCATCGTAAAGCGCAGCGTTATCCGCGTCATCACGCCCGGCACCGTTATGGAAAGCAGCATGCTCGACGAGGCGAAGAACAACTACATCGCTTCCGCGTATTATCAGGGTGATAAGGTGGGCATCTGCTTTGCGGATATTTCAACGGGCGAGCTGGAGGCGACGACGCTGACGGCGGAGAAGGGTGAGACGCTCTCCCGCGCGGTCATCGACGCGCTGTCGCGATTTACGCCGCGCGAAATCCTCATCAACCCGGAATTTACCGATTTGACGGACGTGGCGAAATTCATTTCCGATAAGCTTTCGGCGTCACTCGAGTGCATGGATTTTGCGGTTTACGAACCGCTGCACGCGGAAGAAACTGTGAAGGCGCAGTTTCACCCCGAGGTTTTGGAACGCTCCGACGTTTTGAATTTCCCGGAGATCACGGCGGCGCTGAGCGCTTTGCTCGAGTATCTCAGCCGCACGCAAATCACGGGTTTGGAGCGCATGGAGGAAATTCGCATATATTCGCAGGCGAAGACGATGCGGCTTGATTTAAACACGCGCCGAAACCTTGAATTACTCGAGACGATGCGCAGCAAGGAGCGCCGCGGCTCGCTTTTGTGGGTGCTTGACAAGACCAAAACGGCGATGGGCAAGCGGCTTATCCGCACATGGCTCGAGCAGCCGCTTTTGAGCCCGGCGGGCATTACGCTGCGGCAAAACGCGGTGGAGGAGTTGTTTGAGAACCGTCCGCTTTTAGACGATGTGACCGAGGCGCTGACGGGCATTTTTGACCTGGAGCGCATTATGACGCGCGTGGTGTACGGCTCTGTAAACGGCAAAGACCTGCGTGCGCTGTGGTCGGCGCTGACGCGCTTGCCGCAGCTGAAAGCGCTTTCTGCGACGTTTAAAGCGACGATGCTGCGCGACATCGACAGCCGCATGGATGTGCTCTCCGATATTTGCGAGCTCATTGACCGCGCCGTTGTGGAGGAGCCGCCGCACACGATCCGTGAGGGCGGCATTATCCGTGAGGGCTTCAACGCGGAGCTTGACGAAGTGAAAAGTGACATGACGAACGGCAAGCAGCTCATCGCCGAGCTGGAGGCGCGCGAGCGCGAAGCGACGGGCATTCCGAAACTGCGCGTGGGGTATAACCGCGTGTTCGGGTATTACCTTGAAGTTTCGAACGCGTTTAAGGACAAGACGCCGGAGCACTACGTGCGCAAGCAGACGCTTGCAAACGGCGAGCGGTACATCACGCAGGAATTAAAGGAGCTTGAAAACCGCATCTTAGGTGCGCACGACCGTTCTATTGCACTTGAGGGCAAGCTGTTTGAAGAAGTGCGCAGGACGATTGCGGGGCAGCTGACCCGCGTGCAGGAGACGGCGAAGGCGATTGCGGAGCTGGATGTTTTGGCATCGTTTGCGGCGGTATCTGTGCGGAACGACTACACGCGCCCGACCATTACGGCGAACGGCAGGCTGTATTTAAAGGACAGCCGGCACCCGGTGGTGGAGGCGCTGCTGACGGGCAGCACGCCGTTTGTGCCGAACGACCTTGAGATGGACCCGAACCAGAACCGTGTGTCTATCATTACGGGCCCGAACATGGCGGGTAAATCTACATATATGCGGCAGGTGGCGGTCATTGTCATCATGGCGCAGATCGGCTGCTTTGTGCCGGCGAGCGCGGCGGAGATCGGCATTGTGGACGGCATCTACACGCGCGTGGGCGCTTCTGACGACCTTGCGGCGGGGCAGTCCACGTTCATGGTGGAAATGGCCGAGGTGGCGGAAATTTTGAAGAGCGCCACGAAGGACAGCTTGCTGATTTTAGATGAGATCGGCCGCGGTACCTCGACGTTTGACGGCATGAGCATTGCGCGGGCGGTCATCGAATACGTACACGACAAAAAGCTGTGCGGTGCGAAGACGCTGTTTGCGACGCATTACCACGAGCTGACGGAGCTGGAAGACCTTTTGCCCGGTGTGCAGAACTTCAGTATTGCGGTGAAAAAGCGCGGGGACGACATCACGTTCCTGCGGCGTATCGTGCGCGGCGGCGCGGACGACAGCTTCGGTATTGAGGTCGCGAAGCTCGCGGGCGTGCCGGACAAGGTGGTGCGGCGTGCGAAAGAGGTGTTAAAGAGCCTTGAGAGCGGCGAGATGGTGAAAAAACCGAAAAACGCCGTGAAAGTGCAGCAGGAGGAACCGATACAGCTGACGATGCTGACAAAGGATACGGAGGTTTTAAACCGCCTGAAAAGCCTGGACGTCAACACGCTGACGCCGATCGAATCCATGAACATTTTGTTTGAACTTGCAAATATGCTGAAATAAATTTAACGCGAAAGGAAGGTGCAGAAAATGCCGAAAATTCACGTTTTGGAAAAGCAGGTCGCGGAGCTGATCGCTGCCGGTGAGGTGGTGGAGCGCCCGTCTTCCGTCATTAAGGAGCTTGTGGAAAACTCCATTGACTCCGGCGCGTCGATTGTCACGGTGGAAATTCGCCGCGGCGGCGTGACGTATATCCGTGTGACGGACAATGGCTGCGGCATTGCGCGCGAGGACGTGGCGACGGCATTTCTGCGCCATGCAACGAGCAAGGTGCGCGAAAAGGACGACTTAGACGCGATTTTGACGCTCGGCTTCCGCGGTGAGGCGCTGGCGTCCATTTCGGCTGTGTCGCGCGTTGACCTCATCACGCGCACGGCGGACAGTTCAATCGGCACGCACTATTCCTCCGAGGGCGGCAGCGACGTGGAGATCGAAGACGCGGGCTGCCCACTTGGCACGACCATTACGGCGCGCGACCTGTTTTTTAACGTGCCGGCGCGTATGAAGTTTCTGAAGAAAGACACCGCAGAGGGCAACTCCGTGGCGGGGCTGATGGACAAAATTGCGCTTTCGCATCCGGAAATCTCGTTCCGCCTCATTCGCGAGGGCAAGGAAGTGCTGCACACGCCGGGCGACGGCAAGCTGAACTCGGCGATCTATGCGGTGTTCGGCAAGGAGTTTTCCGGCGCTTTGCTGCCGGTGGATTATACCTTGGGCGGCATTCGCGTGCACGGGTATATCTCGTCGCCGATTGCGAGCCGACCGAACCGCAGCATGCAGAATTTCTTCATCAACGGGCGTTTTGTGCGCAGCCGCACGGCGTGTGTGGCGCTGGAGGAAGCGTACAAGGGCGCGATTATGGTGGGTAAATTCCCGGCGTGCGTGCTGCACATCGAGCTGCCGTCGTCGGTCGTCGACGTGAACGTGCATCCGGCGAAGCTGGAGGTGCGCTTTGTGAACGAGCGTCCGGTGTTTGATGCGGTGTACCACGGGGTGAAATCCGCCGTGACGGCGAGCCGCGATATGAAATCCGTTGACCTTGCGCAGCACGCAAGGCGGCCCGTCGACCCGTATAAGCCGGATGTGGTCGTAAAGCCGCAGCAAATGGTGCTGAATCAGCCGCCGAAAACGGAGACGGTGAAGCCGATGCCTGCGCCGGTCGTGAAGTCTGCGCCCGTTATCAACACGAGCAAAAAAGAGGCGGAAGCGCCGTATGAGCCGCCCGTCGATATGCCGCCGATGCCGCATACGTTTTCGGACAGCGCAGAGCGGGAGGAAAAGCCGCAGTTTGAAAGGATTCGTACGTCGATCGAGCGCGTTTTGGAGGCGGAGCCGCAGCCGGTGACAAAGCCGGAAGTGATAACGGAAGAACCGCCCTTACCGCAGCCGCCCGAGACGGAGCCCGTGCCGCCGGCGTGGGAGGAAACACCCGTGCAGACGGAAGCGGTGCAGGAAAATCCGGAAAGCAACGCACAGCCGGAAACATACATTGTGCCGGAGACAGAGCGTGATTTGTCCCGCTCGGCGCATAAGGTGATCGGCGAGGCGTTTGACACGTATATCATCCTTGAATACGACGCGCAGACGCTGATGTTTATCGACAAGCATGCCGCGCACGAGCGCTTGCTGTACGAAAAGCTCAAACGGCGAGAAGAAGCTGCTATGGCGCAGACGCTGCTTGTGCCCGTGACGGTGACGATGGACAAAAACGAGTACACGGCGGTTTTGCAGAATTTGAGTGTTTTTGAGCAGGCGGGCTTTGACGTGGAGGATTTCGGCAGCGGTACCGTTTTGGTGCGCAGCGCGCCGCTTAATTTGAACGGTGCGGACATCAAGGACTCCGTGCTCGAAATGGCGGGATACCTTGAAGAAAACAAGACCGACGCGACGACGGAGCACATGGACTGGCTGTACCACAACATTGCGTGCCGCGCAGCCATTAAGGGTGGGAATGCCTCGAAAAAAGAGGAGCTTATTGCACTTGCGGAAGAGCTGGAAGCGAACCCCGATGTGCGCTACTGCCCGCACGGCAGACCGATCTACGTGATGCTGAAAAAGCGAACGCTGGAAAAAGAATTCGGCAGAGTTTAATGGTTTGCTCACAAACACGGGCGAAAGTTGTGTTATTATAAAGTTATGTAAACAAAAGGAGGCGCCGGAATGACGGAAGTACAAGAGAAAATCAAGGTATTCGCGGTGTGCGGGCCGACGGCCTCCGGCAAGACCTCGCTTTCCGTAACGCTTGCGAAAAAGCTCCATGCGGAGGTGGTTTCGTGTGACTCGATGCAGATTTATAGGGGCATGGAGATCGGCACGGCAAAGCCGACCGCGGACGAGATGCAGGGTGTGCCGCACCACCTGATGGGTTTTCAGGATCCCGCGGAGCCGTTCAGCGTGAGCGTTGCCCAGCAGACCATGCAGGATAGCAGGGACTTTGTGAAGGCAGCTCAAAATGAGGCGTTGAGCCAGGCCCTTTCGGACGCTGGATTTGGTATCCAGCTTGTGAGCGCCGACGGAAAACAGCCGCGACGATGAAATCCGCGGTAATTTGGAAGCGGAATTTGCGGCAGACGGCATTGAACCGCTTTATGCGCGGCTAAAAGAGCTTGACCCCGAGGGGGCCGAGGGTATCCATCCGAATAATACGCGTAGGGTCATCCGCGCGCTTGAATACTGCATGGTGACGGGCGAGCCGTTCTCGAAGCAGGCGAAGGACTCGAAAGCGGTGGAATCGCCGTATGACGGGAAAATGTTGGTGCTGTCTTTCAGAGACCGCGAGACGCTTTACGGGCGTATCAACCTGCGCGTGGAGCAGATGTTTGCAGACGGCCTATTAAAAGAAGCCGAGGATTATTTTAAGCGGTATGGCACGCCGGGGCAGACCTCCGTGCAGGCCATCGGCTACAAGGAGCTGTTCCCGTATTTTGAGGGGCAGTGCTCCTTAGACGAAGCAAAGGAAAATATAAAAAGGGAAACACGGCGCTATGCCAAGCGCCAATTGACGTGGTTCCGCCGGGAGGAAGATGCCGTGTGGCTTTTTGCGGATGATTTTGATGCCCCGGCAGACCTGATAAGCGCGGCAGAGGACATAGCCCGCGCGCATTTTGAAGACTGAAAGGAAGCCCCGCTATGGGAAGCAACACATTATTTCGTAAAATCAGTTCGATCGCCGTGGCGATTTTGCTTTTGATATATGTAGGCTACCAGATTTACAGAAGCCAATACACCGGATTTAAAACGGAAACGGCCATGTACGCCGACCTTTCCGCATCCATCGACACCACGGGCTTTATTATCCGCAATGAGGAGCTTGTGTACTCGCGGTACGACGGCGTTTTGAACTACACGCTCGACGACGGAGAGAAAACGGCGTTCGGCGGCACGGTAGCAGAGCTGTACCCCGCGGAAGAGGACGCCGCCGCACACAACCGCATGCTGCGCATCGACGAGGAGCTTACGCGGCTAGCCGTGCTGGAGAACCCCACAGAGGTCGCGTCCTCGAACCCGAAGAACATCGGCAGCCAGATCAATAAAACGGTCACAGGGCTGCTTTCCGATTTGAAATCCGGTGCGTTTTCGTCGATCTCGAACGATAAAAACGACCTGTACCTCTTGATGGGCCAAAAGCAGATTGTGACGGGCGCGGAGGATTCCGCGAGCTATGTGGCGCACATTGAGAATTTGAAATCGGAACGTGCAACGCTGGAGACGACGACCTCTTCAAGCACCGGCACGGTAACGTCGCCGGCTTCCGGTTATTTTATCCATACGGTGGACGGCTACGAAAACGCGGTGGACACCGACGATGTGGAGCAGCTGACCGTAAGCGATGTGCGTGCGCTGGAAGAAGGCGAAGCGGGCAGCAATGCGGACAGCACGGTCATCGGCAAGGTGGCAAAGGAATTCAACTGGTACATTGCGTGCATCATCGATGAAAACGACCTTGTGCGGCTTGACCGCACGACGAATGTGAAGGTGGAGATGCCGTTTGCGACGGCGGAGACAATCCCGGCCGAGGTCGTGAAGATCAATAGGGACGAAGCGAGCGGGGACGCAGTGGTCATTTTGAAGTGCTCTTACATGAACACAGACCTTGCCGCCGCGCGCAAAGAGCCGCTGCGCATCGATTTACAGTCGTATGCCGGTGTGCTCGTGAACGAAAAGGCCATCCACTTTGCGGATGTGACCGTGACGGATACGGACACGGACGGCAATGTGACGGAGCATGTGGAACAGAACGTGAAGGGTGTTTACATCAAGTCCGGCAGCCGCGTGCGCTTTGTGCAGGTATTCTCCGATGCGACGATCGACGGCTATGCCGTGTGCAAGCTGAACCTTTCCTCCTCGGAAAAAGAGCAGCTCGTCACCTCGAGAACGATACAGCTTTACGATGAAGTCATTGTGGAAGGGACGGATCTTTATGACGGAAAAATGCTTTGAGGAACGTTTTAGGGACGTAGAGGAAAACTATAAGGTCATCACGAACCGCATTGCGGAGGCAGCGGTGCGCTCCGGCAGAAAGCCCGAGGACATCACGTTCCTTGCGGCGACGAAGACCGTGCCGGCGGAGGTCATCAACCACGCCATCGGCTGCGGCCTGCGCTTCATCGGCGAAAACCGCGTGCAGGAATTCATGGACAAATATGAAAAGATCGATTGGGACAAGGGCGTTTCCGGCCAGATCATCGGGCGCTTGCAGACGAACAAGGTGAAATATATCATCGATAAGGTCGACTGCATCCAGTCGGTAGATTCCGTAAAGCTTGCAAAGGAAATTTCCCGCCTTGCGGAGAAAATAGGCCGCAAAATGCCAGTGCTCATTGAAGTGAATATCGGCGGGGAAGAAAGCAAGGGCGGCATCGAAAAAGCTGCGTTGCCCGAGTTATTGGAAGAAATTGCCGTGCTGCCGGGCATTCAGGTGAACGGATTGATGGCAATTCCACCAATTTGTGCGGAAAAATCCGTGCTATGCAATTATTTTTCCCAAATGCATCAATCTTTTATTGACATCCGCGCCAAAAAAATAGATAATGTATTTATGAATTGCCTTTCGATGGGTATGTCTTCCGATTACGCGGAGGCCATCGAGTGCGGCGCCACTATGGTGCGCATCGGCTCTTCGCTTTTCGGCCCGCGCGACTACACGCGCTGACCGACCCTGTTATGCAGAAAATGGAGGTATAATATATGGCAGGCATTGTAGAGAAGCTTCAGAAAATGTGGAACCCGCCCGACGACGAGTATGATGAATACTACGAGGATGAGGCCACGGAGCCCACGGCAGACAGCCGTGAGGAGCAGCCTTCCGCACGCCGTTCGTTCTCCTCTTCAAGCTCGAACCGCGTTGTGAACATTAACCACGCACGCGCAGGCGCACAGGTGGTTGTGTTTAAGCCGAACTCTTTCCGTGACGACACAAATAGCATTGCGGATGAAATCAACCAGGGCCATACGGTCGTTGTGAATTTTGAAGAGACGAACGCGGGCGAGGCGCGCTATATTCTGGCGTTCCTCAGCGGCGCTTCTTACGCGAACCACGGCGAGGTGAGACCCATCGCCGCGAAGACGTATATTTTCACGCCTGCGGGCGTGAGCCTGAGCGGTGCGGAGATTCGCGATGATCTTGCACAGAACGGCGTAACGTTCTGATATGGCCGCACAGGAAGACAAGCTTTTTGAAGCGAAAATAGAGGATTGCCTGCGCCTTGGCGAAAAAAGGCCGGCGTTTTTGGGCTTTTTGGATCTTTCCGAGCGCGCGTACGCAGAAGAATATTTGCGCCGTGCACATGCGGAAAATTACCGGTTTTTCGGTGGTTTTCCCGAAGCGGAACGAACGGTTTTGGGCGTGTTTCCTGACTACATGGAACCCTTAGATGAGGAGTTCCCGGTGACGGGGCTCACGGTGAAGTTTCGCCGGCAGGATGTGCTTTCACACCGCAATTTTATGGGCTCATTTCTGGCACAGGGCGTGGTGCGTGCATCGCTCGGCGATATTCTGGCCGAAGAAGGGCGCGCCGTGCTGTTTGTGAAAACAGAGCTTGCGCCGCACTTTCTTTCGCAGATCGATAAGATCGGTCGGGTGGGGGTGCAGATTACAAAGGGCTTTACAGATCCGCTGCCGCAGGCGCACAGTTTTCAGCCGATGGGTGGTGTGGTCGCTTCGGAACGCTTAGACTGCTTGGTTGCCTTTTTGGCGGGCACCGGCAGGGAAAAAGCCGCGCAGATGGTGCACGCGGGTCTGGTTTCCGTCAACCATAGGGAGGCGGATTCCGTTTCGCACCGTGTAAATGAAGGAGACATCATCTCCATACGCCGCTGCGGGCGATTTATTGTTGATATGCTCGGCCCGGTCACGAAAAAGGGCCGTTTATCTGTGAAATGCAGAAAATACATATAGGAGGCTTACACACATGTTATCGATTAAAGACATCAATGAAGTCAGCTTCAGGAAATCAAATTTTTCCGGTTACAATTCTGATGATGTCGATCAGTTTATTGATGAAGTTTTGGAGACCGTAACGGCGCTCACAAAGGAAAACGCAGAGATTAAAACGCGCAAGACGGATGATTCCGCCGCTGTGCAGCAGTTACAGGCGAAAAACGCCGAGCTGCAGGAGAAGCTTTCTATTTTGGCTGCAAAAATTGAGTCTTACCGTGCAGAGGAAGACGGTATTAAGGACGCAATCCTCAGCGCACAGCGCCTTGGCAATGCTTCCATCCGTGAGGCAAAGGCGAAGGCCGAGAAGATTGTGAACGACGCAAACGCGAAGGCGGACGCTCTTGTAAAAGATGCGAAAGGCCGCTCCGAAACGCTTGTGAAGTCCTATGAAAAGCAGATCGCTGCAAAAGAGAAAGAGCTGGAGAACATGAAGCGCGAGGTGACAAACTTCCGCGCATCGCTCTACGGCATCTATAAAGAACACCTTGCCGTGATTGAGAAGATTCCGACGTTTGACTTGCCGGAGGAAGAGCAGGAGGAAAAAGCGCCCGCCGAGGAACCGACGCCGGTATACACCGAGCCCGAAGTGATTGAGGAGCCGGAAGAAGAAATCCCGGTGCCTGCAGCACAGCAGGTCGAAGAGGAACCCGCACCGGCCCCCGCAGAGCCGAAGCCCGCTCCCGCACCTGTCCCGGAGCCGATCCCCGCACCGGCACCGGTACAGCCGCAGCCTGTTTACGACAAGGACTCCTACATTAAGGAGCAGTTCAGCGGCATCGGTCTTGATCTGAACGCTTACGCCGACATCCCGGAATCTTTGCAGAAAGAAAAGGATGCCCTTTTCAGCACGCTGGAGTTCGGCGTTGAAGACGAAGGCGACAAGAAAAAGGGTAAATTTAAGAGAAGATAAAACCAGCAGAAAGGCACGGATCAATATATGGATTACAAAAGCACATTGAACCTCCCCAAGACCGACTTTGCCATGCAGGCCGGCCTACCGAAGCGCGAGCCGGTAATGCTCGAAAAGTGGTATGAAGACAAGGTTTACGAGACCGTTCTCGAAAAGAACGACGGTAAGCCGCTTTATGTTCTGCACGACGGCCCTCCGTATGCAAACGGCGATATCCACCTCGGCACGGCGCTGAATAAGACGCTGAAGGACTTTATCGTTCGCTACAAGAATATGTCCGGCTTTAAGGCACCGTACGTTCCCGGCTGGGATACCCACGGCTTGCCGACCGAGCTGAAGGCCAGAAAGAAAGCGGGCGTTTCGAATTCCACTGCAATCTCCGACATCGAGCTGCGCAAGCTCTGCCGCGAGTTTGCCCTCGGCTACCTCGATGAGCAGCGCAACTCCTTCAAGCGTCTTGGCGGCATCGGTGAATGGGACAACCCGTATGTCACCCTGCGCAAGGAATTTGAAGCAAAGCAGATCGAGATCTTCTCCGAAATGGCGACGAAGGGCCTCATCTATAAGGGCTTAAAGCCGGTTTACTGGTGCCCGGAGTGCGAGACTGCACTGGCGGAAGCCGAGATTGAATACGCAGAGGATCCCTGCCACTCCATCTATGTGAAGTTCCGCGTGACGGACGACAAGGGCCTTTTGACCCCGATGGGCGCAGACCTGAGTAAGACCTACTTCGTGATCTGGACGACGACGACCTGGACGCTCCCCGCGAACGTCGCGATTTGCGTCGGCCCGGAATTTGAATATGCACTTGTAAAGTCCGGCGACGAATACTATGTGATGGCAACGGCTCTGACTGAATCTGCCATGCAGGCGGCGGGCAAGACCGATTACGAGATCCTTGGCACCTTAAAGGGCAGCGATCTTGAGTATATGAAGACGGCGCACCCGTTCATCGACCGCACATCTCTCGTCATCGTGGGCGACCACGTTACGTTGGAAAGCGGTACCGGCTGCGTTCACACGGCTCCGGGCCACGGCGTCGAAGACTATGACGTCTGCCACAATCACTATCCCGAAATTCCGATCGTTGTGCCGGTGGACAGCCATGGCAAGATGACCGAAGAAGCGGGCCAGTTTGCAGGCCTGACGACCGAGGAAGCGAACAAGGCGATTGCACAGCACCTTGAGGATACAGGCGCACTGTTTGCTTTACAGAAGATCATCCACCAGTATCCGCACTGCTGGCGCTGCAAGAAGCCGGTTCTGTTCCGTGCGACGGAGCAGTGGTTCTGCTCCGTGGACGCTATCAAGGATCAGGCGATTGAAGCCATCAAGGGCGTAAAGTGGATCCCGGGCTGGGGCGAAGACCGCATTTCCTCCATGGTCCGTGACCGCAATGACTGGTGTATCTCCCGTCAGCGTCGCTGGGGTGTGCCGATTCCGATTTTCTACTGCAAGGACTGCGGCGAGCCGCTCATCGAGAAGGACGCGATGCACGCAGTTTCCGAGCTGTTCCGCGCAGAGGGCTCCGATGCTTGGTACATCAAGGAAGCGGAAGAAATTCTGCCCGCAGGCACAAAGTGCAAGAAGTGCGGCTGCACCTCCTTTACAAAAGAGCGCGACATCATGGACGTTTGGTTTGATTCCGGCGTGACCCATGCTGCCGTTTGCGATACACGCGATTATCTCCATTGGCCGGCTGACCTGTACCTTGAGGGTGCAGACCAGTACCGCGGCTGGTTCCAGTCTTCGCTGCTCACGTCCATTGCATGGCGCGGCAAAGCGCCGTACAAGGCTGTCGTCACACACGGCTGGGTCGTGGACGGTCAGGGCAGAAAGATGAGTAAGTCCCTCGGCAACGGCATTCTGCCGCAGGAGATTGTGGATAAGTACGGCGCAGATATCCTGCGTCTGTGGGTCGCTTCTTCCGACTACCATGCCGATATCCGCATCTCCCCGGAAATCCTCAAACAGCTTTCTGACGCATACAGAAAGATCCGCAACACAGCGCGCTATATGCTCGGCAACCTTTCCGATTTTAATCCGGATACCGACAGTGTAGAGGTTTCTGAGATGCTTTCCATCGATAAGTGGGCGCTGAACCGTTTGGATCGGCTGATGGTGAAGGTGCGCGAGGGCTATGAGTCCTTCGAGTTCCACCAGGCTTACCACGCCATCCATAACTTCTGCGTTGTGGATATGTCGAACTTCTATCTCGACGTCATCAAGGATCGTCTGTACACCGAGAAGAAGGACTCCGCTGCACGCCGCGCCGCGCAGACTGCGATGTATATCATCCTCGATGCGATGACCCGTCTGGTCGCGCCGATCTTGGCGTTCACCTCCGACGAAATCTGGCAGAGCATGCCGCACGCTTCCGATTGCGATGCACGCCACGTTGTTTACAACGAGATGCCGAAGCCGACGAGCGAAAAGTACGGCATCGACGTGACGGAAGAATTCATCGCACGCTGGGATAGAATCCATGCAATCCGCGATGTTGTGAAGAAGGCGCTTGAAAACGCACGTGCAGAGAAGACGATCGGTGCATCGCTCGATGCGAAGGTCACGCTGTACTGCACCGGCGAGCTGTATGCGTTCCTCAAGTCTGTGGAAGACGAGCTTGCAACCGTGTTCATCGTATCTCAGGTCGAGATCGTGGACGGCGAGGGCGGCACACTTTCCGACGATGCACTTGGCCTCTCCGTGCAGGTCGATAAGGCAGAAGGCTGCAAGTGCATGCGCTGCTGGACATATTCCTCCACGGTCGGCAAAAACCCGGCATACGTGGATCTGTGCGAGCGCTGCGCAAAAGCACTTTCCGAATAATTTCGGACACATTGAATTTGTTTTAAACGGCACGTGCTTAATGACGCCGTGCTGTTGAATAATTGAACCGAACCAAGGTGCAAACCGGTTTTGCCCGG
>OLGB01002186.1_pt1 | contig 21517 bp, 22 predicted proteins | sample 1605691 | NCBI WGS metagenome assembly OLGB01 (sample SAMEA3888925, study PRJEB22519) | human gut metagenome | biome: human gut; feature: human-associated habitat; material: faeces | place: Denmark | collected 2010 | reverse complement strand
CTTGCATGTGTTAAGCACGCCGCCAGCGTTCGTCCTGAGCCAGGATCAAACTCTCTATAAAATGGTATCAACACGAGCCGTAGCTCGAGCTAATCTTTCATAGAGCTATTTTCCATAGCTTCATCTTTTGCCTCCGCGACCGGTAATTGACTCAACCCGGTCCTTCGGCTTCTTTGGTTCTTCTTCCGTGATCTCTCACAAAAGAAGCGTCCGTCTGGTGCTTTCTTTTCGTTACGTTGTTTAATTTACAAGGTGCACGCCGCTCCCGGCGGAACATTGTTATTATATCAGGTCTCTCTTCATTTGTCAACCACTTTTTTCTTCTTTTTTTCGAAGTTTTTGTGGCTCACATCCGGTCGTCCCGAACAGCTTGCTTAGAATACCACTCCTGCCACCACTTGTCAACACCTTTTTTCGATCTTTTTCAAAAAAAGCCGGCCGCGCTCTTCACGCGGCCGGCTTTAGCAAATTTGCTATTTATTAATGTGTACCCTTCAGTTGGCCCGGACCTCATCAAAGATCTTCTCAATCTCAGCATCGGGCTTGGCGGTCAGCAGGCTCACCACCACGATGGCAACGGAGGCCACGATGAAGGCAGGCAGCAGCTCATAGATGGCCCAAGCGCCGCCTCTGGGGGCGATCAAGTACTTCCAGATGAACACCATGGCGCCGCCGGCCACCATACCGGCCAGAGCGCCCCATTTGGTAGAGCGCTTCCAGAACAGCGCAAAAAGCACGGTGGGGCCGAAGGCCGCGCCGAAGCCCGCCCAGGCGAAGGACACCACCCGGAACACGGAGCTGTCGGGATCGCGGGCCAGGAAGGCCGCCAGCAGAGACACGCACACCATGGTGGCACGGGCCACAAACACACTCTTCTTCCCGCTGATCTTCAGGTGGAAGAACTCCACTGCCAGGTTCTGGGATACGGAGGAGGAGGCTGCCAGCAGCTGGGAGTCCGCCGTGGACATAGTGGCAGCCAGGATGCCTGCCAGGATCACGCCGGCCACCAGGGCCGCAAAGACCCCGTGGTTGCCGATGAGGCTGGCGATCCGGACGATGATGGTCTCGGAATCCGCCAGCTGCTCCAGGGCGCCGGCCTTGGTCATACCGCTGCCCACTACGCCGATGATGATGGCGACCCCCATAGAGATGACCACCCAGGTAGTCGCTACCCGGCGGCTGAGGGTCAGCTTCTTCTCCTCTTCAATAGCCATAAAGCGCAGCAGAATATGGGGCATGCCGAAGTAACCCAGACCCCAGGCCAGCAGGGAGCAGATGGTCAGCAGGCTGTATGGATTGGAGCCGCCGGTGGCGGGGTCGTAGATGTTGCTCAGGGACAGGTAGCCGGCCATGGAGCGGGCGTTGTCCAGCACGGCGTCCATGCCGCCGGCGTTGACCACGCCGAAGCCCAGCACCACGACCAGGGCCACCGTCATGATGATGGACTGGATCAGGTCGGTAAAGCTGGCCGCCAGGAAGCCGCCCATGACGGTATAGACCACGATGACGGCGGCGGAGATCAGCATGGCGGTGATGTACTCCACGCCGAAGATGCTGGCAAAGAGCTTTCCGCAGGCGGAGAAGCCGGAGGCCAGATACGGCACGAAGAAAATGATGATTACCACGGCGGCGATGGCGGACAGAAGGTTCCGCTCATCGCCCCAGCGCTTGGAGAAGAACTGGGGCACGGTGATGGCGTCCAGACGGTTGGAATACCGGCGGATGCGGCGGGCCACGATCAGCCAGTTGATGTAGGTGCCGATAGCCAGGCCGATGGCGGTCCAGCTGGCCTCAGCCAGGCCGGTCAGATAGGCCACGCCCGGCAGGCCCATCAGCAGCCAGGAGGACATGTCGCTGGCCTCGGCGCTCATGGCGGTGACGAAGGGGCCCAGCTTCCGGCCGCCCAGGTAGAAGTCGTCCACGGAATTGTTGCGCTTGGCGAACCAGACGCCGACGCCCAGCATGGCGATCAGGTAGATCGCGATGGCCAGGCAGATGCAGATTTGTGCGGTAGTCATACTCTCTCTCCTTTTGACATTCAATGAGCAAGATGATACCACACTCGAAACCAGAATGAAATACAGAACAGAGTATAGAATTTAGTCTATACTCTGTTCTCATAAAAAATCGTTTTTCCATTGATACTAAAAGATTTTTTGTATAGACGATTTCCAAAATAGAAAACAGTCCAAAATAAAAAATCAATTTGGGGCCCGATAGCTCTCCAGAAACATGGGGGTCACGCTGTCTGTGTAGGACACCAGGGAGTAGTCCCCGCCGCACAGGCACCAGTCGTACAGCAGCGCCCGCTCCCACAGGGCATAGGCCTTGACAATGTCGTTGACCGTCCGGTCCCGGCGCAGCTCCCCCGCCTCCTGGCCGGCGGAGACGATCTGCCGCAGCAGCTTGAAATAGTACCGGTTCCGGTCCAGCAGGTGCTTTTCGCCCCGGGCCAGAAGCTGCGTGGACAGCAGCCGGGCCAGCAGGTCCATGGACACGCCGCCGTCGATCATGGCAAAGAGCTCGTGGTTGAGGTAAATGAGCTTGTCCATGGCGCCCATGGCAGGATCCATGACCTCCATGAGCTGTTCATACTTCTCATCGAACACATAGGCCAACGTGCCCAGCAGCGCGTCCTTGCCGTCGAAATAGTGGTAGAAGGAGCCCTTGGAGGTCTCCGACTCGAACACGATATCCTCCACGGTGGTGTCCTCGTAGCCCTGCTCGTAGAAGAGCTTCCAGGCGGCGGAGATGATACGGCCGCGGGTGTTTCTGGCGGATTTTCTGGGCATGAGAGGCCCCCCTTTCCCGGTCTTTTCCCCAGCATACCACACCCGGGGCGCCGGTGCAAATCCTATCTCCGAAGCAGCAGCGCAGGTTTTGCATGCTTTTCGGCACATTCTCTGTTGCGCTTTTCCGCTTTATGCTGGTATAATGTGAAAGCAAAGGAGGGATGCTCTTGAAATTCTGGAAGATGAACGGCGCCGGGAACGACTTTCTGGTGCTGAACAATCTGGAGGAGCACCTGCCGGTGGACCGCCTGCCCCAGATCGCGCGGACGCTGTGCGAGCGGCGGCTGTCCATCGGAGCCGACGGTCTGATGGTGGTGGACGCCCCTCAGGCGGGCGGCGACTACCGGATGCTGTTCTACAACTCCGACGGCAGCGTGGGCGAGATGTGCGGCAACGGCGCCCGGTGCATCTGCCGGTACGGCTTTGAAAACGGCCTGGCCGGGGAGAAGCAGACTGTGGAGACCACCGCCGGCATCGTCACAGGACAGCGCATCGACCGCCGGCGCTACCGGATCCGCCTCAACGATCCCACCACCATCCAGCTGGACGCGGCAGTGGAGGTGGACGGCGTGCGGTACGCCTGCTCCTATGTGGAGTTGGGCAACCCGGGTCTCCCCCATGCGGTAGTACCCTACCACAATCTGAAAAATGCCGATGAAAACGAGCTGCGGGAGCTGGGCCGGGCCATCCGCTGGCACAAGTCCTTTCCCAAGGGAGCCAATGTCAATTTCTACGAGATGACCGGGGAGGATACCATCTTCGAGCGGACCTTCGAGCGGGGCGTGGAGGACTTCACCTACGCCTGCGGCACCGGCACCGGGTCACTGGTGGCGGTCCTGACCCTCCAGGGCAAGGTCAGCGGCCACGACGTCAAGGTGGATATGACCGGCGGACAGCTGGTGATCGACGCAGAGCGGGAGGGCTCCCGGATCACGGCGCTGTACCTGACCGGGCCCACCAACGTGGTCTGCAAGGGCGAGGTCACCGACGAGGACCTCCAGCTTTAACCGTATGTAAGGCCGTCCGGCCATACAGAACTTCCAAACCATTTGCGAGAAGGAGAGAGAATATGAGTGAGAAACTGACCAAGAAATCCGTGGCCCGCAACTACGCGTTTCTGGCCGTGATGCTGGGGTCTATGATCCTGGGCTCCATTGTGGGTGCCTTCTTCCCCCAGGTGAAGGAGGGCGACGAGGTCGTCAAGGCCGGCGCCACCGTCCTCAAGCCCCTGGGCACGCTGTTCATCAACATGATGTTCTGCATCGTGGTGCCCATGGTGTTCGCCTCTATTGCGGGCTCCATCGCCACCATGCGCAGCCGCAGGCGGGCCGGCAAGATCATGAGCACCACCATTCTGACCTTTATCATCACCGGCGCCATCGCCGCCGCCATCATGATCGTGCTGATGAAGATCATTCCGCCGGTACTGGTTCCCTGGAGCAACCTGGCCGAGGGCGTGGTGGACGATCCCATCTCCATCCCCAACCTGATCGTGAACTTCTTCACCGTGGGAGACTTCTCCTCCCTGCTCAGCCGCAGCGCCATGCTGCCCCTGATCGTGTTCGCCATCCTGTTCGGCTTCGGCGTGAACCTGGGCCCCGGCCCCGACAGCCCGGTGGCCACCCTGCTGGTGAGCCTGTCTGAGGCCATGATGAAGGTGGTCCAGATCGTCACCTACTACGCTCCCATCGCCTTCTTCGGCTTCTTCGCCGACCTGGTGGCTACCTACGGCTCCCAGATCACCCAGGATTACGCCCGGGCTCTGGCAGTCTACTATCCCCTGTGCTTCATCTACATCTTCACCGCCTTCCCCCTGTTCGCCTGGTTCGGCGGCGGCAAGGGCGCGGTGAAGGAGATGTTCCAGCACATCGCCCGTCCCGCCATCACGTCCCTGGGCACCTGCTCCTCTGTGGCCACCATCCCCACCAACATGGAGGAGGCTGAGGCCACCGGCATCTCCAAGGACGTCAGCGAGATCGTGCTGCCTCTGGGTGCCACCATGCACATGGACGGCTCCTGCTTCTCCTGCGTGCTGAAGATCGCGTTCCTCTTCGGCGTGTTCGGCAAGCCCTTCAACTCCATCGGTGACTTCATTCTCATCATCCTGGTGGCGGTGCTGTCCTCCGTGGGCATGAGCGGCGTCCCCGGCGGCGGCTACATCGGCGAGTTCATCATGTGCTCCGTGTTCTTCCCGGACCAGCTGGCCGTGGCCTACCCCATCGCCATCACCATCGGCAACCTGGTGGATCCCCCCGCCACCATGATCAACTCCTCCGGCGACTATGTGGTCTCCTACATCGTCTCCCGGTTCGTGGACGGCAAGGACTGGTATCAGAAGATCCGCGCCTTCCACTGAGAGACCGCTTCCAACAGACAACGGAGCCCCCGCTTTTCAGCGGGGGCTCCGTATTTTTCCGTATTTTGATATGGATGTTCAGGGCATTTCCTCACCGGCGCAGGGGCACTCCCGCTTTTGCTCCATGGACTCCTTGACGCTCTTTCCGAAGGGCGTGGCAGCAAGGCCGCCCAGGGCCGTCTCCCGGAACTCCACCGGCAGACGCCGGCCCACCTCGCCCATGCAGTCGATGACCTGGTCCACCGGCACCCGGCTCAAAATGCCTGCCAGGGCCATGTCGGCGCTGGAGACGGCGTTCACCGCTCCGATGACGTTGCGCTTGACACAGGGCACCTCCACCAGGCCCGCCACCGGGTCGCACACCAGGCCCAGCAGGTTCTTCAAAGCCATGGCCACCGCCTGGCCGATCTGGTCCGCCGTGCCGCCCCGCAGGTCCACCAGAGCCCCCGCCGCCATGGCGGAGGCGGTGCCGATCTCCGCCTGGCAGCCGCCGGAGGCACCGGCGATGCAGGCCCGGTAGCCGATGACGGCGCCGATGCCGGAGGCCACATACAGGGCCCGGACGATGGCGTCCTCATCTACGGCGCCCCGGCGGAACAGGGGCACCAGTACCGCCGGCAGCACACCGCAGGCCCCCGCCGTGGGGGCCGCCACGATCCGCCGCATGCAGGCGTTGGACTCGCCCACGCACAGCGCCGTGGCGATGACCTGCTGCATATACTCGCCGCAAAGGCTCTCGTGTTCCGCGCCGTAGTCCCACATCTTCTGGGCGTCGCCGCCCACCAGGCCGCTGACGCTGCGGCTGTCGCTGCGGTAGTTGTCCACCGACTCCAGCATGGCCCGCCAGGCGGACCGCATCTTCTCAAAGGAGGCCTCCGCCGTCACCTGGCGCTCCTCCACGTCGGTGTCCAGCACCACCTTCCAAAAGGGCTTTCGCCCCGCTTCGATCTTGTCGAAGATCTCCTGCATGGAATCCAGGGCCATGGGTCAGTCCTCCTTCTCATAATAGGTGACGGTCAGCACGCCGTAGACCGCCCGCAGCCGCTCCAGGGCGTCGGCGGGGATGCGCTGGTCCGTCTCCACCACCGTCAGGCCGTCGCCGCCCCGCCGGTCCCGGCAAAGGCGCATATTGGCGATGTTGATGCCGCTGACCGACAGCTCATTGAGGATGCGGCTGAGCTCCCCGGCCACGTCCTGATGGCGGATGACCAGGGTGTTGAAGATGCCGGTGAAGTTCACCTCCACCCCGTCCAGTCGGTCCACCCGGATGCGTCCGCCGCCGGTGGAGGCCGCCTGGAGCGTCAGATGCTTCCCGTCGGCGGAGGACACCTCTATCACAGCGGTGTTGGGGTGGGCCTCCCGCAGGGAGACCGTGTGAAAATGGAAAGCCAGCCCCTGGTTGTCCGCAATGGCAAAGCTGTCCGGGATACCCAGGTCGTCGGGCTTCAGGCCCAGCAGGCCCGCCACCAGGGCCCGGTCCGTGCCGTGGCCCTGGCCGGTCTCGGCGAAGGAGCCGTGGAGGCCGATCTCCGCCCGCACCGGCTCTGCTCCCAGCAGCGTCCGGGCCATGCGGCCGATCCGCACCGCCCCGGCCGTATGGGAGCTGGAGGGCCCCACCATCACCGGGCCGAGAATGTCAAAAATATCCAGCATGGATATCAAGCCTCCTTAAGCATCCGAAATCTCTCCCAGCGTATCATACCGCTGTAAATTGTTCAAGAAGTTTTCCCGGGAAAGTTGACCTTCTCCCCCGCATCCCCTATACTGGAGGAAAAGAAAGGAGCGTGACGCCATGGCCTCTCTGCTGCTGCGCAATCTGAACACGGTGGTCACCTGCGACGACGCCGACACCATTTTGGACCATGTGGACCTGTACTGCGAGGACGGGGTCATCCAAGCCATCGGCCCCGATCTGCCTCAGACTGCCGACACGGTGCTGGACGGCACCCACTACTGGTGCTATCCCGGCCTTATCAACACCCATCACCACCTCTATCAGGTATTCTCCCGGAATTTGCCCCAGGTGCAGAACCTGGAGCTGTTCCCCTGGCTCACCGCCCTGTACGAGATCTGGAAGGGCCTGGACCGGGAGGTGGTCCGCTTCAGCTCCCTGACCGGCATGGGAGAACTGATGAAGCACGGCTGCACCACCTGCTTTGACCATCACTACGTGTTCCCCGCCGGGGCCGGGGACCTGCTGGGCGCCCAGTTCGCCGCGGCGGAGGAGCTGGGCATCCGGATGGTGGCCTCCCGGGGCAGCATGGACCTCAGCCGCAAGGACGGCGGCCTGCCGCCGGACAGCGTGGTCCAGACGGTGGATGAGATCATGGCCGACTCTCTCAAGGCCATCGAGACGTATCACGATCCCCGGCCCGGATCTATGCGCCAGGTGGTGCTGGCCCCCTGCTCTCCCTTCTCCGTGAGCAGCGAGCTGCTGCGCCAGAGCGCCATCCTGGCCCGCCAGTACGGCGTCCGGCTCCACACCCACCTGTGCGAGACGAAGGACGAGGAGCGCTGGACCTTGGAAGCCCACGGCGTCCGGCCTCTGGAATACATGGCCCGGCTGGGCTGGACCGGCAGCGACGTGTGGTACGCCCATGGCATCCACTTCAATGACGAAGAACTCCGCGAGCTGGCCCGGACCGGGACCGGCGTCGCCCACTGCCCCATCTCCAACATGAAGCTCTCCTCCGGCGTGGCCCGGGTCCCGGAGATGCTGGCTCTGGGCGTCCCGGTGGGCCTGGCGGTGGACGGCTCCGCCTCCAACGACGGGTCCTCCCTGATGGAGGAGCTGCGGGTGTGCTACCTGCTTCACCGGCTGACCTCCAGCGACAAGGCGCCGTCGGGCTATCAGGTGCTGAAGCTGGCCACCCGGGGCAGCGCGGCGCTGCTGGGCCGGGAGGACATCGGCCAGCTGGCCGCGGGAAAGCGGGCGGACCTGTTCCTGGTGGACGCCCGCCGTCTGGAGCTGGCCGGGGCGGAGTACAGCCCCGCCGACGTACTGGCCACCGTGGGCCTCCGGGGCCCGGTGGACTACACCGTGGTGGAGGGCCGGATCGTGGTGAAGGGGGGCCTTCTCGCCGGCGTGGACGAGGCTGCCGTGGCAGAGCGGGCCAGAGCGGTCTGCAAAGCGTATCTGGACCGGGCGTGATCTCTTCACCACTCGGGAACCCGTCAAAAAGAAAATCTCCGCAAGAAAGGAGGGCCGCCCGGCCCTCCTTTTCACATGCCAGGGGGGCGCAGATCGCCCCGAAAAGGACCCGATATCCTCCCGGACTTCCGGCAGAGGTTTCCGCGTCTCTCAGAGTTTTTTTATCTCCCCTATGGACGCCGGGCCACAAACCCTCTATAATGGCTTCATATCGCGCCCATTTGGGCCCAAGAAAAACTGACGCAAGGGTGGAGATGACATGATGAGTATTCCCTCTGATATCGAAATCGCGCAGTCCTGCCAGCTGCAGCCCATTGACAAGATCGCTGAGACAGCCGGTGTGGACGCCGATTATCTGGAATCTTACGGCCGCTACAAGGCCAAGGTGGACCACCGCCTTCTGCGGGAATCTACCCGTCCCTACGGCAAGCTGATCCTGGTGACCGCCATCAACCCCACACCCGCCGGCGAGGGCAAGACCACCACCACAGTGGGCCTGGGCGACGCTCTGCGGCGCATGGGCAAAAACGCCGTCATCGCCCTGCGGGAGCCCTCCCTGGGTCCTGTGTTCGGTGTCAAGGGCGGTGCCGCCGGCGGCGGCTATGCCCAGGTGGTCCCCATGGAGGACATCAACCTCCATTTCACCGGCGACCTCCACGCCGTCACCGCCGCCAACAACCTTCTCTCTGCCATGGTGGACAACCACATCTTCCAGGGCAACGCCCTGGGCCTGGACCCCAAGCAGGTAGTGTGGCGCCGGGTGCTGGACATGAACGACCGCCAGCTGCGCTCCATCGTGGGAGGCCTGGGCGGCAAGAACAACGGCGTTCCCCGGGAAGACGGCTTCGACATCACCGCCGCCTCGGAGATCATGGCGGTGCTGTGCCTGTCCAGCTCCATCGCGGACCTCAAGACCCGGCTGGCCCGGATCATCGTGGGCTATACCTTCGACGGCAAGCCCGTCACCGCCGGGGATCTCCAGGCCGCCGGGGCCATGGCCGCCCTGCTGAGGGACGCCCTCAAGCCCAATCTGGTCCAGACGCTGGAGGGTACCCCCACCTTCATCCACGGCGGCCCCTTCGCAAACATCGCCCATGGCTGCAACTCCGTCATGGCTACCCGCATGGCCATGAAGCTGGGCGACTACGCCGTCACGGAGGCCGGCTTCGGCGCCGATCTGGGCGCGGAGAAGTTCCTGGACATCAAGTGCCGCATGGCGGGCCTGCGGCCCGACGCCTGCGTGGTGGTAGCCACGGTCCGGGCGCTGAAGCACCACGGCGGCGCCGCCCGGGCGGACCTGGGCAAGCCGGACACGGCGGCGCTGGAGCGGGGCCTGCCCAACCTGCTGCGCCATGTGGAGAACATGACCCAGGTCTACGGCCTGCCCACAGTGGTGGCCATCAACCGCTTCCCCACAGACTCCGCCGCAGAGCTGGACCTGATCCGGGACCGGTGCCGGAACCTGGGCGTCCGGGTTGCGCTGTCCGAGGTCTACGAAAAGGGCGGGCAGGGCGGCCTTCAGCTGGCGGAAGAGGTGGTGAGCCTCTGCGACAGCGGCGAGGGCCGGTTCACCTTCGCCTACGACAGCGACCAGACCATCCAGGAAAAGCTGGACGCCATCGTCCGCAAAGTCTACCGGGGCAGCCGGGCGGTGCTGACGCCGGAGGCCCAGCGGCAGGCGGCCCACCTGACGGAGCTGGGCTTCGGCGGCTGCCCGGTGTGCATCGCCAAGACCCCCTACTCCTTCTCCGACGACCAGTCCCTGCTGGGAGCCCCCTCCGGCTTCCAGGTGACGGTGCGGAACATCAAGGTCTCCGCGGGCGCCGGGTTCCTGGTGGCGCTGGCCGGAAACGTGCTGACCATGCCGGGGCTTCCCAAGGCCCCCTGCGCCCAGCAGATCGATCTGGACAACAACGGAACAATCACCGGCCTTTCCTGAAAGACAAACAGCCCGGGAACGCACTGCGCCCCCGGGCCGTTTTGCTTTATCGCTGTTCTTCCAGCCGCTGCAGCAGCCCCTGGCAGCCGGACAGTACATCCCGCCAGGTGGCATTGAAATCCCCGGTGTACCAGGGGTCCGCCACATCCTCCCCGCCCCGGCCGGCAAACTCCAACAGAGCGTGGACCTTGCCCGCCGGGTCGCCGTCCCACATCCGGCGCATATTGGCGAGGTTGGCCCGGTCCATGCCGATCAGATAGTCGTACCGGTCATAGTCCTCCCGGCGGATGCGGCGGGCGGCGTGACCGGCGCATCCGATGCCGTGCCGGGCCAGCTCCTGCCGGGCAGGGGGATAGACGCCGTTTCCGATCTCCTCGGCACTGGTGGCGGCGGAGGCGATCTCGAACCGGTCCGCCGCTCCTGCGGCGGCCACCAGGTCCTTCATCACAAATTCCGCCATGGGGCTGCGGCAGATATTGCCGTGGCAGACAAACAGGATCCTTGTCATCTCTTCAAGTTCCTTTCCCAATCACTTCCGCCGTCAAACTGCGGCGGTCCATACCGGAACAGCAGCCGTTCTCTCACAGGCACCTGGAAATGGCGATCGCCAATCCCGCGGGATTCTCCCACGCCATGGAATGGCCCGCGGACGGCACGGTCTCAACGCGGATACCATGCCTCCGCAGCTCCTCATAATCCGCATCCGGCAGAGACCGCTCTCCGAAAATAAATCCCTTTTGCACCGGCAGTTCATACAGTGCCGTCCATCACGGCGGGTCTCCGCCGCGGAGCGCGCATCTGGGCAGCCGGTGCACCGCGCAGGGAGCGCAACGGAACAGTGCGGCAGCCCACATGGTATTTCCGTACGCCTTGCTTTCCGCGATCAGCGCATCCATTCCGCCCCCGGCAAATTCCTCCTCGGGCAGCTGTGCGATCTGATAGCTGCCGCTGCCCGCCCGGCTGGGATCCAGATTGGCCTCGCTGAGGACCAGAGTGCGCATGCGGTCCCGCAGAGCTTCGCCAATTCGATCGCTACCGGGCCGCCCAGACTGTGTCCGAACAGGACAACGTCCCGCACGCCCAGACCATCAACAAATTCTTTCAGATACGCCGCATGAGCAGGCATGCTGTAATCAAACTCTGGGGGGCTGCCGCTGTACCCCGCCCCCAGCAGATCCACCAGGATCCGCCGGTGCTTTGCAAGCACAGCCTGTGCCGCGACCTCCGGATAGTCAAACGATCCCGCGCAGCCCAGACCGCGAATGAATAAAATAGGGGTCTCCTCCCCCGGAAGGTCAACATAGCGCAGGCAGCAGCCGAACCCAGGAACCCGGCAAGCTGGTATTCTCTCATCGCTTTTTCATTCAGGCAGCCGGAGTCCGTTCGATCCGTGGCCAGTCAAAACGTCTGCCGGTGCTGCTCCATGATCTTGGCAAACAGCGCACCGTTGGTTGGCGGCGTATAGGTCACCGCGTTGGCGCCGGCCCGGATGGTGCGCAGGATGCTCTCCTCCGTGGGGCCGCCGGTGGCGATGATGGGCACCTCGGGAAAATCCCGGCGGATCTCCGCCACGATCTCCGGGGTGGCCGCGGCGCCGGAGACGTTCAGGATGTCCGCTCCGGCCTCCAAACGGCTGCGGATGTCGGTGTGGGCAGAGACCACCGTCACTACCACCGGCAGGTCCACCTCGCCCTTGATCTCCCGGATCACCTCGTTGGAGGTGGGGGCATTGAGGACCACCCCATAGGCGCCCTGGTGCTCCGCCTGGACCGCCAGCCGTACAGACCGCGTTCCTGTTGTGATGCCGCCGCCTACGCCCACGAACACCGGCACGTCCGACACACTGATGATGGCCTGGGCAATGACCGGCTGGGGCGTGAAGGGGTAGACGGCGATGATGGCGTCGGCGTTGATATTTTTGATAATAGCCACGTCGGTGGAAAAGGCCAGGGACTTGATCCGCCGCCCAAAGATCCGAATGCCGCTGCACTCACTGATACATGGCGGCAGCGTCAATGAATGGCTGCGGAGCGTCCCGGTATAGGAGGGAACCTGTTTTGCCATAAGATCTCCTTTCTTCCCGCTGGGCCTGTCTGCATTTCCGGTCCCATCATACCACATTCGACTTCGGTGCTCAAGATTTTCCCTTGTTTTTCCCGCCGGGGCCGGTATACTGAAAGAAAAGCAAGCCGCTTCCCAGCGGCAGGATGGAGGCAATTTTATGAGACGGTTTGATATCATCGTTGGCGACATCACCCGCTCCGACGCAGAGGCCATCGTCAACGCGGCCAACACCACGCTGCTGGGCGGTTCCGGGGTGGATGGCGCCATCCATGCCGCCGCAGGTCCCGAGCTGCTGGCAGAATGCCGGACCCTGGGCGGCTGCGAGACGGGCCAGGCCAAGCTGACGAAGGGCTACCGCCTCCCCGCTAAATACGTCCTCCACACCCCCGGCCCCATCTGGCGGGGCGGGGAGCGCGGCGAGGCAGCGGCGCTGGCCTCCTGCTACCGCGCCTGCCTGACCCTGGCCCGGGACCACGGGATTGAGACGGTGGACTTTCCCTCCATCTCCACCGGCGTCTACGGTTACCCCATGGCCCAGGCAGCCACCGTGGCATTGCGGGCCATCATGGACTTTCTGTCGGAAAACGACCTGCCCCGACAGGTACGCATGGTCTGCCACACTCCCCAGGCAGCAGAGGTTTACCGGCAGACCTGGAACCTCTGGTACGCAGAAGAAAAGGACGGCCGGCTGTAACTCTCTCCTCAAAAAATGCCGCCCCGACGGAGTGGCATTTTTTGTCATTCTTGTTTCTTTTGTTATTTTTCAGCCTTATTTTGTATCCGTTTTGTCCTGATTTCCTCTGTCCCTTTCGGTATGATAAAGTCGAAATCTGACGAAAGCGGGTCTGCGACCATGAAACAACTCCTCTCTCTTTTCCTCGTTCTATCCCTGACCGCCTGTGCCGCAGGCCCTCACGCATCCACCAAACAGACGGTCCTGGCAGCCGAAGAATCCTATACCGCACCTGCTCAGAAGGCGGAGCACGATCCGGACGCAAGACCCCCGCTGGAACCGACGCTCCCTTCCCCGAAGCCCGCTTCTCCGGAGGCCTCCCCTCCGGACGCCTCCTCCCCGGAGCCTCCCACTCTGGCAGAAACAGAGGAAGCCCTTCCCTCCCAGCGGGTGGTGGACCCCAGCCGTCCCATGGTGGCCCTGACCTTTGACGACGGTCCCCACGCCGAGTACACGGACCAAATTCTGGACATTCTGGAAGAACATCAGACCGTGGCCACCTTTTTTGAAGTGGCTGTAAATCTGCATAGGGATCCGGACGCCGTCCGGCGGGCGGTGGACATGGGCTGTGAGATCGGCAGCCACTCCTATCGCCATGCAGACCTGGGCAAAATGAGCCAAGAGGCCATTCAGGCAGATCTGGCGGCAGCGGACGAGCTGTTTACCCAGGTGCTGGGCCAGGCCCCCACGCTGCTGCGTCCACCCTACGGGTCTATCAATCAGGCGCTGAAAACCAGCTCCGGGCGGGCTCTGGTCACCTGGTCCATCGATACCGAGGACTGGCTGAACCGGAACACGGAAAAGATCGTATCCTCCGTACAGAACTTCGGAGATTTGGACGGACAGGTGATTCTGCTCCACAGCATCTACGATACCACCGTGGAGGCCACCCGGATTCTGGTGCCCTGGCTGCTGGAGCAGGGATATCAGCTGGTGACGGTCAGCGAATTGCTGACGCTCCGCTTCCGGCAGGAGGTCCAAGCCAATCACCTCTACGGGTACAGTCTTTTCCGCTGGCAGGTACCGCCGCTGGCAGAGACTCCCGTCACTCCGGAGGCCCCGGAGGTCCTGTCGGCGGAGCCGGTCTCCAAGGCGCCCATAAAGGTAAAGCTGGTTCTGCGGGAAACGGTTCCCGGCGAATCCGTCAGAACGGAATTGCTGGGAAAAGATCTGCTCAGCCTGCAGGCCAGGCGTCTTTGAGCGTACATCAGAAAAAGGGCCCGGACAGCTGCTTGGCTGCCCGGGCCCTTTTTATTGTCACCGAAGGAAGATCCGCCTGCCGCCGCCGTGGGGCAGCACGGTGCCGATCCGCTGGGCGCTGGGGACGCACGCTTTCAGCTCCTGATAGAGGGCGTCGGCGTCCGCCGGGTCCACGGCCATCAGCAACCCGCCGGCGGTCTGGGGGTCGTACAGCAGGTCCTGCTGCCACAGCTCCGTCTCCCCCGGGTCCACCTCCGGCTCCGCGAAGGTCCGGTTGCGGTACATACCGGCGGGAAGAATGCCCATCTGGGCCAGGGACGCCGCCTCTGGGATCAGGTCGATGTCCGCCACACGGAGCTCCAGGTCCACGTCGCTGCCCTGGGCCATCTCGCAGGCGTGGCCCAGGAGGCCAAAGCCGGTCACATCGGTACAGGCGTGGACGCGGTACTTCACCATGGCGTCCCGGGCGGACTTGTTGAGGGTGGTCATGAGCCGGTAGGCCAGGACCTCCCCTTCGGGAGAGAGCATCTCCGCCTTCTGGGCGGTGGAGAGCACGCCGATGCCCAGAGGCTTGGTGAACAGCAGCACGTCCCCGGGCTTTGCCCCGGAGTTGGTCAGCACCCGGTCCGGGTGGACGAAGCCGGTAACCGCCAGGCCGTACTTGGGCTCGTCGTCCAGGATACTGTGACCGCCGGTGATGAGGGCCCCGGCCTCATAGACCTTGTCGTAGCCGCCCCGGAGCATTTGGTGGACGGCGTCTTTGGGCATGGACTCCGGCACTGCCATGATGTTCAAGCACAGCTTGGGCTCGCCGCCCATGGCGTACACGTCGCTGAGGGCGTTGGTGGCGGCGATCTGTCCGAAGAGATAGGGGTCGTCGGCGATGGGCGGGAAGAAGTCCACCGTCTGGACCAGGGCCAGATCGTCGCTGACCTTGTAGACGCTGGCGTCGTCGCTCTTGTCAAAGCCCACCAGCAGATTGGGGTCCTGGTGGACCCGGATGCCCTCCAGCAGCTGGGACAGCACCCCCGCTCCCACCTTGGCGCCGCACCCGGCACACTTGGCCAGTTTCGTCAGCTTCACTTCGTTCTCAGCCATCATCGTTCTCCTTTCCAAAGGCGCAGATACGCCGTCTCGATCTCTTCCTCACAGACCGGCCGCTCCGGCCGGTGATGGTACAGGCCGCGCCACAGCAGTCCGGTCAAATTCCGGCGGGCATACGCGTCCATGGCACCGTATCCCCGCTCCCGGACCAGCCGCTCCGTGACGGCCTCCAACACCAGAAAACGGCGGTTCTGCTCCTCTGCGTCCTCCGTCCAGCAGTCCAGGCCATAGAGAGACCGGAGGATCTCCGGCTGGGGTGCGATCACGGTGACGGTGCTACTGTCCTCGGAGTAGATCTTCAAAAACGCCAAAGGATGCTGGGGCAGCAGGTGTTCCCGCAGGCAGCGGCTGCGGCCGTCCGTATCCCAAAAGTCCGGCATGGGATGGGAGCGGATCTCCTCCCGGGGATACCGGACCGAAATGGCGGAGAAGATTCCCCACACGAACTGCATGTCCCGGGCCTCGATGTCCCGGAGCAAATCCTCGTTGGGGATGAGCGCCGTCTCCTGCTGCCACTTCTCACAGCCCGGCCATCCCGAAGCCTGGTAGCACTCCAGCCCCGTGATGAGCCACTGGCAGTCCCAGGCAGAGGCGCCCAGCAGACGGAGGATCTCCCGAAGATAGCCGCCCCGTTCGATCAGAATGCCGGCCATGCTCTCACCGTACCTCTTTCAGCGCTCCGGTCAGAGCCAAAACCGCCTCCAGCACGCCGCCGCCCACCGCCAGGGCCTTGTCGCTGGCGCAGTAGCAGTGGTCGATCTCACACCGGGGGTCGATGTCCCCGGCCTTCATGCCCTTGTGGACCGGCGTGCCGTCAGCCAGGATGCCCCGCAGCACCCCGTCCAGGGTGCAGATCATGGGGACGCCCTCCACCGTGGCGGCCACGTCCCCCATCTTCACCTGGGCGCCGATGTCCAGCAACTGACGGAACACACCGTCCGCCGGGGCGCGCAGCACCCGCTCTCCGGCGAAACCGCCGATGAGACCGGGGATGCCGGTATTGGGAATGGCGCTCCCCTCATGGATCACCCGGCCCAGGTAGTGGCCCCGCATGGTCTCCACCACCGCGTGGCAGTCCTCCCCGGCAGTGAACCCGGGGCCCACACCGATGACCACCGGCGCGTCGGTAATCTTGGTGCCTAAGTTTTTCTTGGCCAGGATAGCGTCCACCACCGCGTCCGGCTTCAGCACCGGGATGCAGGCCCCCGCCGGGTCCGCCAGGACCGGGATGACGCCCGTCTCCAGCAGCGCCAGGGCCTCCTCCGGCCCCTCCGCCCGGCGGGCCGTCACATCCTCCACCGTGGTCTCCCCGTGGACGATGGCCTGGGAAAAGCACACCGTCCGCCGGATGGCGGTGGGGGCGGGGATGTCAGTCATCACCACCCGGATATGGGCCCGCCACAGCCGCAGGGCCACGCCGGTGGCCAGATCTCCGGCGCCCCGAATCACTGTCAGCATGGAAAATACTCCCCTCTCTGTAAGCTGCCCGCCAGGACCGGGCAGTCCAGCAGCGCCGCCAGGGCCTTGGCGTCCGCCAGGTCCCACAGCGTCTCCACTTGGTTGACATAAACTCTCGTGTGCAGGGCCTCCGCCCGCAGCACCGCCGCCTCGGTCTCCGGCGTGGCCTCCGCCGTCTCCGCCGCGCCCGCCAGGGCGGCATACCGCTCTGGCCGGTGGGCAGCATCGGCAATGGGCTGGCCGAATCCGGAGGCACCCACCACGCAGATGGTCTGGTTCGCCTCCGCCGGAAGCACCGGCTCGTGGGGCGCGTGGGCCTTCAGGGGCCGGTGGGCGGCGCCGTCGGCCTCCACCAGCACATAGCCGAACCGCGCCGCCAGTTCCGCCATGGGCGTCTCCGGTGCGGTCAGCTTTTCCGTTCCGGGGACCGGGGTCCCGGCGCACAGCAGCCGGTGTTCCCGGCGCAGGGCCTCCAGCTCCTCCCCCGTCCGGGCGCAGGGCAGACCGGGAAAGGGCAGGATCTTGGTGGTGGTGCACAGCAGCACCTGCTTTCCGCCCGCCGCCAGCTCCTCCCCCAGGGTCCGCAGCAGCGTGGTCTTGCCCCCGCCGCCGATGACGGCGGTGACGCCGGGCCGGATGCCCAGCAGCTTTGCCAAAGCCATGGCAGCGCCTCCCCGTTCTTTTTTTCATAGAATAACACCCCCGCCCCGCCCCGTCAAGGCGAGGGGCCTTTTTCCGGGGGTGCAACCGGCGGTTGCTAAATTTTCAAGGCCCCTTGGTGGACTTCTGCCCTCACATTCCCTATACTGAAGGGGAACAAAAGGAGGATGGACCATGAGCCTTGGAACCAACATCAGCCGCCTGCGGGCGGAAACGCACCTGTCCCAGGGGGACCTGGCGGAGCTGCTGGACGTGTCCCGCCAGTCCGTCAGCAAGTGGGAGACGGACGGCAGCGTCCCGGACCTGGACAAGCTCGTCAAGCTGATCCGGGTCTTTGACGTGACCCTGGACGAGCTGGTGACCGGGGAGGCTCCCCCGCATCCGGGAGACAGCGCCGCTCCGGAAGCCGCCGTGCAGGCGCCGGGCCCCGCCGGACTGCCCAGCCGGAAGATCGCCGGCATCATCCTGTTCTGCATGGCCTTCCTGACGCTCCTGGTATGCACCGCGGCGGGCGGCGTCCTGACGGGGCTCATCCTGTGTGTCCCCTTCCTGCTGTGCGGCGCCATCTGCTTCCTGGCGAAAAAGCGGCCGGGCCTCTGGTGCGCCTGGACGGTGTATCTCCTGGTGGAGCTCTACCTCCGCTGGGGAACGGGCATCACCTGGCAGCTGACGATGCTGACCTTCTCCTTCACGCCGGAGATGAACTACACCCGGCTCCTCGTTTCCTGGGGCCAGCTGATCGTGATGCTGGTGATGTTCGCAGTCACCATCCGCTCGTTCTGCCATGTCCGCTTGGAGCCCTGCCGCCGAAATTTTATTCTTCTGGGGATCGGCTGGGCGGCGATTGTGGGGCTGAACGCCCTGAAAAGCTGGGGATATACGCAGTTATATCAAAGCCCCAGCCTTCCTTTCGGACAGGGAACATATTTATTGATGCAGGCCGGGGACCTGCTGCTTCTGGCCGGCTTTGCCGCGCTGCTGGCCGCGACCGCCTGCGCCTTCCGCCCCTGGCGGCGTCGCCACAAGGGAACATTCTGAACGCCCCTTTTCCTTGACCTGCCGGACCGGACCCCCTATAATGGAACCAACAGCCGCCGGCAGCGGCGGCTCCCGGCGGAGCGGACCGCCGTTCACAGTACAAAGGAGGAATCCCCATGTTCAAAGCGGCGGTGTTGACCGTCAGCGACCGCAGTTCCCAGGGCCAGCGGCCGGACACGGCGGGCCCGCTGGTGGCGGAGCTTTTGCAGGCGGCCGGGTACGACGTGACCCGAACGCTGATCGTGCCCGACGAGGGTCCCCGGATCGAGGCCATTTTGCGCCAGTGGAGCGACGAGGGGGTAGCGGACCTGATCCTCACCACCGGCGGCACCGGATTCTCTCCCCGGGACGTGACACCGGAGGCCACCATCGCCGTGTGCCAGCGCCTCACGCCGGGTATCCCCGAGGCCATGCGCTATGCCTCTTTGCAGGTGACGCCCCGGGCCATGCTGTCCCGGGCGGCGGCGGGCATCCGTGGAAAGACCCTGATCGTCAATCTCCCCGGCTCTCCCAAGGCGGCCAGAGAGAACCTGGAGGCAGTGCTGCCCGCCCTGGCCCACGGGCTGGAGATGCTGACCGGCGGCCCGGCCGACTGCGCCTCCCTGCCAGGGTGATTTCAAAAAGACAGCGCCCCGGACGGCATCTGCCATCCGGGGCGCTGCTGATTCTTCAAAGAGCAGCCATCCCATTTTTCTCCCTGGCCGTCCGGACCAGGTCTGCCAGAGTGAAACGGTCCACATATTCGTTGACCACGGCATACAGTCCCGCCCAGAAGTCCCTGGCGGCGCAGATGTTGCACCGGCCGCAGACGTTGTCCGCCTTCTCTTCCAGACAGGCCACCGGCGTCAGTTCCCCCTCCGTCAGCCGCAGGATGCTGCCCACGGTGTACTCCACCGGGTCCCGGGTCAGGCGGTAGCCGCCCTGAGCGCCCCGTCCGCTGCGGAGGAATCCGGCCTTCCCAAGAAGGCCCGCAATCTGCTCCAGATACTTGACCGACAGTTCCTGCCGGGACGCCACGTCTTTCAAGGAGACATACCCCGCTCCTCCGTGCAGCGCCACATCGGTCATCAGCCGCAGGGCGTACCGCCCCCGTGTGGAAATGCGCATATGGATCCCTCCTTTTCTCTATTTTGCCATGGAAGATCCTGGATTACAAGGTTTTTTTCCAAATACACAGGTATTTTTCCCTCACGCCGCCGGAAAGCAGCTGGTACGAATTGACATCCCCCCGGCTTTTTCGTAAAATGGAGAAAACTCAGCGGCCTTCGCCGCCGGCAATTCTTGAGCAGGAGGAGCAACACGAATGGATTACGCGAAAGAATCTCTGCGTCTGCACTATGAATGGAAGGGCAAACTGGAAATGGTGCCTCGGGCGGAGGTCAACTCCAAGGACGCCCTGTCCCTGGCCTACACCCCCGGCGTGGCCCAGCCCTGTCTGGAAATCCAAAAAGATGTCACCAAAAGCTATGAGCTCACCCGCCGATGGAACACCGTGGCCGTGGTCACCGACGGCTCCGCCGTGCTGGGGCTGGGCGACATCGGGCCCGAAGCCGGTATGCCCGTCATGGAGGGCAAGTGCGTGCTGTTCAAGGCCTTCGGCGGCGTGGACGCCATCCCCCTGTGCGTCCGCAGCCACGACGTGGACGACATTGTCAACACCGTGGCGCTGCTGGCCGGCTCCTTCGGCGGCGTGAACCTGGAGGACATCTCCGCCCCCCGGTGCTTTGAGATCGAGCGCAAGCTGAAGGAGCGCTGCGACATCCCCATCTTCCACGACGACCAGCACGGCACCGCCGTCATCACCCTGGCGGGCCTGACCAACGCCCTGAAGGTGGTGAACAAGAAGCTGGAGGAGGTCCGCATCGTTATCAACGGCGCCGGTGCTGCCGCCGTCTCCATCACCAAGCTGCTGCTCTCCGCCGGGGCCCGGGACGTGACGCTGTGCGACCGCAGGGGCGCCATCTACGCCGGACGGGAGGGCCTCAACTGGATCAAGGAGGAGATGGCCCAGGTCACCAATCCCGCCGGCCGCACCGGCTCCCTGGCGGAGGTGCTGCGGGGCGCGGACGTGTTCATCGGCGTCTCCGCTCCCGGCGTCGTGACCCGGGAGATGGTGCAGACCATGAACCGCAGCGCCGTCATCTTCGCCTGCGCCAACCCCACGCCGGAGATCTTCCCCGATGAGGCCAAGGCCGGCGGCGCGGCGGTGGTGGCCACCGGCCGCAGCGACTTCCCCAACCAGATCAACAACGTCCTGGCCTTCCCGGGCATCTTCCGGGGCGCTCTGGACGCCCGGGCCAGCGACATCAACGACGAGATGAAGATCGCCGCCGCCCACGCCCTGGCAGACCTGATCGGACCGGACAAGCTCTCCGCCGACTATATCATCCCCGCCGCCTTCGATCCCCGGGTCAAGACCGCCGTGGCCGCCGCTGTCAAGCAGGCTGCGCACAGCTCCGGCGTGGCCCGGATCTGAGCCGTTTTCCCTTGCAAAGCAGCCGGGGCTTGTGGTAGAATAGATAAACTCAAATCCAGCCGAAAGGAAGTCGCCGTCGTGAAGATCCAAGAATCCGCTGAAAACTATCTGGAGACCATCCTGATCCTGCGGGAACGCAACGGCTATGTCCGCTCCATCGACATCGCGGCGGAGCTGGAGTTCTCCAAGCCCAGCGTCAGCGTGGCCATGAAAAACCTGCGGGAAAACGGCTGCATCGAGGTAGACGAGCTGGGACACATCACCCTCACCGCCGCCGGAGAGGAGATCGCCCAGCGGATCTACGAGCGGCACACCTTCCTCTCCACCTGGCTGACGGCCCTGGGCGTGGATCCCAAGGTGGCGGCGGAGGACGCCTGCCGCATCGAGCACGTCATCAGCGCCGAGAGCTTTGCCGCCATTCGGGACCACGTAGACCGGATGCAGAGCCGCTGAACGGTCAACTGCCGCGCCGCGGGAGCGTTGCTCCCGCGGCGCTTTTCCGCCCAAATTCCCCGTTGAGGCCCCGGGGCTTTTCTGCTATAATCG
>OLGB01002183.1_pt1 | contig 21536 bp, 17 predicted proteins | sample 1605691 | NCBI WGS metagenome assembly OLGB01 (sample SAMEA3888925, study PRJEB22519) | human gut metagenome | biome: human gut; feature: human-associated habitat; material: faeces | place: Denmark | collected 2010 | reverse complement strand
CCTCATCGTTCAGCTGGCTGTGGGTGGTGGAAGCCGGGTGGATGACCAGGCTCTTGACGTCGGCAACGTTGGCCAGCAGGGAGAAGACTTTCAGGTTGTCGATGAACTTGAATGCTTCCTCGCGGCCGCCCTTGATGTTAAAGGTGAAGATGGAAGCGCCGCCGTTGGGGAAATACTTCTCGTACAGGGCGTGATCCGGGTGATCGGGCAGAGAGGGGTGGTTGACTTTCTCGACCTGCGGATGATTTGCCAGGAACTCCACGACTTTCTTGGTGTTCTCCACATGGCGCTCAATGCGCAGGCTCAGAGTCTCGGTGCCCTGCAGCAGCAGGAACGCGTTGAACGGAGAGATGGTAGCGCCGGTATCGCGCAGCAGGATGGCGCGGATATAAGTCACAAATGCAGCGGGGCCGGCCACCTCAGCAAAGGAAACACCGTGGTAGCTGGGGTTGGGTGCCGCAATATTCGCATACTTGCCGCTGGCTTTCCAGTCGAACTTGCCACTGTCCACGATGATACCGCCCAGGGTGGTGCCGTGGCCGCCGATGAACTTGGTAGCGGAATGGACCACGATGTCCGCGCCGTGCTCAATGGGACGGATCAGGTACGGGGTGCCAAACGTGTTATCAATGACCAGCGGCAGGCCGTGCTTGTGAGCAATGGCTGCGATGGCGTCGATATCGGGGATATCACTGTTGGGGTTGCCCAGAGTCTCCAGATAGACCGCCTTGGTGTTGGGCTGGATGGCGTTCTCCACCTCGGCCAGGTCATGGGCGTTGACAAAGGTGGTGGTGACGCCAAACTGGGTCAGGGTGTGCTCCAGCAGGTTGTAGCTGCCGCCGTAGATGGTCTTCTGGGCCACGATGTGATCCCCGGCCTGTGCCAGAGCCTCGATGGTGTAGGTGATGGCAGCAGCACCGGAAGCGGTAGCCAGAGCAGCCACGCCGCCTTCCAGAGCGGCAATGCGCTTCTCGAACACATCCTGGGTGGAGTTGGTCAGACGGCCATAGATGTTGCCTGCGTCGGCCAGACCAAAGCGGTCAGCGGCGTGCTGGCTGTTGCGGAAGACATAGGAAGTGGTCTGGTAAATGGGCACCGCGCGGGAATCGGTAGCGGGATCGGCCTGCTCCTGGCCAACATGCAGCTGAAGGGTCTCAAATTTATAGTTAGACATCGTATTTTTCTCCTATATTTATACTTTTAGTATTACTTTTACTTACAAAAAAGCCCGGGAACTGATGTTTGCTCAGTACCCGGGCCTGAAATCCAGTTGTCGTTCCCTTTGGGCAGGGCTGCCGTTTCCGTTGGCCGTCACATTCGGGCGGCGGAGGGCAGTGCACAGCTTTGGGTCAGACAGATTCGTTCAGCCCGGGCGCTGTACATTCGCCCACAACGAAAGTTTGCATGGAGCAGTTCGTTCCAGATCAGCGTCATTTTGCTTGCCCTCCTTTCCGTCGTTTCACCATTTTTCTTATTCCCACTTGGTTCGTGGTCTGGTGTGTCTGTAGTATATTCCCATTTACCTACATTGTCAATAGGTTAAGTTCAATTTTTTCAAAAAATTGGGGGTCCGTTTTCCGGGGGGCATTATTGGCAGGGAAAAAATTCAAGGCAGGATCCAGCTGGAAGCAGGCCACCCGTTAAGGAACAGCCGTTATACTAAGCTTGTTCACGGAAATGTCATCCGGCTGCGGTATACTGATCCTGTAACACGCCTAAACCTCAGACCCGAAAGGATTTGTGCTATGAAATTTCTCTTCCGTATCCTCCGGCGGCTGGTCGGCTATCTGCTGGGGGTGCTGCTGGTGGCACTGATTGCCGCCGCGGCCACCTTTGGCTGGCAGGGGTACAAGCTCTACCAGAGCGCCGTACAGGCCACCCCGCTGGAAACGCTCTACCAAAGCATCACGGCCCGGCCCAGCTTTGTGCCCTATGACCAGCTGCCCCAGACCTACATTAACGCCGTCCTCTCGGTGGAGGACAGCCGTTTTGTCCATCACCACGGCGTGGACCCGCTCTCCATCGCCCGGGCACTCTGGGCCGATCTGCGTTCCGGCACCCTGGCCGAGGGCGGCAGCACCATCACCCAGCAGCTGGCCAAAAACGTCTACTTCACCCAGGAAAAACGGATGGCCCGCAAGGCGGCGGAGATGTTTGCCGCGCTGGACATCGAGAAGCATTACTCCAAACAGGAAATTTTTGAGATGTACGTCAACACCATCTACTTCGGCAGCGGCTGCTATGGCGTGGCCGAGGCCGCCGAGGGGGATTTCAAGACAGACGCCGCCTCTCTGACCGATGCTCAGGCCGTGGTGCTGGCGGGCCTGCCGCAGGCCCCCTCGGTGTATGCCTCCAGCCCGGCGCTGGCCCACAAGCGGGCCCGGGTGGTACTGCAGCGGATGGTGGACTGCCACAAGCTCACCCAGGATGCCGCCGCCCAGCTCTCCGCCGAGACAGACGTGATCCCGTTCATCACCCGCAGCATTGCCTGAAACTCCCGCAGCTCCCTGTAAAAAGGGGGCTGTTTTTCTGCCCGGAAAATTTTCCAGGGCAAAAATGCAAAAAGATTGCAATTTGGTATTGCAATCCGCGCCGAATGCGTGTATACTGTACTCCGCACCCAAAATGCAACCAATTTGCAATTTACAAGATGAAAGCGTTTTTTCTGAGGAGTACCCATGGAGCTGTTTCTGGATGTTCTGGCCGAGAGCCTGGTTGATACCGCCAAGATGCTGCCGTTTTTGTTCTTGGCTTACCTGTTTATTGAATATGTGGAGACCCGCCACGGCGAGCGGATCGAAGCGCTGCTGGCCGGCGGCGGGCGCTGGGGGTTTGTACCGGGAGCCCTGCTGGGCTGTGTGCCCCAGTGCGGCTTCTCCGCCATTGCCTCCAACTTTTACGCCTCCCGGGTGGTGACGCTGGGCACGTTGATGGCGGTTTTCCTTGCCACCAGCGACGAAGCCATCCCCCTGCTGGTGTCCATGCCCGCTTACTGGGATAAGCTGATCCTGCTGATGGTCATCAAAGTCGTGTACGCTGTCTTCGTGGGCTTTCTGCTGGACTTCGTCCTCCGCAAGGCCCTGCCCCGCAACCTGCGCGGCGGCTACACCGGCCACGCCGACGAGGTGGACTGCCACGAGGAGCACAGCGACGAAGAGGGCCATCCCCAGCCCATCTGGAAGGCCGCGCTCCGCCACACCCTCGAGATTTTTGTCTTTATCTTCGTGTTCAGCCTTGTGTTCGGCCTCATCGTCGAGGGCGTCGGCGAGGATGTCTTCGCCTCGGTGCTGGGCCGGATGGGCTTCTTCCAGCCGGTGGTGGCCGCACTGGTGGGCCTTGTCCCCAACTGTGCCGCCAGCGTCCTGATGACCCAGCTCTACGTCGAGGGCGCACTCCGCTTCTCGAGCCTCGTGGCCGGTCTCTGCACCGGCGCGGGCGTGGGTCTCGCCGTGCTGTGGCGGGTGAATCCCTCCTGGAAGCAGAACCTCTTCATCACCGGCCTGACCTGGGCCTGCGGCGCCGCTGTGGGCGTGGGCATCCAAATCGTGGTGGCCTTCATCGCCTGAGTATTTGCAAAGCACCTGCACCTTTTCTTCGGAAAAGCGTGCAGGTGCTTTTTGTTTTGGAGACAAAGCCTCCATTTTGTGATATACTCAACTTATATATAGATATAAGGAGAACGCCATGCAATATAAAATTCTCGCAAGCGATTACGACAACACCCTCGTCCCCTTCGGGGAAAACCAGCCCCGTCCGGCCATGGTCAAGGCCGTGAAGAAGCTTCAGGCCGCCGAGGGAAAATTCGTGCTCAGCACAGGCCGGGCCTGGTCAGCCATCAACCGGAAAGGCCAGCTGGGAGGCATCCGGTTCGACTATGCCATCACCTGCAACGGTGCCTGCGTCGTGGACAAGAACGGCACCATCGTGGCAGAACACCCCATGACCAACGAAGAGATGTACGCGCTGGTGGATTTCTGTGAGGACTACAACTACCCCCTGCAATTTGACTTCAAGGATGCATACTATGCTTACTGCGAGTATGACATCCTCCACAAGTACTACGATCAGATGAACAGCGTCGGTCTGGACTGCGTGGACGGCGAAGACCAGGACCGCCATCTCATCGATATGCCTCACGCGGCGTTCTGCATCTTCCCCGAGGGGGCGCTGGAGCGGTTCAACGAAAAGTACGGTCACCTCGGCCTTCACTTCATGCAGGTGGGCGGCCAGCTGCCCGACGGCTCCCACTTCTATGACATCGTGCGGAGCGGGATCGACAAGGGCGCGGGCCTCGCAGACCTTTGCCAAAAGATGGGCCTCTCCCTCGCCGAGGCCGTGGCGGCAGGCGACTCCGCCAACGATGTCGGGATGCTGAAAGCAGCCGGCCTCGGCTGCTGCATGTCCAACGGCACCGACGAAGCCAAAGCCGCCGCTGACCGCGTCATCGGCGATGTGCGGGAAGACGGACTTGCTGCCCTTATTGAAGAGCTGTGGTTCGACGGCCCGAAGGCGGAGCCCTCCGACCGCAGCTTCGGCTCTGCATGGGAGACGATGGAACGATGAGCTTCGCACCCGTTTACTCTGAAAACAGCCGCGCCCTCATCCTCGGCACATGGCCCAGCCCCAAAAGCCGGGAGATGGCCTTCTACTACGGCCACCCGCAGAACCGTTTCTGGCCCATGATGGCGGCCCTTACCGGCGAGCCTGTCCCCGCCCGGGAGGACATCGAGGCCAAAAAAGGCATCATCCTCCGCCATGGCCTCGCCCTGTGGGACACGCTGGAAAGCTGCACCATCACCGGCGCGTCGGACGCCTCTATCCGAGACGTGGTGCCGAACGACATTGCATCTCTTTTGGCAAAAGCGCCCATTGAGGCAGTGTTCTGCAACGGGGCCACGGCCCACCGCATTTATACCAAATATCTGCTGCCGGTGTCCGGCATCCCGGCGGTCAAGCTGCCCAGCACCAGCCCCGCCAACGCCGCCTGCCGCCCCGAAACCCTGCGCGAGGTCTGGGGCGAGGCCCTCAAAGATTATATAACCGTTTCCAACCTGTAAATTATTCATGAAACACTTGCGTTTTGTGGATAAAAGGATTTATTATGGAAGAGTACAAGGGGCGGTGCGCCCCTTCGGGAAAGGAGAAAATGCATGAGCAAAGTTATCCGCACCCAAAAGCCCAGCGTCCTGCCGTGGTATGCGGCGGCGCTGGTGTTCGCGGTGCTGTGCGCGGCGCTGCCAGCATATAAGCTGTGGGCGCTGCTGCTAGCGCTGGGCGGCGCAGCCGTGATGTTCGGCGTGGCAAAGAAGGTCTGCCCGCCCCGGGTGGTGGAGCATGAAGTGCCTTTCCACACCGGCAGCGGCGATGTGGACGAGATGCTGGCCGACATCCAGCAGAAGCTGGATGCTCTCCACGCGCTGAACGAGGCCCTGCCCGACCCGGAGCTTTCCGCCGCCATGACCCGGATGGAAAAGGCAGGCCGCTCCATCATGGAGACGGTGGAGGCCAGCCCCGCCAAGGCAAAGCAGGTACGCCGCTTTGCGAACTACTATCTGCCCGACGCGGTGAACGTACTGGAGCAGTACGCAAAACTCGCCCGCCAGGGCGTGCGGGGCGAAAATGCCGCTTCGATTCGGGCAGAGGTGGAGCGGAACGCGGCTTCCATCGCCACTGCATTCGAAAACCAGCTGGATGCACTGTATGCCGCTGAAAGCATGGACCTCTCGGCGGATCTGACGGTATTGCAGAATATGCTCAAAGGACAAGGCTTAGGCTAAACGTCTGATTTGGAAAGGAAGGAATCTCTCATGGCTGATAATACGTTCAATTTTGACTTAGACGCACCCGCTGTTCCCACCCTGACCCTCGACCCGGTGGAAGCACCTGCCGCCGAGGAAAAGCAGCCCGAACCCGCTGCGGCCCCCGAGGCCGAACAGGTCAAGCTCAGCCCCGAGGAGCAGGCGATGGTGGATGCCTTCGCTCAGAAGATCGACATCACCAACAGCCAGCAGGTGCTGCAGTACGGCTCCGCCTGCCAGAAGAAGATCGGTGACTTCTCCGAAGCAGCTCTTTCCAAGGTGTCCACCAAGGACCTGGGCGAAGTGGGCAATATGATCACCGACCTGATCGGCGAGCTGAAGAGCTTTGACGCAGGCGAAGAGCAGCAGAAGGGCATTCTGGGCTTCTTCAAGAAAAAGGGCGACCAGCTCGACGCCCTCAAGACCAAGTACAACAAGGCCGAGACCAACGTGGAGAATATCCAGGGCATGCTGGAGGCCCATCAGGTGCAGCTGCTCAAGGACATCGCCATGCTGGACAAGATGTATGACCTGAACATGGCCTACTTCAAGGAGCTCAGCATGTACATTCTGGCCGGTAAAAAGAAGCTGGCCGAGGTGCGTGCAGGGGAGCTGCAGCAGGCCATGGACAAGGCCAAGGCCTCCGGCCTGCCGGAGGACGCCCAGGCGGCCCGCGACCTGGCCGACCAGTGCGAGCGCTTTGAAAAGAAGCTGTACGATCTGGAGCTTACCCGCAACATCAGCCTGCAGATGGGCCCCCAGATCCGCCTGCTGCAGAACAACAATACCATGATGGCCGAGAAGATCCAGTCCACCATCGTGAACACCATCCCCCTGTGGAAGAACCAGATGGTGCTGGCCCTGGGCCTGGCCCACAGCCAGCAGGCCATGCAGGCCGAGCGTGCCGTCACCGACATGACCAACGACCTGCTCAAGAAGAACGCCGAGGCGCTCAAGCTGGGCACCATCGAGACGGCCAAGGAGTCCCAGCGCGGCGTGGTGGACATCGAGACCCTGCAGCAGACCAACAAGAGCCTGATCGAGACGCTGGACGAGCTGAACAAGATCCAGACCGAGGGCCGCGCAAAGCGCGCTGCCGCCGAGCAGGAACTGACCCGTATCGAGGACGAACTGAAATCCAAAATGATGGAGATCCGGAGCTGAAATGGCAAACGCAGATTTTAACCCCAAGCAGACCGGCACCCCCGGCGGCTTTGACGCGGGCAGCTACCGCGAAAAGGCCAGCCCGGAGCAGGCCGTGCAGCTGACCCCGCTGCAGCAGAAGCTGGCCGGGCTGGAAGCAAAACTGCCCGCCGCCCTCACCCGGCAGGCCGTGGCCCTGGCGTTGAGCATCGTGGTGATGCTGGCGGCCTTTGCAGGCTTTGGCAGTGCCAAGGTGCGCAGCAAATACAACACGGCCCGGCAGTGGTTCACGGTGGGCGTGTCTGCCGACAACGGCTACAACCTCAGCGAGGAACTGACCGCCCGGGCCAATACGGCGGCAAACGTCATCACCACCGCCGGCAATACGCTGGGGGCCGACAATGCTGAAGTACAGACCGCGCAGGCGGCGCTGGATGACTTTTCGGCCTGTCTGGACGCCGTGCAGTCTGGCGGAAAGAGTCAGGCGTTGACCTCCCTGAGCTACTACAACGGCAGTTCCATGCACGCGCTGTATCAGGCCAACGAGACGCTGGGCAAGGCCATCGACCAGCTCTATGCCAAATTGCAGGAGCAGGCCGCCGACCCCATGAAGATGGGCGCTGTGCAGGGCCAGTATGGCCAGTTCAACAGCGCAGGCACCATCATCGGCACATTGAAATACAACGAAGCAGTCTACAACTATCGGAACGAAGTCGGCGGGTTCCCGGCCAATGTGCTGGGCGGCCTTGCCGGCGTGAAGGAGGTTGAGCCCTTCGCATGAAAAACATTGCAAGAAAACTCAGCGCACTGCTGCTGGTGTTCGTGGTCAGCATGGCGGCCCTGTGCCCGGCCTTTGCGGCCACGGCCAGCCTGCCCTCGCTGCCCAGCGGCCAGTGTGTGGTGGACGATGCCAATGTCCTGAGCAGCAGCACCGTGCAGACCATCACCGACCTGAACGCCCAGCTGGAAAGCAGCTGCAGCGGGGCGCAGATCGGTGTGCTGACGGTGGATTACACCGGAAACCTGACCACCGAGGACTACGCCCTGCAGGCCTTCAACACCTGGGGCATCGGCTCGTCGTCGGAAAACAACGGTGTGCTGATCCTGCTGGTGATGGAGTCGCAGGAGTATGAGGACGGCGACTACTACCTGACCTACGGCGACGGTTTCCGCAACACCACGCTGGAAAGTCAGGCCAGTGCCCTTGCCCAGACCATGGAGGACGACTTCGTCCGGCAGGACTATGACGACGCCGTGACCACCTGCGCCCGGAACGTGGCGCAGACCATCGCGGACATCTACGGCGTGAGCCTTTCGGGCGGGAACACGAACAACGGCTCCTACAACGAGCCTGCTTATGATGACAACAGCAGTGGAGGAGGCTTTGGAGATATCGTGCTTGGCTTTATCACCATTCTGTTCACGGTCGTTCTGCTGCTCATCATCGTGTCGGTGGTCGTGTACACCTTCTCCGGCCCGCTGAGCGGCCTGTTCTGGTGCTTTGGCGGCCCCTGGCACAGAGGACCCCGTCCGCCGCGCGGACGCCGCAACCCGCCCCCGCCTCCGCCGGGCGGCCCCTATGGCGGCTTTGGCGGTGGTTCCTTTGGCGGCGGCAGCTTCGGCGGCGGCTCCTTTGGCGGCGGCTCCTTTGGCGGCATGGGCGGCGGCTCCAGCCATGGCGGCGGCGGCGGACGCGGCCGTTGATGCCAACAACATAACCGCATAAAAGATAAGGCAGAGAACTGCTGTGGACGAAACGTCTGCGGCAGTTCTCTTTTTATGTGCTTCTATCGTGAACGGAATTCATTTGACAAAACAATTTTGGTAACATATACTGGATGCCATCACGGAAACGAAAAAGGGAAGGAATCGTCATGTTGACTCTGGATAAAATCTACCACGCCGCCTTTGTGCTCAAGGACGTTGCCCGCAAGACCGACCTCATCGAGGCCCCCAAGCTGTCCAAGGACTGCCAGCTCTACCTGAAAACCGAGAATCTGCAGGCCACCGGCAGCTTCAAGGTGCGCGGTGCTTACTATAAGATCAGCCAGCTTTCGCCCGAAGAAAGCGCCAAGGGCGTCATTGCCTGCTCGGCCGGCAACCATGCGCAGGGTGTGGCGCTGGCCGCCACCCGCCGTGGCATCAAGAGCATCGTTTGCATGCCGGACGGTGCCCCCATCATGAAGGTGGAAAATACCAAGAACCTGGGCGCAGAGGTCTGCCTGGTGCCCGGCACCTACGATGACGCCCACGACAAGGCCGTGGAGCTGCAGGAAGAGACCGGCATGACCTTCATCCACCCCTACGATGACGAGCTGGTCATTGCAGGCCAGGGCACCATCGGTCTGGAGATTCTGGATCAGCTGCCGGATCTGGATGCAGTCATCGTGCCGGTGGGCGGAGGCGGCCTGATCTCCGGCGTGGCCTTTGCCATCAAGAGCCTGCGCCCGGAGGTCAAGGTGTACGGCGTACAGGCCGAGGGTGCCCCCAGCATGTACCGCAGCCTCCACGAGCACAAGTACCAGACCCTGAAGGCTGCCTCCACCTTTGCCGATGGCATTCAGGTCAAGACCCCCGGCGAGCTGACCTACCAGCTCTGCGAGCAGTATGTGGACGACGTCGTGACGGTGAGCGAGGACGAGACCGCCGCCGCCATCCTCTCCCTGATGGAGAACCAGAAGCTGGTGGCCGAGGGTGCCGGTGCGGTGCCCGTGGCTGCGGCCCTGTTCCACAAGCTGCCCATCGAGGGCAAGAAGGTGGTGTGTGTCATCTCCGGCGGCAACATCGACGTGAACATCCTCAGCCGCGTGATCACCCGCGGCCTGGTCATGAGCGGCCGCAAGGCCAACCTGACCATTGCTCTGGAGGACAAGCCCGGTCAGCTCCAGCGTGTGGCCGAGATCGTCTCCCGCTGCGGCAGCAACGTGGTGTCGGTGCTGCACGACGGTTCCGATCCCAACATGCCCATTTCCAGCTGCTTCCTCAAGTTGACGCTGGAGACCCGCGACGCGGCCCAGATCGAACAGATCCGTGCCGAACTGACCAAAGAGGGCTTCCAGCTCGTGAGTGAGCGTGTGTGATCCGATAAAAAATGGCCTGCGTGAAAACGCGGGCCATTTTTTCATGGGAAGTTTGAACGGTTACAGCTCGATTTCCCCGGTAAACTGAAACCATCCATCGGCATAGTCCATAATAAAGTCTGCTGCGTATTTGTTCAGAATGAGTTTGATGTTGGAGAGACCAAAACCGTGGAGAGCGGGATTGGATTTTGTCGTTCGGATGTTCCCGTCATGGATCTTTACCGGAGCGGATGTGTTCCGGACGGAAAAAAAGAAGCTCCGTCTCAGTACGGCGGAAACATGAATCGTCTTTTCGCTCTCGAGTTTTTCACAGGCTTCCGTTGCATTGTCCAGCAGATTGGCAAAGAGCACGACCATATCCGATACATCCAATGGCAATGCGGAAAGATCGTTCACCTCAAAGTCGATGCTGATCCCTTTTTTGATCGCTTCGGTTGCCTTGGTGTTGAAGAGCGCGTCGAGGATCGCATGGTGCGAGTTGACCAGAAACAGCCGGTCGGTCTGCATAGTGGTTACGGAACGCAAATATTGCTTGGCAGCTTCATACTCCTGATTCAGCAAAAGGCTTTGAACTGTGTTGAGATGTGCTCTGAAATCGTGGACCTTGTGACGCTGTTCTGCGTAAAGTCTGCTTGCTGCTTCCATGCTTTTGGCCTGGAGCTGGAGCTGCTGCCCCAGCGCCAAAAGATTTTCCTTGGTTTCGATGGCTCGTTCCATCCGATCCAAGAGGTACAGGAGAGCAGCATTCGCCGCAAGGATCAAGCCACATGTAAAGGCAATTACACCTTCGCCTACCGGTTTCCCTGTGGTGATATACAGCAAGATCCCCAGCATGAAAAAGGATGTGCATGGGAACAAAAAGTAAAACCCCAATTGCGATTCATTCAGTCGGTTCCGCGCTCCCGGAAATGCTTTTTGCTTCATGATCTTTCGGAATAGATAGGCCAGGAACAATTCTGTGGAATAGTTGATGATCCCGTAGACGATCATGAGCGGAAAACTCGACCGGAACGATTCACCGTCCATCCCGCAGATAAATGCCCACAGCATACCCAGCCCAAAAGACAGGGAATAGGTGATAAGATACTCTACACCGACAAGAAGCAAAAGCAGTTTACTGGAAATTTTGGCGTACAACACCCGTGCACTGAAGGTATAGGATAAAAGGATCATCCCGATTTTTATGGCCTGATTGCGGTGAAAGAAGATCAGCGGAACCTTCAGGATCCAGAAGTTCAGCGCAACGAAGCAGCCGACGCCGATGGTGAATTTCCGGTCACTCCAGCGTCGTTCAGCAAATGCATCCAAAAAGAGGATCAGCGAAAGGGAATCGACCACGGTATAAAGAAAACTCAAGAAATCGCCCATCGGTTTTTCCCCCGCCACAGCAGATAGTGCTGCTTCAGTTCCTTGTGGTTCTTAGCACTTGAAGGCAAAACGATCCCGCCGGTCAGGCTCACCTTTTCGTATTGCAGCTGCACGATGTACTCCATGTTTACCAAAAATGAGCGTTGAACGCGCAGGAAACCGAGGTCCTCCAGCTTTTTTGACAGATCGGACAGATTGCCGTAGAAATGATACTCCGTTCGCTCGTCATGGATCAGGTGCACGATGATGACCCGCAGATTGGCCTCCAGATAGAGGATGTGACTTACGGGAATGTCGATCGGTTCGGAATGGACCGAAATGGTGAGAATCCTCTTTCGTTGAATGACTTCTTTGCTTGCGGCTTCAAAATAAGGGATCAGCTTTTCGTTCATATCACGTTTCAAAAGATACCGGAATGCCTGTACCTCAAACCCTTCTGGAGCGTATTGGATAAAGTTTGTGAGAAAGATGATCACGACTCCGGGGTTTTCCCTGCGAAGGCTTCGTGCGAGGTCAATGCCGCTGGAATCGCCCATGTCGATGTCCAGGAATGCAATATCATAGGAAGAAAGGTCTTTGATCGCGCCGGGATCGCTGAAAGGATAAAAGTGCGCAGATATGCCGCTTTTTTCGCAATGGTCTCGGAGTAATGCAGAAACCTGCTCCACGACAGCGGGCTCATCATCACAAATCAGTAAATTCAATCGGCAACCTCCTTCCGGATAACACAGACCGGTTTTGTTACTCATAATAACGCAGTGCTCCCTTCAAGTCAATGCAATTTCAGCAGAGGGCTGCTGATAATATGGCTGCGCTGAACTTGCAGTCTGTGGCGTGAAAACTGCAATTGCCGGTTTCATGACAAGAAAACCCGTGTTCATTCCCGGAATGTGGACAATCCGATCCCCATGCGTAAAAATAATGACACGACGTTTTGAGGATTCTCTTTTTACGGGAGGGGTTATTTTGCGCAGGAAATCTCTCGCTTTTGCATTGTCGCTCGTCATCCTTTGTGCCCTTGTCTTTGAACTTTATCCGAGAAGCTCTCAGGAAATCGACCTCTCCACCGGTGCGGGCATTTCTAAAATGCTCCGCTATGAGAATGCTCAGGTCTATCTCTTTGGAGAAACACATCGTTGCACAGAATATCAGCAATTCCGCAATGCTCTGTTCCAATACCTTGTAAAAGAAAAGGGGGTTCGTGTTCTTGTAGAGGAAAGTGGATATGCCACGGCATTTCTTGAAAATGAAACCGTGCAGGGGAGACTTTCCTTTTCGGATTGGCTTGATCGGTGCACGCTCTCCAAAGAGGACTATGAGCTGTATTCATGGATTGCCGACTGGAACAGCGGCAGGGATGCGGCAGAAAAAATTTCAATCATCGGGATCGACATTACAGATGATGTCGGTAACATACAGACGCTTTGTCAGTATTTGCTGAAAAACCATGACTTTACCAGTGCAGATACTCAAACGCAGTGGCTTCTAACTGCGATTCGGGAACAGAACCCGTTCAGTTCTTTGCAACTCCAGACCTTTCAGGAGAAGTTTCTGCCACAGCTGGCTGAACTGTATCAGACAAAACCGAAACAGCTTGAAACCGTGCTGGGGACACAGACGGTTTATCTGGAACGTGCTCTTCTGGGCTGGGAAGAAGCACAGGAACAACAGCGCCTCAAAGGGGAAACGGAGCAACTGGGTGGCCCCGATGGTTCGTACCGGGAAAATTGCCTGTATGAGCATTTCATGTGGGAATATCAGCAGAGACCGGACGCAAAATATTATGGGCAGTTTGGTGGGGCGCATGTTTTGATGTCCGACTATTCCGGAAAGCTGTACCGTGTGCAGAACTCTTTTGTGACCCGCCTTGCGGAGATCGGCTCGCCGTTGAATGGAAAACTGACCGTTGTGGATGGCTGCCTGACGTTTGAAATCGGTGATCTGGGTGGCACGGGCACGAATAGAGCAACGCTTTACCGTACTGCCCGTGCCAGACCTCCGGTTCGGGACAGAAATAAATTTTACACGGACGGTTCTGCGCCGGATGTAAGCTATGCGCAGTATGTGTTGCTGTTTGAGCATCCGGATGCACTGACCGCAGCAAAAGAGTATACCGGATCCTATTGGAAGTATCATTGAGTTTTTGCTATAATATAAGTCAGCACGCTTGAAACAACGGCTATTTCCAAGTCTGAATCCACAACAAAGGAGAATCCCTATGAAAGTCGTATCTACCCCCAACGCACCTGCCGCCATCGGCCCCTACAGCCAGGCACTGGACCTGGGCAATATGGTATTCGTGTCCGGCCAGATCCCGGTAGACCCCGCCACCGGCAAGATGGCCGATACCGTGGAAGAGCAGGCCGCACAGAGCCTGGCAAACCTCAAGGCTATTCTGGCCGAGGCCGACCTGACCATGGCCAATGTGGTCAAGACTGTGATCTTTCTGGCCGACATCAACGACTTTGCGGCTGTGAACGCAGAGTATGCCAAGGCCTTTGCAGAGCCGTTCCCGGCCCGCAGCTGCGTGCAGGTGGCAGCCATCCCCAAGGGTGCAAAGCTCGAGATCGAGTGCATCGCGGTGCGGGGCTGATCCCAAAAGCAACAGATAGACAAAAGAGGCTGTGCCCACCGGCACAGCCTCTTTTGTCTATTGAGAAGAAGGAAGAAAAACGCAAAGTTACGGGCGCTGACCCATGCCGCCCTCCAGCGTGAGGGTCTCGCCGGACATGAACTTGAAGTCCGGCATGGCCAGCTGGACGCACACGCGGCCGATCTCCTGTTCGGCGTTGCCGTAGTGGCCCATGGGCGGCATTTTGACGTTGGCCTTGAAGGCCTCCGGGTAAGCCTGCTGGAACTGCTCCAGCTTGGCGGTCCAGGCCAGCGGGCAGACAACGTTGACGTTGATGTCATCCGGGCCCCACTCGGTGGCGGCCACGCGGGACAGGCCGCGGATGCCCTCCTTGGCGGCAGCGTAGGCGCACTGGCCGTAGTTGCCGAACAGGCCGGCACCGGAGGCAAAGTTGATCACGCTGCCGTGGGACTGCTTCAGGTAGGGGTAGCAGGCCTTCATATAATAGAAGGCTGCGTACAGGCCCGAATACAGGGCCAGGTCGAACTGCTCGGTGGTGTGCTCGGCCAGCGAGACGCCGGAAGCCGAGGCCTGTGCGTTGTTGATCAGCACCTGAATGCCGCCAAAGGCGTCAACGGCCTGCTTCACTACATTCTGCACGATGGCTTCGTTGTCGCCGCCGGCGCACACATCGGCCTGCACCGGCAGCACCTTGATGCCGTACTTGCTCTCCAGCTCCTGCTTGGCCTCTTCCAGCTTTTTCACATTGCGGCCGGTGATCACAAGGTTTGCACCCTCTTTTGCGTAGGCCGTAGCAATGCCGTATCCAATGGAACCGCAGCTGCCATCCTGCAGGACTGCGCGCCCTGCACCGGTGATGAGTGCGGTCTTACCCGTTAAAAAGCCCATAGTTATCCTCCAGAATGTGCCCGGAGGAGCTGCGCCCCGCCGGGCTGATTTTGGCCATATTATAGTCCGCTGTTTGCCGGAAATCAAGCCTTTTTGCCGATAAATAAAAAATAGACAAAGATTCTTGAAAAGTCAAAATTTTCACGAATTCACGGCGCTTTTGTGAAACTTTTGACGGGAGTTTGTCGTTAAAATAACGACAAACTAATTGCGGCGTTCATGCGACTTTTTTGCGGGAAACTGCGGCAGAAAAAAGGCACCCGCAAGGGCGTTTTCCGGCGCTGGAAACGCGGAAAACGTCTGCGGGTGCTTTGCTGCGTGCCGGGCAGAAGTGTTACTTCTGCACACCGGCCTCACACTGCTCGATGAACTGCTTGGCCACGCGGGGGCTGCGGCCGCCGGCGCGGATGGCAAAGGCCTCGGCCTTGACCAGCAGCTGGTCCATGGGCATATCGACGTGGTGCTGTTTTGCCAGCTCCTCCAGGATGGTCTCGAACCGGGCTTTTTCCGGCCGCTGGAAGGTCACGGTCAGGCCGAACCGGGCCGAAAGGCTCATGAGCTCCTGCCGGGTGTCGGCTTCGTGGATGTCGTCGCCGGTGCGGTCGGTCAGGGTCTCCTTGATGAGGTGGCGGCGGTTGGAGGTGGCGTACACCGCGATGTTGCGGGCACGGCCGCCCACGCTGCCCTCCAGAATGGCCTTGAGGGCGGCAAAGTTGTCGTCGTTGGCGGTAAAGCTCAGGTCGTCGATGAACAGGATAAACTTGAGGGGGTTGGCGGCCAGTTTGTCCATCAGGTCGGGGATCTGGTACAGCTGGTTCTTTTTCACTTCCACCAGCCGCAGGCCCTCCGGGGCAAACTCGTTGGCGATGGCCTTGACCGAGCTGGACTTGCCGGTGCCGGCGTCGCCGTACAGCAGCACATTGTTGGCGGGCATCCCGGCCAGCAGGGCACGGGTGTTGGCGATCACCTTTTCCCGCTCCTTTTCGTAGCCCGGCAGCTCGGAAAGACGCTGGGGGTCGGGGTACTTCACCGGCACCAGCTTGCCGTTTTCTACTGTAAATACATGGTGCTTGGCAAACATGCCGTAGCCCTTCTTGCCCACCTCGCTCATGCGCTGGGCATAGGCGGCGGGCAGGTCAAGGTCAGCCGTCTCCCACCGGGGCAGGAAGGCCAGCTCTTCGGCCGGGACCTCTGCCGCGTCCAGCAGGGCATCCAGCGTCAGGCTGCACAGCTGCTGCAGGAAGGCCAGCTCGTTGTCCAGTGCAGTCTGCAGAACAGGGGGCAGGGTACCGGCAGCGGCCTGCCGCACGCACACGGTCTCGGTCTCCAGCACGGTGGTGCTCAGGTAGGTGCCCCAGTTGGTGGTGCGCTCGAACAGCACGCTTTCAAACTGTGCCACGGCGTTGCACACGCTGCCGATGCTGTTGTTTCCGGCCGTCAGGCAGTCGATGAGAGCGGCAAATCTGGCCGCCACGGGGTCGCTCAGCAGGGAGCGAAAGATCACAAGCCCGTGCAGGCGGGCGTTCCATTCATGCAGTTTCATAGTCCGGTTTCCTCGATCCTGAATCTTTTTTTTTTGGTACATCCTCTTTCGGACAACGCGCGGCGCGCGCAGATAAAAAGAGTATACAGCGGTTTTTCATTTCACGCAAGAGTGTTTAATTCCCTTCACGTTTGGAACGATTCAGGTTACAAATTGTCGATTGACATCAGCCCGGTTTATAGTATAATTTACATCATCAAATGCGTGGATGGGAAAAAGTACCACACGATCCCCACTGTTCAGAGAGCTGCCGTCTGGTGCAAGGCAGTCAGCGTTTCGTGCGGAAAATCATCCCGGAGCAGCCTGCCCAACGGGTGCAAAACCCTTGTAAGCAGCGCCGGTTGCAGCCGTTACAGTGCGGGACTTTGCTGGAAGTCCGTGAGGGGGCGTGCACAGCACGCCAACGAGAGTGGTACCGCAGAGAGCTTGATGTTACAAGGTCTTTGTCTCTTGAAAGGAACAGGGGACAAGGGCTTTTTATTTTCCCCAAAGCCCCTGCAGGAACGTGGAAAAGTGTAAAAAAGTGGATTTTAGGACAGGAAACAGGAGTAACTCACCATGCAGTTGAACGGTTCTCAGATTTTTGTGGAGGTTCTTTGTGAGCAGGGCGTGGATACCATTTTTGGCTATCCCGGCGGTGCAGTGCTGAATCTTTACGATGAGCTGTATAAGAATGCCGACCGCATCACCCATGTGCTCACGGCACACGAGCAGGGCGCTTCCCACGCAGCCGACGGTTACGCCCGTGCCACCGGCCGCACCGGCGTGGTGCTGGCCACCAGCGGCCCGGGTGCCACCAATCTGGTCACGGGCATTGCCACGGCCTACATGGACTCGGTGCCTCTGGTGGCCTTTACCGGCAACGTAGCCACCCCGGGCATCGGCAAGGACTGCTTTCAGGAAGCCTACATTGAGGGCATCACGATGCCCATCACCAAGCACAACTTCACGGTGCGCCGGGTCGAGGATCTGGCCGACACCATGCGCGCAGCTTTCCGCATTGCACAGAGCGGCCGCAAGGGCCCGGTGCTGGTGGACATCCCAAAGGATGTGACTGCCGCCGTGTGCGAGTTTGAAAACAAGCAGCCGGAGCCCATCCGCACGGTGACCACCTTTGATGCGGAACAGGTGCGCTGGGCAGCCGACCTGATCAACGCGGCACAGCGCCCGCTGGTGTACTTTGGCGGCGGCGTGCGCAGCGCGGCCTCCTGCCAGCCGCTGCGGGATCTGCTGCACAAGGCCGAGATCCCGGCCACCCACACCCTGATGGCGGCCGGTGTGGTGCCTTACGGCGACCCCATGAACATCGGTATGGTGGGCATGCACGGCTGCTACACCTCCAACCGGGCCGTGGCCGACTGTGACGTGCTGATCGCGGTGGGTACCCGCTTCTCGGACCGTGTGGCGCTGAAACCCAAGACCTTTGCCAAGAATGCCACCATCATCCAGATCGACATCGACCCCAGCGAGCTGGGCAAGAATGTGGAAGTGGACCTGTCCATCGTGGGCGATGCCGCCTATGTGCTGCAGGCCATGCTGCCGCAGATCAAAGAGGCAAAGCACCCCGACTGGATGAAGATGATCCACGAGTGGCAGGCACAGGATTACCACCCGGTGTCCGACCCTACCCACCTGATGCCCCATCAGGTCATCGGTGAGGTGTGCAACCAGTGCGGCCCGGAGGCCGTATACGTCACCGATGTGGGCCAGCACCAGATGTGGGCGGCCCAGTACCTGCGCCACGCCAAGAGCCGCGGTTTCATCACCAGCGGCGGCCTGGGCACCATGGGCTTTGGCTACGGTGCCGCAATCGGTGCCCAGATGGCCCTTGGCCGGGACCAGCGTGTGGTCATGTTCACCGGTGACGGTTCCTTCCATATGAACCTGAACGAGGCCTGCACCGCCGTCAGCTACGACCTGCCCATCATCACGGTCATCTTCAACAATTCCGTGCTGGGTATGGTGCGCCAGTGGCAGACCACCTTCTACGGCAAGCGCTACAGCCAGACCGATCCCCACCGTCACACCGACTTCGTCAAGCTGGCCGAGGGCTTTGGCCTGAAGGGCTACCGCTGCACCAACCTGCCGGAGTTCCAGCAGGCATTTGCCGAGGCGCTCCAGCGCAAAGGCCCCACCTGGATCGAGTGCATCATCGACAAGGACGAAAAGGTCCTGCCCATGATCCCCGGCGGCGGCGACATCAACGACATCATCATGAAATAAGGAGGACACAGCGACATGGAATCCAATCAGCGCAGGGTCATCAGCCTGCTGGTGGACAACCAGAGCGGCGTTCTGGCCCGGGTGTCCAACCTGTTCTGCCGCCGCGGCTTCAACATCGACACCCTGACCGTTTCGGCCACCAACGACCCGGCCGTCAGCCGCATCACCCTGACCATCACCAGTGACGACCGGGCCCTGAAGCAGCTCATCCTCCAGACTGAGCGTCTGGAAGTGACCCGGCAGGTGTTCGTGCTGGACAAGGACAAGACCCTCCAGCGGGAACTGTTGCTGCTCAAGGTGGCGTCCGACGTGCACAACCGCGCCGAGCTGCGGGAGATCGCCAACATTTACAAGGCCAAGATCATTGACCTGTCGCCGGACAGCATGGTGTTTGAACTGATCGGCAAGCCGGACAAGATCGACGCCTTCCTGAAGATGTTCGAGGACTACGAGATCCTGGAACAGTGCCGCACCGGCGTCACGGCGCTGGAACGCGGCGGAATGCACCAGCATATGCAAAAGCCGCCGCAGGAAGTGCGCGCGGCCCAGCTCCCTCTGCCGGGCACCCATTGCCCGGAACGCACCTGAATGTTTTTTCCGCTCCCCGGTGAGCGAAAAAATACAGATCGTTTATTATTAGCCACAACAGAAAAATAAAAAGGAGAACAACTACTATGGCTATCAAGAAATACTACGATTCCGACTGCAACCTCGGCGTGCTGGACGGCAAGACCGTCGCCATCATCGGCTTCGGCAGCCAGGGCCATGCCCACTCTGAGAACCTGGCCGAGAGCGGCGTCAATGTCGTGGTCGGCCTGCGCAAGGGCTCTGCCCACTGGGAAAAGGCTTCCGAGTTCGCAGCGACTCACCCCAACTTCAAGGTCATGGAAGTGGAAGAGGCTGCCAAGGCTGGCGACGTTGTCATGATGCTGGTGCCCGATGAGCTGTGCGCTGATATCTACAACAAGCAGGTGGCTCCTTACATGACCGAGGGCAAGGCTCTGGCCTTTGCACACGGCTTCAACATCCACTTCAAGACCATCACCGCTCCCAAGAACGTGGACGTCATCATGATCGCTCCCAAGGGCCCCGGCCACATCGTCCGCCGCCTGTACACCGAGGGCGAGGGCTGCCCCTCTCTGATCTGCGTGGAGCAGGACTACACCGGTAAGGCCAAGGACATCGCTCTGGCTTATGCTTCCGGCATCGGCGCAGGCCGTGCAGGCATCCTGCAGACCACCTTCAAGGAGGAGACCGAGACCGATCTGTTCGGCGAGCAGGCCGTGCTGTGCGGCGGCGTTTCCGAGCTGATCCACGCCGGTTTCGACACGCTGGTGGAGGCCGGTTACGAGCCCGAGATGGCCTACTTTGAGACCTGCCACGAGATGAAGCTGATCGTTGACCTGATCAACGAGGGCGGCTTCTCCAAGATGCGCTACTCCATCTCCAACACCGCTGAGTACGGCGACTACCGCACCGGCAAGCGCCTGATCACCGAGGAGACCCGCAAGGAGATGAAGAAGGTCCTGACCGAGATCCAGGACGGCACCTTTGCTTCCGAGTTCCTGACCGAGATGAGCCCCAAGGGCGGCCGCAAGGTGCACTTCCTTGCCAAGCGCCGTATGGAGGCTGAGCTGCCCATCGAGAAGGTGGGTGCTGAGCTGCGCAGCATGATGAGCTGGCTGAAGAAGTAAGAGGAGAACCCTCTCAGGCCGCCTTTCGGCGGCAGCTCCCCCGAAAGGGGGAGCTTTTGTTGAAAAGGGAGCCTTATAGCTTCTCCGCGAAAACCTCTCCCCCTCGGGAGAGGTGGCACGGCGCAGCCGTGACGGAGAGGGTTTTATCAGAAAAGAGGATTTGTAATGAGAAGTGACAACGTGACCAAGGGCTCGGAGCGCGCGCCCAACCGCAGCCTGTTTTATGCGCTGGGCTACACCCCGGAGGAGCTGGAGCGCCCCCTCATCGGCGTGGTGAGCGCCCACAGCGAGATCGTGCCCGGCCACATGAATCTGGATAAGATCGCCGAGGCTGTCAAGGCCGGTGTGCAGATGGCAGGCGGTACGCCCATCCTGATCCCCGCCATCGGCGTGTGCGACGGCATCGCCATGGGTCATGTGGGCATGAAGTACTCTCTGGCCTCCCGCGAGCTGATCTGCGACAGCGTGGAGACCATGCTGATGGCACACCAGCTGGACGGCCTTGTGCTGGTGCCCAACTGCGATAAGATCGTGCCCGGCATGGTAATGGCAGCGGTGCGCATGGATGTGCCCGCTGTGGTCTGCTCCGGCGGCCCTATGCTGGCCGGTACTTACGGCGGCGAGGAAGTGAGCCTTTCCAAAATGTTCGAGGCCGTGGGTGCTTATAAGGCCGGTATGATCACCGACGAGCAGCTGGAGGACTGCACCTGCAACTGCTGCCCCAGCTGCGGCAGCTGCTCCGGTATGTACACTGCCAACAGCATGAACTGCCTGTGCGAGGCCATCGGCATCGCCCTGCCCGGCAACGGCACCATCCCGGCTGTGTACTCCAAGCGCCTGCAGCTGGCAAAGCACGCTGGTATGGCTGTGATGGAGATGGTGCGCAAGGGCATCACCGCACGCCAGATCATCAACGAGCGCTCCATCCGCAACGCGCTGACCTGTGATATGGCGCTGGGCTGCTCCACCAACACGGTGCTGCACCTGCTGGCTATCGCCTACGAGGCCGGTGTGCCCATCGACCTGAAGCTGTTCAACGAGATCAGCGCCAAGACCCCCAACCTGTGCCATCTGGCACCGGCAGGCCCCACCCATATGCCGGATCTGTACGCAGCGGGCGGCATCCCGGCGGTGCAGGCAGAGCTGGCCAAGAAGGGCTTGCTGGACTTGGATGTGCCCACCGTCACCGGCAAGACCCTTGGCGAG
>OLGB01002181.1_pt1 | contig 21542 bp, 19 predicted proteins | sample 1605691 | NCBI WGS metagenome assembly OLGB01 (sample SAMEA3888925, study PRJEB22519) | human gut metagenome | biome: human gut; feature: human-associated habitat; material: faeces | place: Denmark | collected 2010 | reverse complement strand
CGGCGCAATCCTCGGCGGAAAAGATCGCCGCAGGCGAGCTTTTTCGACGACCAGGAACGCGGTGCGCTTCGCGCCGCGTTCCTGGTTTTTTTAGAAAATCCGCTCCATATCCGTGGCGGCCACGTAGCCAAGGCTTGTATGGTTCAGGCTATCATCCTTTGCCACGCGCTGCTCTACAAGGGTATACCAGCCGGGCTCCAGGCAATGCTTTTCGCGGCCCACCCAGCAGGGTTCAAACGCGGTGAGCACCTCGTAGGTGGCGTAGTTGGTCACCTCGCCAAACAGCGCGTCCTCATAGGTAACATCCTCATAGCAGGAGCCGGGCCAGTAGGCGTTGGCCACCCACAGCCTGATTAGCTCCTGCCAGGAGCGGCCGGGCACGGCGAGGGGCTCCGCGCGCTTTACCACGGGAACGCCCTCCACCCGGGCCTGCACCAGCGCGCCGGTATCATCCACCGCGACGCTTGCCGATGAACACGCGCCGTAACAATCGCGGCCCTGCTTCCAGGAATACTGATACATCACGGGCAAGCCGTCCAGCGCGTAGCAGGCCTGCGCGAAGGAAAGCGTATCCGAGCCGTCGCGCCCGTCCCTCGCTTCGTTACGGAGGAAGCCTTTTTGACTGAGCTCATACAGCTCCATGGCGCAGGAGGAATGGGTCAGGCTAAAGCTGAGGGCTTCATCCACGGTGTTGCGGCGCGCGGGCAGGAAGGCCTCGCTGGCCTGCGCGCCAAGGGCTTCAAGCAGGCTGCGGAGCGTTTGCCGCGCGGCAAGCAGCTCGCGCCGCTTGGGATGCGCGCTCACGTCGTTTGTGGTATGGCGTACCCAGAAGTCGCTGCTCAAGCCGCGTTCCTTTTCAAAGCTGACGTGGCGGTTGAGCGAGTCGTTTAAAAACTGGTACAGCTCTCCGCCCTTCGTGCTTTGGCCAATGGCCTCGATGGCGGCTTTCAGCATGTCCTTGGTAATTTTTTTGTATTCCACGCTTAGCTTTTGCTGCTGCGCCTGGGGAAAGGCCCCGGGTACGGGGCAGTCGATCAGCAGCTTGGCCTTATGCTCCCCGATAGGGGTTGCGGAGGGCAAAAGGATTTCTCCCACGAGCCGTCCGTTTTCCTCCCGAACCTGGGACAAATCCACATCCTCCGGCGCGCAGAAGCGCGGGCCGTCTAGGGCCAGGGCCGGAAACAGGAGAAGCGCCATGCACATGGCCATCAGCAGCGCGCAAACCCGTTTGAAGTTCCGCATCGTTATAACTCCTTTCCAAAGCCGTCCGGCACGGGCACGCGAAACGTGAGCGCCGATTCGTCGGTTTCGCTTGCGCCATACAGGCGGCTTATTACCAGCACGCGCACGGTGAGCGTGCCGTCCGCATTTTCAAGGGCGGCCGCGCCGTCCAGCGCCCACAACGGCGCCTCAAACAGGAAGGTTTCGCCCTGCTCCTCCGGCACCCAGTCGCAGCTCATCGGCAGGCGCTGGCCGCCAATTTCCATCCGTTTGGGCGAAAGCACCAGCATTTCCTTGTCCTGCGGCAGCCATTCCTCAAAGGTCATGATTTTTCCATTCCACCAGATGCGGTCAAAGCTTTCGCCGTCGGCGCCGATGTCCGTATCGCTTAGCAGCCGGTAGGCGTTTTCATCCTTTGGCGCGATGTGTACGCACACCGCCAGCCTTTCCTCATCCAGGTATACGTCGCGCACGCTCAAAACAAGCATGCCGCTTTCGCAGCTTTGCGCTGCCGGCAGGGCCACGCCCTGCTCCAGCGTTTCACGCGCCGGGCCGTCCGCCACGCGCCCAAGTAGAAAATCCAGCACGCCCATACGGCTGAGCGCCAGCGCCGTGCCGCACAAAAGCGCCGCCAGCAGCGCGAGCGCGGCCCCCAGCCGCCAGCCGCGGCGCGGGGCCTGTTTCGCCTGTTCGCGCGTCACCTGATACAGCTTGCGTTCCAGCTGCGCATGAAATGCCTGCGGAGTGGGCGCAAACGCGTCGTCCAGCCGTTCCCAAGGTTGCTTCTTCATTCGCCGCGCACCTCCCATTCGTCCCGGAGCCGTTCCCGCGCCTGATGCAGCCGCGATTTCACCGTGCCTTCTGGCACATGGGTAATCCGCGCCACCTCCGCCACGCTGAATCCCTCCAGGTGATGCAAAAGCAGGGGCACGCGCAGCCGTTCCGGCAGGGCGGAGAGCGCCTCGGAAAGCCCCAGGTCGGGCGGCACGCCGGGCGCGGACGGCTCCACCTCGGGCATGGGAATCACGCGCTTGCGGCGGCGGTTCAGGTTGTGGCATTCGTTGATGAGAATGCGCATCAGCCACGGGCGGAAGTATGCCGCGTCCGGCCGGCCGCGCTTGGCCCAGGCCTTGGCAAGCGCCTCCTGCACCGCGTCGCCGCACTGCTCCCAGCCGGGCAGCAGGCTGCGGCTTACGCGGTAGAGCGTGCGCTCCATTGCCTGTACCTCGCTTACAAAGGTCTGTTCATCCACCATAACATACAAACCCCACATTCTTTTGCGTTGCGGACCTGCTGCAGCCAGCCTGTCGATAACCCCATGGGAGGCTTGGAGGGCCGCAGACCCGCAACCTCAATCGTCGTTCTGGCCACTGCCGTGGCCAGCCCTCGTTTCGGTTGATATCCTCCGGGTCGCTTTGCCCTTCGGGCAATGGCCCACAGGGCCACCGCTTCCCTCCGTCAACCTCCAAGTGTAATCCGGCCCCAGCGACATGTGCGGTGGGGCCGGAAGCCTTGCGTAGCAAGGTTTCCTTACGCTGTTCGCCGCCCGGCGAGCGAAGCGAGTAGGCGAACGGCGCAAATCTCGGCGGAAAAGATCGCCGCAGGCGAGCTTTTTCGACGGCCTGCAAACCCCACATTCTTTTGCGCTGCGGACCTGCTGCAGCATGTCTTACACCTTAGTAACGCGCGGGCGGGGAGAAAGGTTTGCGCCGGGGAAACTTTTTTGATTCGTAAAAGAAAAGGGCCCCCTCGATGGGGGCCAAGGCCGCGGCGCGCGCTACGCGCGGCGGCTGCGCGCCGAAAACAGGATGGTAACCAACACTAAGCACGCCACCGATACCTGCACAAAGTACACGTAGCGGAAGCTTTGGTGGTACATGGCCAGCAGCATGGCGGCCAGATTTCCCCACAACGGCATCGAGGCAAGCCATGGGCCGTGCAGCCGGTTTTTGCGCCAGAACAAAACCAGCGTAAAAAGCAGAATCACATATGCGCCGGAGCGCCACAGCAGCATGTTGGAAAGCTGGTCGTGCGCCTGCTCCCCGGGAAATGCGAAGGCCGCAAAAAAGCGGTAGGCGCGCGCCGGCACGGAGGGGTTTCGATACTGTTCTCCCGCTTCGCAGTAGTGGAGCCCCACCTCGGGCGCATACAGTGCATGATCGGAATAATCGGTGTTAAAGCTTTCATCGGGCTGGGTAACGTCCCACAAAAGGTTTGTGCCGTCCAGGCGGTCCTTGACGACGATATCCGGGAACCGAAAGAGCGCTTCCAGATAAATCTGGAACGCGTCGCGGAAGGAAAAGCCGTCCAGAAGGAACCGGTTGGCCCCGTACCAGGTGTAGCGGTCGCGGCCCTCAAAGCGGCTGTAAAGGGTTTGCCAGTCCTCCAGGGGCATTTCGGCCTCCAGCTTCCGCATGCTTTGGGGCGAGAGGCTTTCCCCGTTGTGGAGCACGGCGCCAACGGCGCAGAACATGGTTGAGTAGGGCGACATGGTATTCGCCTCCGCCCCAAGCGCCTTCAGCAGCGGCCCCTTGTAGCCCGCAAACAGCAGGATGGCGCACAGCGCGCACACAAGCCCGCGCGCCTTGACCATGCGCCAATGGCGAACCGTTAAAACCGCCAGCGCCCCGGCCATGAACAGCATGGGCAGCGCGCCGTTGTGCCGGAGCGTGCCAATCAGGAACATGCATACCGCAAGCTGGAGTACATAGCCCGCCCTGCGCAGGCGCGAAACATCCATGCCCAGCTCGCAAAGCAGCAAAATGCCCCATACCAGCGCGTATGTGAACGGAAAATCCTTGAGCAGGCCGATGTTGCTAAGGGCCTGGTTGGGCAGCAGGCAAAACGCCGCCGCGCCGGCAAGCACCGTGCGAAGCCGCGCGCCGAAGCGGCGGGCCGTGAGCGCGGCGCGCACCACAACCAGCGTAAACGCCGCGCCCTGTACGATCACCAGGAACTCGGGACGGCCGCAGACGGTCAAAAAGAAGCGGTGCAAAAGCGTATGGATTACTGGATGCCAGTCGTTAAGCGGGATAAGGCCATTGGCCTGATATAGCTGCATCACGCTGTCCAGGGGATAGCCGCCCGGCCAGAAGCATGCGATCACCGCCGCCTGGCATGCAAGCGCCACGCCCCATATCAGCCAAAAATCCCGCCGGAGCGCCTTTTCGCCGGGCCTTTCACGCCGCGCCATCGCACGGCATACCCCTTCCAGCAGGTATAAAAGCATAAACACAACCGGCACAAACCAGGCTGCGCCCGCCATAAGCGCCAGCAAGCGCCAGGCGCTGAAGGCCATGCGCTCGCCGGAGAGGAACAGCCGGTAGCCGAAGCTGGCGAAGGAGGCGTATACCGCCACCGCGCACAGCCCAACGGGCATGCCGCCCCGGCGGTAGCCGGCCATATCCGCGCAGCCCAAGGCGCGTGGAAACACCCACCCTACCGCCGCGCAGAACGCCGCCAGGAATACCAATACCGAGTTGGCCGGGCGAATCCATGGCGTGCCAAGGTAGAGCCCGGCGCTTAGGGCCAGGTAGGCAAGCGCGGCCGCGATACGGGCCGCGCGGGGCTTACGCCAAACGCGCGCCATAGCGATATGCCTCCTATTGCAAAGCAAGGAAAATCAGAAGAAATCAGCCCTGTACGGCGGGCGGCGTGGAAATAAGCGCCTTGCCCACGCCCATTAGCGTTACGGCGGGGCAGGCGGCGGGCAGGAGCACGCTGTCGCCCGCGGCAAGCTCCATGGCGTCGCCCTGCCAGCTTAGCAAAAGCCCTGCCAGGGCCGTAAGCATGCGGAAGCCGCGCGGGTAGGAGGGCAGCTCGCACTCGCCGTTTACGCAGGCGCATTCCAGGCGGAAGGCGGGCACATCCAGCAGCGTTTTCACGCCGGTGAGCGCGCCCTCGGGCATGCGGGCGCGCTGGCCGCGCAGCGCCGGGTCGATCACATCCAGCGACTGACGGATGTGCAGGGGGCGCTTTTCCCCGGCCGCGTTTACGCGGTTGTAGTCCCATAGGCGGTAGGTTACGTCGCTGGATTGCTGGATCTCGTAAAGCAAAATGCCGCCGCCGATGGCGTGTACCATGCCGCTGGGCATGTAGAACACATCGCCGGGAGCCACGGGCACGCGCTCAATCAGCGGCTCGATATCCGCGCCGCCCTCAAGCCCCTCGCGCAGCTTATCAAGGGTAACGCCCTCCCGCATGCCGTAGAGGATGCTCGCTCCCTCCTCGGCCTTGAGGATCACCCAGGCCTCGGTTTTGCCCAGCTTGTTTTCGTGCTCGCGGGCGTAAGCGTCGTTTGGGTGCACCTGCACGCTAAGGGGCTGCTTGGCCGAAAGCAGCTTCAAGAGCAGCGGAAATTCGCGCCCCGCATAATCGCCCACCAGGCGCGCGCCGTCGCGCTGAATCAACTGGGGCAGGGTTTCGCCCAGGCCGGTGCGGCTTTCCAAATGGGGAATCGCGCTGATTTCCAGGGCCTCGCCGGTGCGCTCGTCGGGGATGTCGCGGCGGTAGGCGGCGCGCAGCCCGTCGCCGCCCCAGGGGGTCATATCGCCGTAGCGGTAGGCGGGATACATGCGGATGGGCAGCATGGGGCAGGCCGCGCTCAGGGGCGTTTCAAAACAGGTGTACACGGTGGAGGGATCCTCAAAGGTAATGCGCCCCGCCTCGCGCGTCATTTCGGAGGCGAACAGCGCAAGCATCTGTTCATCCTCGCCGCAAACGTCCATGCGCAGGCTGTCATAGCCCAGGCGCAGGGCCTCCTGCTTCACAAAGGCCAAAACCTGCGCGGCCAGCTGCGTGCCAAAGCACTCCGGCAGCATGGCAAAGCGGTGCATGGTGGCGGGCGTAACGCCGTAATGCCAGGAAAGCTGAGCGTATTCCTCGCCCATGTCGCCGCACACAACAAAGGCCGCCAGCAGCTTGCCGGCGCTATCCATGCGGTACAGCCGGCCCTGCTCGGCATCGGCTTCCAGCTGCGCGCGGGTGGGGTACACATCCCACTCCCATTGCTTGAGCCCCCGCGCGCGCATATCGCGGATAACGTCCTGATACAGCGCGCATACCTCCTGAAATTGTTCCGGCGTAACCTTTGCAAACCCAATGCTCATTGCCCGTCCTCCGTATACATTTGATACAGGCGCGCGTACAGCCCGCCCTTTTGCATAAGCTGCTGGTGCGTGCCCTGCTCCTCGATGCCGTTTTCGGTAAGCACCCAGATGGTGCTGGCGTTGCGGATGGTGGTAAGCCTGTGCGCGATGGTAAACGTGGTGCGGCCCTCGCTAAGCTTTTCCAGGGATTTTTGCACCAGGCGCTCGCTTTCGTTATCCAGGGCGCTGGTGGCCTCGTCCAAAATTAGGATGGGCGGGTTTTTCAAAAATACGCGCGCGATGGAGATGCGCTGCTTCTGCCCGCCGGACAGCTTTACGCCGCGCTCGCCCACAAAGGTTTGGTAGCCCTCCGGCAGCTCCTGGATAAACTCGTGCGCGCCGGCCAGCCTGGCGGCCTCTGTCACCTTTTCGGGGGTGGCGGAGGGCATGCCGTAGGCGATGTTATCGTAAATGGTGCCGGAGAACATGTACACATCCTGCTGCACCATGCCGATGTTTTCGCGCAGGCTGCGCTGGGTGAGCATGGTAATATCCTGCCCGTCAATCAAAATGCGGCCGCCGGACACGTTATAAAACCGCGGGATCAGGTTGCACAGCGTGGTTTTCCCGCCGCCGCTGGGGCCCACCAGCGCCACGCGCTCGCCCGCCTTTACATGGAAGTTGATATCGGCCAGCACGTTCTTATCGTTGTCGTTATAATGGAAGCTTACGTGGTCGAAGGTTACGTCGCCGCGCACGTTTGAAAGCTCTTTAGCGCCGGGCGCGTCCTGGATATCGGGCTTTTCGTCCATGATTTCGCAAAAGCGCTCTATGCCCGTCATGCCGCGCTGGAACTGCTCCATGAACTCCACAATGCGGCGGATGGAGGTAAGCAGCGTGCTTACATACAGCAGGTACGCCATATAATCCGCCGGGGTAATGGAGCCCTGGATGATGAACAGCGCGCCCGCCACCACAACCACAATGTACATAAGCCCGTCAAACACGCGGGTGGAGGTGTTAAAGCCGCCCATGTAGAGGTATTTGCGGGTATTGATGCGCACAAACTCGTCGTTGCCCTGATGGAACTTTTCAAGCTCCATGGGCTCGTTGGCAAAGCTTTTGACCACGCGGATGCCCAAAAGGCTGTCTTCCACCTGGGCGTTGATCTCGCCCACCTGGTGGCGGCTTTCCTTGAACACGTCGCGCATGCGCTTGTTAAAGAAGCGGGTGCACACAAGCATCAGCGGCACCATGGCAAAGATGATCAGCGTAAGCGCGGGGCTTGTGCCCATGAGGATAACGAAGGGCACCACAATTTTGATACCCGCGATGAAAAACTCCTCCGGGCAGTGGTGCGCAAACTCCGTAACGTCAAACAGGTCGCTGGTGATGCGCGCCATAATTTGGCCCACCTTGGCGTTGCTGTAATAGGCGAAGCCCAGCTCCTGCAAATGCGCAAACAGGTCGTTGCGCATATCGCGCTCGATATAGGTGCCCATGATGTGCCCGCGCGAGCTCATGTAAAAGTTGGCGGCGGCGTCAATCACGCGCAAAAGCACGTACACGCCGCCCAGACGCAGCACGTAGCTTACCGTGAGGGCCGCAAGGTCATTGGCCGCCAGGCTGGTGATGCTGCGCACGATCAACGGCAGCACCAGGTCGCACACGGTGGTAAGGGCCGCGCACAGAAGGTCGAATACCAGGATGGGAAGGTACTTTTGAAAGTAGGGCAGAAAGCGGCGGATCAGCACGGAGGTTTTCATGGCGCGTTGGTTAGGGGTATGCATGGGAAGGGTACGCTCCTTTTGTATCATTCGCCGGAAGGGGCGATCAGGGTGGTTTGGCGCAGCAGCTCGTTTAGCTCCCCGGCGTGCTGCGCGGGGCAGGTGACGGCGTACACCGCCGTATCGCTTTGGGTGAAAATGCAGGTTTGCGCGTCGCTGTCCATACGGGCGGCGTCCAGGCCGGCCAGGGCGTACAGGCTGCTTGCGTTGAGCCGGTAGCCGCCGTCGCCCAGCAGCGTAACCGCCGCCGTGGGGCGCAGGCTATCCACCGTAAGCAGCGCGCCGTCCGCAAAGGCATAGGTGAGGGTTACGCGGCGGGCGTAGCCGCCGCCAAAGGCCGTGTCATAGATGCGCGCCTTCTGCATGGAAAGCGCGCCGTACAGCGACAGCACCGGTTGCCCAAAGGAATCCGCAAGGCTTTGCACATTGGCCTCGCCGGGCATGTCCAGCGCGCTCATGGGCAGGGTAATGGCTTCCTCAACCACGGGCTGCGCCAGCTTGGCTTCCTCCTCCGGCTCGCCCAGAAGCAAAAACACATAGGCAAACGCCAGCGCGAGCGCCAGCAGCAAGCCAAGCCCAATCCGTTTGAGCGCGCGCTTGAGCCGGGAAGGCGGCCGCACGGCGGGTGCCTCATCCGTAACGGGTTTTTGCGGGGGCAGCGCGTCGCGCGGCTTTTGGGCACCCTCCAGCGCGCCTTTGGGCGGCCGGGGCGCTTCGCTGGGCATGCCGCTGGGCGGCGTGCGCCGCCGGGAGTGGGAACGCTCCACAAAATTCCTCCTTTATCGTCGGCTTGGGAAAGGGATAGCTCAGGGCTTTGCGCCCAGAGGCAGCCCCTGCTCGCCAAGCTGGGCGTCCAGCCGCTGGCCGTCGCCGCTCATTTCGCGCAGATAGCCGCAGTACAGGGCGTTATACAGCATATCGCGGCGCTGGGGCGATAGCGCCTCATCCGCGCGGATGCGGCCCAGCATGGCGGCCGCAGGCGCGGCCAGCGTTTTGGAGGCGCGCCCGTCAAAGCGGATGCCGAAGAACGAGCGCATATACGTGCTGCTGCCGCGCAAAAACAGGCGCACAAATTCCTGGGCCAGGCGCTCCAGGTATTGCCGGGTAAAGGCCTCGGCATTGGGGGCCAGGGCCTGGCAACGCTTCAGGTCGGGATGCTCAAACAGCTCGGCGCGCATGGCGGCCTGCTGCTCCTTGCTAAACTGCTCCGGGGTTAAGTACATATGCCACAGGTAGCACTTGATTACGGAAAAATCCACCTTGCGGGGGTTGCGCTCATGCAGGCGGCCCAAAAACAGCAGCTCCTGCGCCACCTCCAGGCAATCGGGGTACTGGCGCTGGGCGTTTTTCAGCAGCTCGTATTTCTTTTTGGGGTCGGGCTGCTTGGCGGCCTCGTCCAGCAGCCTTTGCGCGCCCTCCGGCACGGGCGCGGCGGAGCGCTGATCCATAGGCGCGCCGCAATAGGGGCAAAAGGCGGCGTCGGCCTGCTTAGGGGCTTTGCCGCAGCGCGGGCATACGGGAAGCGTTTCGTTTTGCATATGAACCATACCTCCTCACCTTATATGATACGACGGATTCAAGGGGGAAGTCAAGGGAGGAAATGGGAACGGAGCTGATGGCGTGCTTGCGGCTTTCCGTATCTGCCTGCAATGGAATAACAAGCATCATCAAACGCCATTGCCGTTGGAGCCTCTATATAACAGGAAGAACCAATGAAGCAGCTTAAAAGGAGGGGCAAAGAAGCCTCAAAGAGGAGGACGGCGCTAGGGTTATGCGTTATCACGAGCATAGCGGCGCCCGTCTTTTTGTTTTATCCAAGGTAGGAAGATCACAGTACCTTTCAGCCAACCGTCAATCTGAAAAAGGATAGTCCCTAATAAACGCAAACGCTTTTTTCACCGCCGGTGAAAGCTCATTTTCATTGAGCACAGATACGCCGATAATCCGCTTTTCCGGCGGCATAATCCTAAGCATTTTAACATCCTGCTCAAGTCCGTACATAGTCATCAAGGGCATAATGGCAAAGCCAAACCCGCTTTTTACCATTTCAACAGTGGTTTTATCATCAACCACATGGCACACTGTCCTCACATCAAGACTTAGCTTATCCATCATCCGTCTGGCGTCGGCATCGCAGGATTCCCGCTGCATCACAAAAGAAGAATCGGCAAGGCTCTCCAGATGAATCTCGGTTTCGGATTCGGTTGGCGTATCCTTTTTTAAGATGCACATCAACGGGTCGGCAAAAATCTCATGGAACGGAAAACCCGGATTCACCGTTTTGGACAGGAAGCCGATATCTACAACGCCCGTCTTCAGCCAGTTGATGATGTCTTCATAGGACCCCTGGTAGATCTCAAATGTGATATGCGGATACTGCCTGTTGAAATCCCTAAGGACATCCGGCAGATATTTGCACATGGAGTTGAAGATACCCAGGCGGACGTGCCCTCTGTTTAGACCGTTCAACTCCGATACCAGCTGATTGAGCGCATCTTCTTTTTTTACAATCTCTACAACGGAATTGAGAATGGCCTCGCCGGCAGTTGTAAGCGATACATGATGCCTGCTTCGGACAAACAGGGAGAAGCCAAACGCTTTCTCCAACTGTTTGACCAGATGGCTGATAGCCGGCGGAGTGACATGATGAAGCTCGGCCGCTTTTTGGAAGCTCTTATACTGAACGATGGTCAGAAACACCCGGTAGGAGAATGTGTCCATCGAAGGCCCTCTTTTTTTCCTGCGATGCAGGAGATTAAATACAATTTAAGTTTAACATAAAAAACTTAAACTGGTTTTATTTGTATTGTAGTGGTATCCTGTTGGGGTGTCAAGTACAGAATGCGGGAGGGTCCGTGACGCATGAAGAAAAAGAACGGCTTTACAGGACAGCTTGGGTTTGTTTTTGCCGCGGCAGGCAGCGCCGTAGGCATAGGGAACATCTGGCGCTTTCCATATCTTGCAGCGAAAGATGGAGGCGGCGTGTTTCTGGTTATTTACCTGATCCTGATCCTGACGGTAGGCTTTACACTGCTGACAACCGATATTGCCATCGGACGCAAAACCGGGATGAGCGCCATACATGCCTATGAGAGCATGCGCAAGAAATGGAAGTTCCTGGGCGTTATAACGTTTCTTGTGCCTGTGCTTATTATGACCTATTACGCCGTGATTGGCGGCTGGATTCTGAAGTACGTCATGCTGTATCTGAAGGATGGCGTATCGGGAGCAGCACAGGACAACTGCTTCACAAGCTTCATTGCTTCGCCTTCCTCCGTCTGGTACGGCCTGATCTTCATGCTCATCACCTCCGTGATTGTCTACAACGGCGTGGAGAAGGGCATCGAACGGGTTTCCAAGACGATGATGCCGCTTTTGCTGATCATGGTGATTGGCATTGCGTGCTACGCGCTGACGCTGAAAACCACGCTGGATGACGGAAGCGTCCGAACCGGCCTTCAGGGGCTGAAGCTGTATCTCACCCCGGATTTCACCGGCATGACAGTCAAGCGCTTTCTGCAAATCTCTTTGGACGCTATGAGCCAGCTGTTCTTTTCGCTAAGCGTTTCCATGGGGATTATGATCACCTACGGCTCTTATGTGAAGCAGGATGTCAATCTGGAAAAATCGATTACCATGATCGAATGCATGGATATCGTCGCCTGGCTGCGCGAGCTGGGCTATGCGGATTGATTCCGCAGCGAATCCGGCGTGGACGCAAGCAGAAAGGATGATGTTTCTTGAATCGCGGGCAGATGATCCGGCGCGGGCTGGACGCGGTGATGCTGATTCTTCTGATGCTGCTGATGACCTATGAGCTCATTGGAGAGGCGACGCATGAAACCATAGGAATCGCCATGCTCGTCTGCGTTATCGCTCATCAGGCGCTGAACTGGCGCTGGTATCGCAACCTGAGCAAGGGGCGCTTTTCAGCCGCGCGCATTTTGCAAACGGCGGTCAATCTGGCGCTGCTGGTTGACCTGACGATGCAGTTTGTCAGCGGCGTCATCCTTTCGCGCCACGCGCTGGCGTTCCTTCCGATTCATGGCGGGCGCTTTGGCGCAAGGTCGTTCCATGTCGTTGGGGCGTATTGGGGGATGGCGCTCATGTCCATCCATCTGGGCCTGCATGGGCACATGATTTTCCAGACGCTTCGCAAGGGGAAGCAGCGGAAAAAGAGCGCAAGGATGATGCGGGCGGGGGCGCTGCTGATAGCGGCCTATGGCGCGTATGCGATGGTCAGGCGTCAGGTGATCGACTATATGTTTTTGCGCATTCCGTTTGTATTCTTTGATTTTGATGAGCCGCTGGTCTTCTTTCTGCTGGATTATGCGGCCATCATCGCGCTGTTTGCTGTAATGGGGTATTATGCGATGCGCGCGGCAAGGGCTGCGGACGCAAGGCGCTTGGCCAATAAAGACAGGAGGAATTGATATGGATTCGTTTGTTTTCTCGTATCCCACAAAGGTGTATTTTGGAGAGGGCGCGGCCGCAAAGGCCTTCAAGGCGGAGCTTGGTCAAGCGGGCAGGATGGTCATGCTCGCCTATGGCGGCGGCTCCATCAAGCGCAACGGCGTATATGACCAGATGAAAGCGCTGCTTGCCGGGATGGGGAAGGATGTCGTGGAGTTTTCCGGCATCATGCCCAACCCGACGTATGCAAAGGCGCAGGAGGGCGCGCAGCTCGCCCGAAGGGAGCACGTGGACTTCATCCTCGCCGTGGGCGGCGGCAGCGTCATCGACTGCTGCAAGGTGATCTCCGCACAGGCGCTGCTGGACGAGGACATCTTCGGGATGGAATATGGCGCGCACCGGTTTCCCGTGCAGGGCATTCCCATGGGCGCGGTGGTGACGGCGTCCGGCACGGGCGCAGAAATGAACGCGGGAGCCGTCATCACCCACGAGGAAAAGAAGTGGAAGGGGCCGATCTTCGGCACGGCGGCGTCCTTCGCAGCGCTCGACCCTGCCTACACGCTCTCCCTGCCGATGAAGCAGGTGATCTCCGGCGCGTTTGACACGTTGAGCCATTGCATGGAAACCTATCTGGGCACGCCGCGGGAGCCGAACCTCTCCGATGAGATGAACGAGGCGATCATGCGCAGCGTGATTGCGCACATCCGCACGCTTCTGCGCGACCCACAGAACATGGAGGCGCGCAGCGAGCTCATGTGGGCGTCGGCCATGGCGGAGAACGGCCTGCTCAAGCTGGGCAAGGCGACGGACTTTCAGGCGCATCAGATCGAGCATCAGCTTGGCGCGTACACGGACTGCAACCACGGCCAGGGGCTGGCCGTCATCCATCCGGCGCTGTACCGGCATATCTGCCTAAGCGCGCCGAAGCAGTTTGCAAGGCTTGCGCGCGAGGTGTGGCATGTGCACGGCGGCACGGACGAGGCAACGGCGCTGGCCGGCGTGGACGCGCTGGCGCGGTTTATCCGGGAGATCGGCCTGCCTGCGACGCTTGGCGAAATGGGCATCACTGACGAGCGCGTGCTTCGGGCGGTGGCGGATACCTGCAATCTGACGGCAGGCTGCTGCAAACAGCTCACGCGCGACGAGGTGTTTGAGATACTGAAGGAATGCCTATGAGCTATCAACGCTGACCGGCCTTTTGATATGGAGGGAAAGAGCTGGGCCGGCCTTATGTGGTTTGCCACATCAATTCACTGGCAAGGATATAGCCCGGTCCGTTTGTATGATCGTGCATTTGGGAAGGCAAAGCATTCGTTGCTTTGCCTCGCCTTGCTGTGATGCCGGCCGGCAAAGGATTTCCGAAACGGATAAGCCTGATTGGAGTGATTCATCCCCTTCCATTTTTTATGTATCACGCCACAATACCCGAGAGAATAAAGAAGAAATCCGAACCCATCCCCAATTGGGATGAAGTTCGGATTTCTCAAATATGGTGGAGCATAGGAGATTCGAACTCCTGACCCCAACACTGCCAGTGTTGTGCGCTACCAACTGCGCTAATGCCCCGCGTTTCAGCGAGGAATATAATAGCACAATTCAACCGGTTTGTAAATACCTTTCTCCAATTTTTTTGGAATTTCGTTTTGCGGTTCAGCCCTGTCCGCGCCTGAGCCGGAAATCCGTAGGGGAAAGGCCGCGCAGCTCGCGGAAGGTTTTGGCAAAATAGCTCATTTCCTGAAAGCCGCATTGCAAGGCGATATCCGATACCTTCGCGCTGGTTGTTAGCAGCAGCTCCGCGGCCTTTTGCACGCGCAGCTGGCGCAGGTATTGAATGGGCGTTGTGCCAATGGTGTGGCGAAAGCAGCGCAGGCATTCGCTTTCGCTCACGGCTGCGCTTTGGGCGATGCGCGTTGTGGTGAGGGCCTCGGCGTAGTGGGCATGGATATAGGTAAGCATCAGCTTGATGCGTCCGGCGTCGCGCAGGGCCTTGGCGCTAGGGCGCACGGGCGCGGCGGGCATGTGAAGGCACAGCGCCAGCACCAGGTCGCTTAGGGCTTGGCGCGTGGCAAATTCGTAGCCCGGGGCTTCCGCAACGGCGCTTTGCCAGGCCTGCTCCACGGCGCTTAGCGCTTGTGCATGCCAGGGCACGGCGGGCGTTAGCTTTAGCTCCCGAAGGCCAGGGTTTTCCAAAAGCGGCTGCAAATATCTGTGCCAAAACGCGCTGTCCAGGCTGCCGCCCACCAGCCGGGGATGAAACACCACCGAATGGAACCGGCAGCCGGAGGAATCCAAATCCCAGGCGGCGTGCAGCACGCCCGCGTTCACAAAATACCCCTCGCCGGGCGATAGCGTAAACTTCTGCGCGCCCGCGCCCACCACGCACCGGCCCTGCTCCACCACTACGGCCTCCAGCTCGTCGTGCCAATGCCAGGGCACGGGGCACAGGGCCAGGTGATCGTGATAGCAGGCCAGGGGGAAGGCCGGAACGCCATGCGCAAGCAGCTCGTGCCCCTGGGCGTCCACCGCTGCAACGCATTGCGAGATCGCCATGGCGCCGCCTCCTTTTTTGACGGTTTTGTGATAGAAAACCGGCTGTTTCCTTCTATCTATTCCTGCCGCCCGCTGGTAAAATGATACCGCAAGACGGGAGGGAATGCAACATGGTTCATTTGCTGTTGGCGGTTATTTATTTGGCCTTTATCAGCCTGGGGCTGCCGGATGCGCTTTTGGGCGCGGCATGGCCCAGCATGTATGGGCAGCTTGGGGCGCCGGTGTCCTATATGGGCGTAATCTCCATGATTATTGCGCTGGGCACGGTGGCGTCCAGCCTGCAAAGCGACAGGCTCACCCGGCGGCTGGGCGCGGGCAGGGTGACGGCCATCAGCGTGGGCATGACGGCCGTGGCGCTGTACGGCTTTTCCACAAGCCGCACGTTTTGGCAGCTGTGCCTGTGGGCCGTTCCCTACGGCCTGGGCGCGGGCAGCGTGGATGCGGCGCTGAACAACTACGTGGCGCTCCACTATGCCAGCCGCCATATGAGCTGGCTGCACTGCATGTGGGGCGTGGGCGCGTCGGTGGGCCCGTCCATCATGGGGTACGCGCTTTCGGGCGGGCAGGGCTGGAACGCCGGCTACCGCCTCATCGCGCTGATTCAAATCGCGCTCACGGCCCTGCTTGTTTTCAGCCTGCCCCTGTGGAAGCGCCGCGATACGGCGGCGCGGGCGGAGGGCGGCGCGGAGGGCCCGCTCACGCTCAGGCGCGTTTTCGCCATCCCCGGCGCAAAGGAAATTATGGCCGTGCTCTTGTGCTATTGCGCGCTGGAACAAACCGCGGGGCAATGGGCCAGCAGCTACCTGGCCCTGCATTGCGGCCTTCCGGTGGAACGGGCGGCGGGTTTTGCCAGCCTGTTTTATGTGGGTATCACTGTGGGCCGGGCCCTCAGCGGCTTTTTAACGCTGAAGCTGGACGATACGCGCATGACCCGCCTGGGCATGGCGCTGATCGCCCTGGGCGCGGCGGCGCTGCTTTTGCCCCTGGGGGAAAGGGGAGCGGTAACGGGGCTGGCGATCATTGGGCTGGGCTGCGCGCCCATTTACCCGTGCATCATCCACTCCACGCCCGCGTGCTTTGGCGCGCAGCGCTCGCAGGCGCTGATTGGCGTGCAGATGGCCAGCGCATATGTGGGCACCTCTCTCACGCCTCCGCTGTTCGGGGCCATCGCGGGGCGTGCCGGCGTGGCGCTGTACCCGGCGGCGCTTGCGGCCATTCTGGTTTTAATGGCAACGATGCATGAGCGGCTTGCAAAAAAGACGGAAGCGAAAGCATGATCTCCAAATGAAAAAACATCCCGCCGCGCCTGCGCATACAGCCCGGCGGCGGGATTGGCTTTGGCTTGCGTCACGCGTGCGCATGCCCCTTGGGCAGGCGGTCGCACAGAAAGGCCCACAGCTCGTCCGGGGATACGTCGGCCTGGCCGTCCGGCAGGAGGAAGGCCCGGGCGGCGTTCACATACAGATAAATGCAGCCTTTGCGGCGGTAGGCGGCGGCAAATTGCTTCCATTTCAGGACGACGGGATCCTCGGCTTTCATATCGTTGGTCACGGTAACGCCCGCGCGGTCCATCACCAGCGTGTAAGCGGGCCTGGGCGTGTCCAGCCGCAGCTTTTTGGCCTGCGCGTTTAGCTGGGAAAGGAACATGCCCACATACACCGCCGGCAGCCCCAGGGCAACGGACATGAGCACGCAACCAAGCATGATTGCCCCGTCCTTTTCATGAAGGACGAAGCAGCAGGCGGAAAACGCCAGCAAAATCAGCGAGAACATGAGCGGCTGCCGCCAGCGGCGTTTGAGGCGGAAGGTATCGAACAGGCCAAAGCTGCGGAAGGCGGCCTTATCAATTTTGACATGGAGGGTGACGGCGGTGGGCTTCATAGGCTTGCTACACTCCTTTTGTGCGGACGGGGCGGGCTTGCCGCGGCGGATCGCGGGCTTTCCTCCATTGTGTCATACTTCCGCGCCAAACGCAATCCGCATGGAAAAAATTTATGCACCTCTGCTAAAGAAAAAATTATGCTTTTTGCTGGTATACTAGTAGACAGATTCTACATGAATGTGTTACAATCATCACAGAATCACTTCCGAGCTGTTGTTGCGTCGCCCGGAATGAATCAAACCAAATAAGGAGGACGTTCTACATGAAAAAGCTGATCTCTCTGATCCTGGCTCTCATGCTGGTGCTGAGCTGCTCCGCGGCCCTGGCCAGCGAACCCGTAACGCTGGTTTACGCCGAGGTAAACCCGCTTGACACCATCGTGGGCAAGACCGCTACCTTCTTCAAGGAAAAGGTGGAGGAGCTCTCCGGCGGCAGCATCATCATAGACGTGCAGTCTAACGGCGTGCTGGGCAGCGAGGCCCAGGTGCTTGACGGCATCCTCATGGGCGGCGACACCGTGGATATCTCCCGTATCTCCGCTTTCGCGCTCACCAGCTACGGCTGCCAGAAGGCCATGCTGCTTTCCATCCCCTATACCTTCGTAAGCCGCGAGCATTTCTGGAACTTCGCCAACAGTGATCTGGCCCAGGAATTCCTGGCCGAGCCCCAGACCATCGGCCTGCCCCTGCGCGGCATCTGCTACGGCGAGGAAGGCTTCCGTCACTTCTTCTTCAAGAACGAGGTCAAGGGCATTGAGGACCTCAAGGGCATGAAAATCCGCGTTTCCGACGACCCCGTTATGACTGGCATGGTAAAGGACCTGGGCGCCAACGCCACCGTGGTTTCCTTCACCGAGCTGTACAGCGCGCTGCAAACCGGCGTTGTGGACGGCGCCGAGCAGCCCATCGCCAACTACAAGTCCAACGCGTTCCCGGAGGTTGCCCCCACCCTGCTGCTTGACGGCCACACCCTGGGCGCCATTCAGCTGGTTATCACCGACAAGGCTTGGGCCAAGCTCTCCGAGGAGCAGCAGGGCTGGATTATGGAAGCCGGCAAGGCGACCCAGGCCTACAATGCCGAGCTGAGCGCCGCCGAGGAGGCCAAGGTGCTTGAGCAGCTCAAGGCCGAGGGCGTGAACGTGGTTGAGGTTGAGGATAAGAGCGCGTGGGTTGAGGCCTGCCACAACACCATCACCGCCAACACCGCCAGCCAGGCCGAGCTCTACCAGCAGCTGGTGGACATGCAGTAATCGCATAGCCCAAGGAATCATTGGGAGCGCAGGGGTTCTCCCTGCGCTCCCTTTTCTTATTCAAATGAGCGAAAGGAGCGGACAAGATCATGCCAAAGATCTTCCAAACGTTGGATAAGATCAAGCCGGTGTATGACATTACCTATAAGGTTGTCATGTTCCTGTGCAAAATTTTGCTGATTGCCGATATTCTGATCACCTCCATGTCCGTGCTGGGGCGCTACGTATCCTTCATTCCCGACCCCGCTTGGAGCGAGCAGATGGTGCTTACCCTGATGGTGTACATGGCGGTGCTTTCTGCCACGCTGGCTATCCGCAACGGCGCGCACATCCGCATGACCGTGTTTGACGCAAAACTGCCCAAGAACGTCGTTAGGGTGCTGGATATCGTGGCTGATGTGGCGGTGATGGCGCTGGGCATTATCATGCTCAAGTACGGCCTGGACGTGTGCAACTCGCCCCTGGCCAAGTTTGGCAAATATGAATCCCTTCCGCAGCTGAGCCGCGTGTGGATGTATGCGCCCATCCCCCTGGCGGGCGTTACCATGATCATTTTTGAGATTGAGCAGATTTACAGCCACATCAAGGTATTCTTTGTGAAAGAGGAAGAAAAGAAGGAGGCGGAGGCCAAATGAGTCCTGAAACATTGCCGATTCTCGTACTGCTTGGAAGCTTCTTTGTCATGATCCTCCTCCGGTTCCCCATCGCGTATGCCGTGGGCCTGTCCACGGTATTCTGCCTGATTTCCCAGGGCCAGGCGCTGGTAACGCTGCCCCAGCAGATGGTAAAGGGCATCTGGTCCTTTAGCCTGATGGCCGTGCCGTTCTTCATCACCATGGGCGTGCTGATGGGCTCCGGCGGCATCAGCGATAAGCTGATTGCGCTGGCCAACTCCCTGGTTGGCTGGATGCGCGGCGGCCTGGCGCAGGTGAACATCGTAGCCAGCTACTTCTTCGGCGGCATTTCCGGCTCCGCCTCCGCCGATACCGCCAGCCTGGGCTCCATCCTCATCCCCATGATGGTGGACGAGGGCTACGACGCGGATTTCTCCACCGCCGTTACCATCACCTCCTCCTGCGAGGGCCTGCTGGTGCCCCCCAGCCACAACATGGTTATCTATGCCACCACGGCGGGCGGTATCTCCGTTGGCAGCCTGTTTATGGCTGGCTACCTGCCCGGCGCGCTGCTTGCGCTCAGCCTGATGATCGGCTCCTACATTATCTCTGTAAAGCGCCATTATCCCAAGGGCGAAAAGTTCTCCATCAGGAACTTCCTAAAGCAGCTCAAAACCTCCATTTGGGCGCTGGCCGCGGTGCTGATTGTGGTTGTGGGCGTGGTTGGCGGCGTGTTCACCGCTACCGAGTCCGCCGCTATCGCGGTTATCTACTCCCTGATCGTAAGCGTGTTTATCTATAAGGGCCTCAACTGGAAGGGCGTTTGGGATTCCTTGGGCCAGTGCGTGGAAACGCTGTCCATCGTGCTGATTTTGATCGCCACCTCCGCAGCCTTCGGCTACTGCCTTACCACCCTGCACGTGCCGGATATGGCGGCCAACCTCATTACCAGCGTAAGCTCCAACCCCATAGTGATCGCGCTGCTTTTGAACCTGATCCTGCTCATCCTGGGTTGCATTATGGACATGGCGCCCATCATCCTGATCGCCACTCCCATTTTGCTGCCTGTGGCTACCTCCATCGGCATTGATCCCATTCAGTTCGGCATCATGATCGTTCTCAACTGCGGCATCGGCCTGCTCACCCCGCCGGTGGGCTCCGTGCTGTTCATCGGCTCCGCCGTGGGCAAGGTGCCCATGGAAAAGGTGGTAAAGGCCACCCTGCCATTCTACGTGTGCATGCTGATCACGCTGTTGCTGATCACCTTCATTCCGCAGATCAGCCTATTCCTGCCCAACCTGTTTGCCAAGTAAAAGGCCCCGGCCTGCGGGGGAGGAGGCGCCTCTCCCGCAGGCCCATCCAAAAAGGCGCGCAAGGGCTCCCCTTACGCCTTTAACTGGTATACTAGTAGACGATTTTGCAAAGAAAGCGCCTCGGCGCTTTCCCTATAAAGAATGTAGGAGGGAACCGAACCATGAAAATGACCTTCCGCTGGTACGGGAGCCAGTCCGACCCCATCCCGCTGAAATATGTGAAGCAGATTCCCGGCATGAGCGGCCTGATGGGCCTTTTGGACAAGCCCGCCGGCGTTGTTTGGGAAGAGGAGGAAATCAAGGCCCTGGTGGACGAGGTGCATGACGCCGGGCTGGAGCTTGAGGTAATCGAGAGCGTAAACGTGCACGAGGACATCAAGATGGGCCTGCCCACCCGCGATGAATACATTGAAAACTACAAAATCACCATCCGCAACCTGGCCAAGTACGGCGTGAAGGTGATTGTATACAACTTTATGCCCGTGTTTGACTGGCTGCGCACCGATTTGGCGCGCGTAATTCCCGAGGACGGCTCCAACAGCCTGTACTTTGACGAGAAGGACCTGGGCGAGATGGGCCCGCTGGAGATTGTGCGCAAAACCGCCGAGGACAGCCACGGCTTTACCCTGCCCGGCTGGGAGCCGGAGCGCCTGGCCCTTTTGGAAACCACGCTGAAGCAATACGAGGGCATGACCCCCGATATGCTGCGCGCAAATTACAAGTACTTCCTGGACGCGGTCATTCCCGTGTGCGAGGAAGTGGGCGTGCGCATGGCCTGCCATCCGGACGACCCCGCCTGGCCCATTTTCGGCCTGCCCCGCATCGCCCACAGCCAGGAGGATTACGATAAGATCATCGCCCTGCACGACAGCCCCGCCAACACCGTGTGCCTATGCACCGGCTCGCTTGGCTCTAACCCGGAAAACGACGTGCCCGCGATGATTCGCCACTTTGGCGAAATGAACCGCATCGGCGCGATGCATGTGCGCAACGTGAAGCACCTGGGCTACCGCAATTTCCGCGAGGCCGCGCACCTGTCCTCCGCCGGCGACCTGGACATGTACGCCATCATGAAGGCCATTTACGACACCTGCCCGGACACCTACGTGCGCCCCGACCATGGCCGCATGATCTGGGACGAGGTGGGCCGCCCCGGTTACGGCCTATACGACAGGGCCCTGGGCGCCGCCTACCTAAACGGCCTATGGGAAGCCATATCCAGGGGATCCAGGGGGTGACCCCCTGGACCCCCGGACTGCGCGCCAATGGCGCGCAGGGGTTGGGCGCAGGCGTTTGAGGCTGCATGGCAAGGCTGCCGGAGGGCGGAGGGCCCTCCGGCTGGCTTGGGTGGGAGGCGGCCCGCTTTGGCGGGGTGCGCCTTCCCGGTGCGTTGCGTTTTCTTTTGCGCTTTGGAGCACGTGCGCGG
>OLGB01002176.1_pt1 | contig 21579 bp, 16 predicted proteins | sample 1605691 | NCBI WGS metagenome assembly OLGB01 (sample SAMEA3888925, study PRJEB22519) | human gut metagenome | biome: human gut; feature: human-associated habitat; material: faeces | place: Denmark | collected 2010 | reverse complement strand
TTCCGCAGGCATCCCTTTGCCGAAGGAATCGCGAACTGAATTTCAGATTCAGTTCAGCTTTTAAAGGCTGCTTTGTGATGCCTGCTCAATACATACGGTCATTGTATCATAACTTATTTCAGAAAGGAACCGGAAAAATTAGTGAAAAAAGGTAGCCATTCGGGAGCCGATAGGATATAATTTTTGCAGGGTGCGGAAAAATAAGCACAGAAACAGGAGATATCATGGCAAAGCAGAAGGATGTAAAGACAAATGCAATGAGGATTCTGGATTCTCTGAAAATTCCTTATGAGCATTATACTTATGAATGTGACGAATTTATAGATGGCATACAGATTGCGGACAAGCTGTCACTGCCCCACGAAAAGGTGTATAAAACGCTGGTGACGGTTGGAAACAGCAAAAATTATTTTGTGTTTGTGATTCCCATCGAGGCGGAGCTTGACCTGAAGGCTGCGGCAAAAAGTGTCGGGGAAAAGAGCGTGGAAATGATTCATGTAAAGGATATCAATGCTATTACAGGTTATATCAGGGGCGGTTGTACAGCAATCGGCATGAAGAAGCAGTTTGTAACGAGAATAGACAGTTCCGCAGAGAAGCTGGAAACCATGATTGTCAGCGGTGGACGGATTGGCTCCCAGCTGGAACTGACACCGGAAAATCTGGCGAGGGCGGCGAAGGCGGAGTTTGCGGAAATTATCAGAAAATAGGGGTGTCTGCGCGCACTTGACACAAACTTAAGACGCGGGGGAGAAGTGCGCAGAAATGAGGCGTATTATGGCAAAAAACATTATGGAATACGATACGGTGGCATTATCGGAGGAAGAAAATGCGGTTGTGATAATCGACCAGACGAAGCTGCCGGGAAAGATAGAGTTGATTTCCCTGAAAACAGCCCAGGAAATCTGGGATGCGATTTACCTGTTGCAGGTAAGAGGTGCTCCGGCAATAGGAGTTACTGCTGCCATGGGGATTTATGTGCTGACAAACCAGTTGGAAACGGATGATTTTGAAACCTTTTACAGTCAGTTTTCGGAGTATCAGAAATTCCTGGATTCTTCCAGACCGACGGCAGTAAATTTAAGCTGGGCGCTGAAGCGGATGGAGAAAAAGGCGCTGGAAGCGGGAAGAGTACAGAAAAAATCTGTCAGTGAAGTGAAGGAAATCCTGCATCAGGAGGCTTTGAAAATCCGGGATGAGGACATAGAAGTATGTCGAAAAATAGGAGAAAACGGGCTCTCTTTGCTGAAAAAGAGGGATGGCATCCTGACCCACTGTAATGCAGGACAACTTGCAACTGTCAGATATGGAACAGCGACAGCCCCGATTTATCTGGGACAGGAGAGGGGCTATCAATTTCGGGTGTTTGCGGATGAAACAAGACCTCTTTTACAGGGGGCGAGGCTGACGGCGTTTGAACTGGCTTCCGCCGGGGTGGACGTTACGCTGCTCTGTGATAATATGTCGGCTTCTGTGATGGCGAAGGGGCTGGTACAGGCAGTTCTGGTAGGCTGCGACAGGGTGGCGGCAAACGGAGATACGGCGAATAAAATCGGTACCTCTGTAGTTGCAACGGTGGCGAATTATTATAAGGTGCCGGTTTATATCTGCGCTCCGACCTCTACGATTGATATGGAAACACCGGACGGAGCGGGGATTGTGGTAGAGCAGCGTGCCGGGGAGGAAGTCACGGAAATGTGGTATAAAGAACGGATGGCACCGGAAGGTATCAAGGTATATAACCCGGCGTTTGACGTGACAGGTCATGAACTGATTTCGGGCATCATAACGGAGTATGGAGTAGTAAGGGCACCCTATCAGGAGAATTTACGGCTTCTGATGGAGAGGAAAAACCGGGAAGCAAAGGCATAGAAGTAAGGGTGTAGAAGTAAAGGTACGAAGGTAAAGGCACAGGAAACAAAGATACAGAAAGTAAAGGAATAGAAGCAAAAGCATAGAAGTAATGGTACAGAAGTCTAAAAGACATAGAAGTAGAGGAATAGAAGTAAAGGCATAGAAGTAAAGGCATAGAAAACAAAGGTACAGAAGGTAAAGTTACAGGAATAAAATACAGGTTGTGTGGGATTGGGAGGAAAAGATGGAAAAGAAAGGGTATTTATTTGCGCATTTTACCGGAGAGCAGAAGAACGGGGAGCAGATTTATTTTTCCCTGAGCCGGGATTTGCTCCACTGGGAGGATTTGAACGGGGGAAAGCCGGTGCTTAGAAGCGAAATCGGAGAAAAAGGGGCAAGGGACCCGTTTTTGCTCCGGGTGGAGGAGGAAGGAAAAAGCCGGTTTTATCTGATTGCTACGGATTTGAGAATTGAAGCGGGAAAGGGCTGGCAGGTGGCACAGTATGCGGGAAGCAGGGATATTCTTGTCTGGAAATCTGCTGATTTAGTTACCTGGGAAGGACCGGCAGCGCATACCATTGGCGTAGAGGGAGCTGGCTGTGTCTGGGCGCCTGAGGCAATCTGGGATGAGGAAAAAAAGGAGGTTCTGGTATTCTGGGCTTCCATGGTAGAGGGAAAGCAGAAGATTTATGGCTGCTACACAAAGGATTTTAAGACTTTCGGAGAGCCTTTTCTTTTTCTGGAAAAGGATAATCATGTGATAGACAGCACCATTATTAAAAATAACGAGGGTTATTACAGGTATACAAAGGATGAAACCACAAAAAATATTGTGGTGGATTTCAGTACTTCTTTACAGCCGGAGGGCTTTCAGGAGGTTCCATCGGCAACCCTTTCCGGGCTTTTCGGAGTGGAGGGACCGGAAATTGTCAAATTTAATGACAGGGAGGAATGGTGTCTGATAGTAGACAGGTTTGCTGCCGGAAAGGGATACCTGCCCTTAGTCAGCAAAAATCTGGCATCCGGGGACTTCAGAATACTGGATGACACGGAATTTGACATGGGTGTCACGAAGAAACGACATGGCGGAATCCTTCCGATTACGGAAGAAGAATATGAAAAACTGGTGCAAAAGTGGCATTAACAGACATGTATGTCGGAAAATGTGCTATCTGTGTACAGTTGACACAAATATGCTCGTATAAGGGGATGCTGTGGCATGGTGAGCGGCAGGAATATTAGTGTGAAAAATATGCCTGATAGCATATTTTTCACACGGCTATTTGTGCCGCAGGCGTCACAAAGTAGCTTTTTATCGCAGAACTGAATCTAAAATTCAGTTCGCGATTCCTTCGGCATTAGAAATGCCTGCGGAATGGAGATTAGCAGGAAAATAAAGAATCGAGGCAGATTATGAAACGGAATGTTAGTTTGGCGGAAATATCGGATGGGCGGCTTTATGACAGGAATGATATGGTAAAAGCAGACTGTCATGGGTGTCAGGGTTGTTCAGCCTGCTGCCGGGGCATGGGAAATTCAGTGATTTTAGACCCCTATGATATGTACCGGCTGCAGACAGGATTAAAAAAGAGCGCCACAGAACTGATACAGCAGGGATTTCTGGAGCTGCATGTTGTGGACGGATGTATTCTGCCGAATCTGCGGATGCAGGGAGAATGGGAGGCTTGCAGTTTTCTTGACCGGTCTGGTCGATGCTCCGTTCATGCCTTTCGTCCGGGGATCTGCCGTCTTTTTCCCTTGGGCAGATATTATGAGAATGGAGATTTTAAGTATTTTTTACAGACGGGAGAATGTCGGGAGAAGAACCGCAGTAAGATAAAAGTCAGCAAATGGATTGACACCCCGGAGGAAGCAAAAAATCATGCTTTTATCTGCGACTGGCACAAATTTTTAAAGAGTGTGGAAGAAAGGGTGACAGGCAGGGAGGACAGCGAAGAGGCAAAGCGGCTGAACATGCTTTTGTTACAGACTTTTTATCTGGCGGAGTATCGGGAAGATGTGGATTTTTATACACAGTTTTATGAAAGGCTGGGGAGGCTATGAACAGAGAACCGCTGGTTTCGGTGATTGTTCCTATATATAATGCAGCGGAGTATCTGGAGCGCTGTATCAACAGTGTGCTGGGGCAGGAATATAAAAATTTTGAACTGATTCTGGTGAATGACGGAAGTCAGGATGCATCCGGGGAAATATGCAGGGCCTATGCAGCACAGGACGAAAGAGTAAAGGTACTGGAAAAGGAAAATTCCGGTGTTTCGGACAGCAGAAACAGGGCAATGGATATGGCAGAGGGGGAATATCTGCAGTTTCTGGATGCAGACGACTGGCTGACGCCTGATGCCACAAAGCTTTTTGTACAGAGCGTGGTAAACAACGACTGTGATATGGTAATTGCGGATTTTTACCGGGTGTCCGGGGAAAAGGTGTCCCATAAGGGAGATATCGAAAAGGAAGGAATTTTAAGCCGGGAGGAATTTGCCAATTATATGATGGAAAATCCGGCGGATTTCTATTACGGTGTTTTATGGAATAAATTATTCCGCCGGGATTTGGTGGAAAAGCACGGGTTACGGATGGATCCGGAAATCAGCTGGTGTGAGGATTTTATATTCAATCTGGAATATATCAGACATTGCAGGACAATTTATGCCCTGCAGGTGCCGGTCTATTATTATGTAAAGACAAAGGGAAGTCTGGTAAACAGTCAGGGAGCCAGCATTAACAACACGATTCGGATGAAGCTGAATGTTTTTGAGTATTATCATCAGTTTTTCAGGGAGCTTTATGATGAGGAGGATTACGAAAACATCCGGTTTCAGGTACACAGGTTTTTCCTGACCTATGCGAAGGACGGTTTTGTGCCGCCTGTCATGCTGCCGGGCAGTATAAAGCTGGGGCAGGAGCGGCAGTCGGCCTGCATCAGGGAGGCAGTAGAGGGGGATGGAGTGCCTTTAAAACTGTATCGGTGCAGGAAGCTCTGGGAGCGTTATCTGGAAGTGATTGCCCTGAAAAACAGTATCACCGTGGAGGAAGTAATTGTGCTCTGGTATTTGAATCAGGAGTTGAAGGTGGAGGATACCCAGCAGCTTGCGGATTTGACGGGGATGACAAGAAGAAATGCGGGAAGTGCCACAGCCCGGCTGGAAAGGCGGGGACTGGTAAAACGGAGCGCGATAAAACGGGAGATTGCCGGAAAACCAGGAAAAACGGAAGGAAAAAGGAAGTATCAGCTTCGGGTGCTGGAGGCGGCAGAGGGCGTGATACAGGATTTAAAGCAGGCTGAGAAGGACTTTGAAACCGTTTATTTCAGAGGCTTTTCGGAAAAGGAAAAGGAAGAATATATGCATCTGGCAGGAAGAACAGGTGAAAACCTGAAGGATGTATTGAGAGTTTAAAGTTCAAAGAGTATAAAAAATCAGCGAGTATGAAAACAGGGAGTTTATGACAGAACAGATGGAAGATAGAGAGAATCGGGAAGACGTATGGTCGGTGGAGGAAGCAGTGGAGGAAACGGAAGAAGTATGGATAGCTGAGGAAGCGGCGGAGGAAACAGAAGAGGAAAGACGGAGAAGGTTAAGGAGAAAGAAGAGAAGAGAGGAAATGATGCGGCAGAAGCGGAGAACGCAGCTTTTGCAGAGGATTATATTTCCGGCGGCAGCAGTTTTTCTTGTTTTTATTCTGGTGGGAACCAGTGTTGTCAGAAGTAAGGGGAAGGAAAAAGAGCCGGCGAAGGACAGTAACGGAATTGTGGCAACCCTGCCTGCGGTGGGGGATGATAACCAGAAGCCGGTGGTAGACGGGGAGCCGGAGGCAGAGCAGTCAGCAGATACAAATCAATCCGCAGTTGTCACGGGGGAGGTTTATGGTCCTTTTCCTACAGAAGCTCCCAAGCCTCCTGTCTTTTCCGCAAAAAGCACAGATGCCACCCAGGGCTTCGGGGATAGCATTATCAGCGAGTACGGCATCGTGATAGATGTGGAAAAAGGGACGATTCTGGCGGGCAAAGGTGCAAAAAGCAGAATCAATCCCGCTTCCATGACAAAGATTCTGACAGTGCTTACCGCAGCGGATGCACTGGGGATTTCGGGGGATGCGGAGAAGGATGCGGCGGTTCTTCAGGATACCTTTACCATAACAATAGAAATTACGGATTACAGCTATGTGCATGACTGCAGCAATGTGGGCTTTGAGGTGGGAGAAGAGGTAACGGTACAGGATTTGTTTTACGGTACGATTCTGCCCTCCGGGGGAGATGCGGCGCTGGGATTGGCATGTTATGTAGCGGGAAGTCAGGAGGCTTTTGTTGAATTGATGAACAAAAAGCTGGAAGAACTGGAGCTTTCGGATACCTCTCATTTTACAAACTGCGTGGGTCTTTATGATGCGGAGCATTACAGCACCCCCTACGATATGGCTGTGATGCTGAAAACGGCGGCAGATAATTCCTTTGTCCGGGATGTTCTGTCAGCGCATACTTATACGACATCCGCCACGGTGCAGCATCCGGAGGGGCTTCTGATTTCCAACTGGTTTCTGCGCCGGATTGAGGATAAGGATACCCATGGCGGGGTATTATGTGGAAAAACAGGGTATGTGGTGCAGTCGGGAAGCTGTGCGGCAAGTCTTGCGACAGATACGGCAGGAAAAGAATATCTGTGTGTGACAGCCGGTTCCTCCAGCAGCTGGCAGTGTATTTACGACCAGGTTGCATTATATCAGAAGTATTTGGAGTAAACCTTGCGTTTTAGTAAATAAAGTGGTATATTATGCAGGTAAATTGTAGAAATTATTAAGGAGGAGATTTGGTATGAAAAAAATGATGGCACTTGGTCTTGCCGTTGTGATGGCTATGGCAACTCTGACAGGCTGCGGAAGTTCAGACAGCGGAAAGAAGACAGCAAAGGTTGTGGAAATTGATCTGACCAGTGAGGAATATGCTTTTGGCGTGGATAAGACCCAGCCGGAGCTTCTGGACGCTGTAAATGATTTCATTAAGGAAATCAAAGAGAACGGAAAGCTGGATGAAATCTGCAACAATTATTTCGGTGACGGAACCCCTGTTGCCGTAACTTCCGGTACATATGATGCAAACAAGGATCAGTTGGTAGTTGCAACAAACGCAGCATTCGAGCCTTTTGAGTACATGGAAGGTGAGAATTATCTGGGAATTGATATGGAAATCGCAGCAGCTCTGGCTGAGAAGCTTGGCAAGGAGCTGGTTATCCAGAACATGGATTTCGATTCCGTATGTCTGTCCGTAGGTCAGCAGAAGTGTGATATCGCAATGACCGGTCTGACTATCAAGGAGGACAGAAAAGAGTATGTAAACTTCTCTGACCCTTATTACAATGCTTCCCAGAGACTGATTACTCTTTCCGGCGATACGGAGTTTGACTCCTGCAAGGATGGCGCTGAGGTAGAGGCAATTCTGAACAAAAAGGATGCTTCCACAAAGATTGGCTGCCAGGCCGGTACTACAGGCCAGTTCTTTATCGAGGGTGATGAGAGCTGGGGCTTTGCCGGACTTCCTGCAACAGCAGTAGGCTACAAGAACGGCTCCCTTGCAGTACAGGATTTGCTGAACGGAAATATTCAGTATGTCATTATTGACTCCGCACCGGCTACCTGTATTACAGAAGCAATCAATAAGATGCAGTAATTTTTACAATGCGGTAAATAAGATGCAAAGATGCAGCGCTCCCCGTCCTTTTTGTTATGAGGAGCGCTGTATTCACATTAGAAAGAGGTTTCCATGGGTAATTTTGAACAGAAGGTCAATAAGTTCATAGAGATATTTATTCAGCAGAATGGATATGTAAAGGTGCTGGAAGGTCTGAAAAACACCCTTTTGATTGCCATTCTGGGTCTGGTGATTGGTATTTTAATTGGTACGCTGATTGCAACGGTCAGAGTCATCCCGAAATATAAAAGGCTGCCTCGGGTTCTGAACGGAATCTGCAGCTTTTATGTAGGGCTGTTCAGAGGAACACCTATGGTGGTGCAGCTTCTGGTATTTTATTATGTACTGCTTCCGCTGACCGGGATTCATATGACGGGAGTACAGGTGTCCGTCATGGTTTTCGGTTTAAACAGTGGTGCCTATATTTCAGAAATCATGCGAAGCGGTATTCTTTCCGTGGATGCAGGACAGATGGAGGCAGGTCGTGCTGTGGGACTGAGTTTCGGCACCACAATGCGTAAAATCGTTATTCCTCAGGCAGTGAAAAATATTCTCCCCACTCTGGGGAATGAATTTATTGCACTGATTAAGGAAACCTCTGTTGTCAGCTTTGTAGGGGCGGCAGACCTTTATGTGGCATTCAGCTACATCGGCAGCAACAGCTACGAGTTCATGGTGCCTTATCTGGTGATGGCAATGATTTATATTGTGATTGTCCTGATAATCAGTGCCGGAATTAAATGTATGGAAAGGAGCCTGAGAAGAAGTGATAGACGTCATTAATCTGGAAAAGCATTTTGGTTCCAACAAAATTTTAAAGGGAATCAATGTTACCATAAATAAAGGAGATATCGTTGTCGTTATCGGACCCTCCGGTTCCGGAAAAAGTACATTTCTGCGCTGCTTAAACTGTATGGAAGACCCTACCGGCGGGCAGATTATTTTCAACGGTGTGGACATCGCGGATATGAAGGTGGATATCAATGTCCACAGAAGACATATGGGAATGGTGTTCCAGCATTTTAACCTATTTCAGAATAAAACAGTGATTCAGAATATTATGCTGGCGCCTGTTTATGTACAGTGTCAGGAGCTGCGGAAGCAGAAGTGGCATAATTTCGGAGTGAGCATTGGAAACCTGTTCCGCTCTAAGGAAAATAAAAAAGAGAAAATCAAGATTACGGCGGATAAGGCGGCAATTAAAAGGCAGGCAAGGGAAAATGCAATGGAGCTTCTCGGAAAAATCGGCTTAGAGGATAAGGCAGATGTGTATCCTTCCACGCTTTCCGGCGGACAGAAGCAGCGTGTGGCGATTGTCCGTTCCCTGGCGATGAACCCGGATGTGATTTTGTTTGATGAACCTACCAGTGCCCTTGACCCGGAAATGGTAGGAGAAGTACTGGATTTGATGAAAGCACTTGCAAAAGAGGGCATGACAATGATTATTGTCACCCATGAGATGGGATTTGCAAAGGAAGTGGCAACCAGAGTTCTTTTCATTGATGACGGACAGATTCTGGAAAGTGCTCCGCCGAAGGAGTTTTTCGGCAATCCCAAGAATCCCAGATTGAAGGAATTTTTATCAAAGGTGCTGGCGTAAAGTGTATTACTTTACGGCATTTATAAGGTGTTTATAAAACAGGCTTGTATAAAAGCCCCGGATTACCCGAACAGGTAGTCCGGGGCTTTTTTGTGGTGGAATTGAAGGTTTTGATACGGGGGAGGGTACAGAGGAAGCTTCTTTTTGCCTGTACCCAAGGAGAATGAAGGGAGCGGGTATACAGGAAGATTTATCTTGCCTGTACCCAAGGGGAATGAAGGGAGCGGGTATACAGGAAGATTTTTCTTGCCTGTACCCAAGGGGAATGAAGGGAGTGGGTATACAGGAAGATTTTTTTGCCTGTACCCAAGGGGATTGTTGGAGGAGGGTATCACCCTGCATGTCTGTTGTAAACATTGCCGGTAAAACAACACAGAAAACCACAGGATGAATTGTTAAAATGCTGCAAAAACGTGAAGAAAAACAGAGAAATAAAAGCAAAATTGCAGATGGATTATTAATAATGGTTGAAATTGCAATAAAAATGTTCAGAATCAGTCAGTTATTTTGTTGACATATGTACAATTTGACGGGTATACTGGACAGGTAATTGCAAAACGAAACTGTTTTGAACAGTTGGCGAAAATGAATAATTGGGAGGGAACAAAATGGCTTTAAAAAGAAAATGGAAACGCAGTGTTGCGTATCTGTTGACTTGCTGTATGCTGGCGTCACCGGTCACGACGATGACAGGGCATGCAGAGGAGAATGAGGGGAGTACTTCGATACAGACAGGAGATGTTGCAGTAAATTCTGTAACTCCCGGTGACGCAGATGGCAGCGAGAATACGGGGGATGGTATATCCGGGCAGTATCAGATTTACTGTGATTTTGAGAGTGAAGAAGTTGGCGGGGTCTGGGGAATGACCGGCGGGCTGATTGATACCCGGAATGCGATTGCTATCACAGAAACAGACGGAAATAAGTATCTGGCATGGAAGGGGGCAAAGGGAAGCACTTTTGATGCAGTAAAGACTTTTGAAGATATGCCCCGTATGAAAACGGCGACAGTAAAGTTTAAGTTGTATACAACTTCTCTTACAACCGATAGCAGAAGCGGATATGCAGCTTATTGTATTAAGGCGGATGGGGTCAATGTACTGACTCTTTGCCATGCGGATTTGAGAGATAAGGACGGAGATAGAACAAGAGCACTTTATTATTATACCGACAGTTTTGACAGCAAGGCAGAACTGGGCAAAAATGCAGAGCTGAACGGTTCCTATGATGTGGAAATTACCTTTGATTTTAATGCGGGTACCGCAGCGGTTGCTTTTGATGGAACCACATTAAAAGAAGGTATTGTACTGCCGAAGAATATTAATAATATTAATCAGTTTGCTTTCTTCGGAGCAGGTACTCTTGGAAGTGGAAAGACCTTTGATGCAAATGTGGGTATTGACGATTTCGCCATTGCCTATGAGGAAGACAATGACGCGGATTTAACCGCAATCGCTTCCGTAGCAGAGCTTCCTGAGGTAACAATAGACAAGGCAGCCTGGGATGCAGGATATGCACATCCCACACAGGCAACTGCTACTCTGGAGGATGGAGCGACTACCATTACTGTTGATATTGACAGTACTTCCTGGACTGCTGAACCTGCCTTTGATGCAGCCGTAAGAGGCAACTATGTATGGACAGCGGATATCATTGCTCCGGAAGGACATGCAAACAATAAGGGCGCACAGGCTGCTTACAGGATGGTCTATACCGGAGAGGCAGACAACAGCCATGATTACAGCGAGGACTTTGCACTGGGTATCTGGAGCGAGGTAGCATGGAGCAAATCCATGGACAGCAATTCCGGTACAGGTACCTTTAAACTGGCACATAAGCAGGATGCCGCAGGCAATTATTATATGCAGGCTGGTGCAGATAATCAGGGTGGTGAAAGAGGAAGCCGTCTGGAATTAAACAGCGAAATTATCAAGGGCTCCAAGGTGTCCTTTGACTGGATGCCGATTAGCGCGGCAAGCAATTCCTGCGGTGATTTGATGTTCCTGGCACCGGGAAGCTGGAACTCTTACTTTACACTGCGTTTTTCCGAGGATTGCAAGATTACTTACATTACAAAGTGTCCTCTGACTGCTTCTTCCACAGAGCAGAAGGAATTTGCAGGCTCCATTGATGCTGTAAATGCAGTAGATACCGGACTTGGAGAAGCAAACAGGTGGTATACGGTAAACCTGGATTTTGATTATGTGGCACATACCGCAGATGTTACCATCACAGATAAGGAAGATGCCTCAAAGACTTACACTGTTTCTGATTTGCCTATCGCAACAGAAGCGAACGGTTTGTTGAATTTTGTAGCACATCTGGGCAGAACCGTGAATGCTGACGGTACCGCAACAACAGGCAAGCTGACAGCATACTATGGCCTGGACAATATCAAGATTGATTATGTAAACTTTACAGGAATCGATGTGGTTTCTGTGGAGCAGCCTTCTGACGTAAGCCTTGCAAAGGCAGATTACGAGAAGTTTGAGTTCCCTACAGAAGTAACTGTAACCATGGGAGATTCTACAACTAAGACCTTAAAGGCAGGCACATGGACAGCAGCTCCTGTTTTCGATGAAAACAAGGGAGGAGATTATGTCTGGACAGCACCTCTTGTACTGGAGAGCGGAATGGAGAATCCTTTTGGACTGGTAGCAACCTTTGCCATGAATTATTCCATTTTGCCTTATCCGGTATATGCACATAATCCGAATACTCTGGAATTAAAGCCCGGCGAGGCACTTCCGGCGTTCCCGGAGAGAGTTACCGTATTCTTAAACAACGGTGAAACTTCCACAATGCCCATTGACAACTGGGAGCCAATCCGCGAGTTTAATGCAGAGGAAGAGGGCATCTATGTATATGGTGCGCATGTAGTGGCAGAGGAAGGCAAGACGGAGCTTTCCGACAGCATTACCCTGGTAAATGAGCAGCATGTTATAGGCGAAGATACAGAAAAGTATACCTATGACGTATATTACAGAATCAGTTATTTTGAAACACAGGATAATTACAATGCCTATACCCGTTCCATGGAATATCTGGACCGTGGTGTTTACGCAGTCAAGAAGGATGGCGGCATATTTGTTTCCTGGCGGCTTCTTGTAACAGAGTACGGCGAGAACATTCAGTTCAATGTATACAGAAACGGACAGAAGGTAAATGCAGACCCGATTACCACAAAGACCAATTATCTGGATGTAAATGGTAATGTGGGGGATGTATATACCATCGAAACCATTGTCAACGGCGGAAAGACAACCAGCGACGGCTATGCTGCAACAGATAAGGATTATATTTCCATTCCCATGCAGAAGCCTGACCCTCAGGATGACGGACACGGAACTCTTGCAACCTATACCTTAAATGATGCGGGTGTGGCAGATGTGGACGGAGATGGTGAGTATGAAATTATTGTAAAATGGTATCCCAGCAATGCATTTGACTCAGGTATGGCAAAGACATACTCTTCCCCGACTATTTTCGATATTTACGAAATGGACGGAACTCCTCTCTGGAGATTGAATATGGGTCTGGAAATGCCCTCCGGCGCGCACTTTAACCAGTTCATGCTTTATGATTTGGATGAGGATGGCAAGGCAGAGCTTCTGATGAAGACCTCTGACGGAACCGTAAGCTACAAGCCCAATGCAGAGGGCAGGTTTGATATGACAGACGAGAGCACCATTATTTCCTATATCGGAGATAAGAGCGTTGTTCCCGGCAGTAATGTAAACAGCAACGGTCATGTAAGCGCTGACACCAATGAGTACATTACTGTATTCAACGGTCAGACCGGTGAAGAGATTGATACAATTGATTACTGCTTCCCTACCGGCGAGTACACAGATTGGGGAACCAGCGGCGGTGGAAAGAATGACGGCGGAAACCGTTCTGCACGTTACAACATCGCGGTTGCTTATCTGCCCAAGGATAAGAGCGATGCTTCCTGTACGGAAACCATTCCCGTAGTGCTCTTTAACAGAGGATATTATGCAAAGATGACAGTCGCTGCATATACCTTGAGAGATGGAAAGATTCAGACAGAATGGACCTTCAATGTAGATACCGGTGAAGATGATGCAGGTAAAGGAAATCACAATGTAGCTACCGGTGATATGGATAATGATGGATTTGATGAAATTGTATTGGGTTCCATTGCCCTTGACCATGACGGAACTATTCTCTGGAGTAAAAATGGCAAGAATGGGCAGGATTTCAGTGGACATGGCGATACCATTCATCTTGCAGCAATGACACCGGATTCCACGCAGCTTTATGTATTTGCACCGGAAGAGGAAAAGGACAGTACTGTAAACTATCACCTTTCCAATGCAGGAACGGGTACCAGAATTGCAGCAAACTTCCTGGGACGTGCCGATATCGGACGTGGCGTTGCGGCAAATATTACACCCACACCCGGTTATGAGTACTGGGCAAACAGACCCAGCAATGAGATTGCAGGAGCTGTTCCCGGAGCAATTTACAACTTCTATGGTGATGTGATTTCTCAGACAAAGCCGGATGGATTCAGCACAAACTTTGTTCTTTACTGGGATGGAGATTTGCTCTCCGAGCTGTTTGATTCTGCTACCGCAGAGGGCCCCGGTACTGTTTCCAAGTACAACTGGGAAGACAATTCCGTAGATGTTCTGGAACTCTTTGAAGGAACCAAATTAAATAACTACACCAAGAATAACCCCTGTCTGACAGTAGACCTTCTTGGTGACTGGAGAGAGGAAGTACTGCTTCGCTCCGAGGATGACAGCGAACTTCGTATTTATATGACAACAGAAGACACTGATTATATGATTTACACCCTGATGCATGACCCGGTATACCGGAATGCGGTAGCAAACCAGAACACAAGCTACAATCAGCCTGCACACGTTGGTTTCTATCTGGGTGAGGATGTCAGGGATGAAGTACTGGCAATGCAGCTTCCTACCGCAAAGGTAGCTTATACAACAGAAGCACCCACACCGGAACCCATTCCTGTTCCCACACCGGACGACAGCAACACTTCCGAGGATAACGCTTCTGATAATAATGAGGACAGCGATGACGCAGGAAGCACAGAGCAGCCCGCAGCAGAAGTAAAGGTAGACTGGAATCAGGTAAACAGCACTTTAAGCGGTAACGGACAGAAGGCAGACAAGGACGGAAACATAAGCCTTGTTACCGGCAATAAGATTGAAGTACCCGCTGCTTCTCTGGATAGCTTAAAGAAGAGCGGAAATAAGACACTGGTTATGCACACCGGAACAGGTCTTGCATTCAGTATCAGCAGTAAGAACATTACAAACAGCGCTTCCGGCAAGACTTTGAATCTGGCTATCCGGGAAGGACAGTTCCAGGTGTCTGCACAGGAAGTAGCAGAAAAGACGAAAAATGCAGTAGCTATGAAGACCATTTCCATGGCAAACCATGAAAGCTTCGGTATGGTTGTAAATCTGCATATGAATCTTGGAAAAGAAAACAGCGGAAAGTTTGCTAATTTCTATCGTAAAAATGATGCAACAGGAAAGTTGGAATATATGGGATGTTTCAAGATTACACAGGCCGGTCAGGCAATGTACGGCATGACAAGGGGCGGTGAATATCTGGTAACAGTAACCAACGCGCAGGTAGCGGAGAAGGCCGTTGCCGGGGACAGCTACCGTGTAATGAGCGGTGATACCCTTTCTTCTATTGCCAGAAGATATGGCGTAAGCCTTTCTGAGCTGTTGAAGTTAAATCCGGAAATCCGGAGCGCAAATATGATTCGCGTGAATCAGCAAATCCGACTGTACTAATTGTATAAAGGGAGGAGAAAAAAGGGCTGCCTTGCGGGGCAGTCCTTTTTGGCACTTTCGGTTAGGGGTGAGAATATTTTGCCAGCCATGCGGATGGGGAACAGTACATCTGTTCCTGAAACTGCCTGTGAAAACAGGAAAGGGTAGGGAAGCCGCTGTCTGCGGCAATTTCACCGATGGACTTTTCACGAAGGTACAATTCCCGGCAGGCAGCTTGAATCCGAAGCCTCTGTAAATAGGAAAGGGGAGAGGTGCCTGTCAGGACAGCAAATTTTTTCCGAAACTGGGAAGGGCTTAAATCACAGCAGCTTTTTGCAACCTCCGGGATGGCAAGCGGCTTTGCGTAGTTGGACTGCATATAGCGCAGGGAATTGTAAAACCAGTCCAGGGCAGAAGAACAGGAAGCCTGTGAAGAGGAGCAGGAGAAAAAACTGCTTAAAAGGGAGAGCAGAAGCCCCTTTGCAACATCCTGATAATAGGGCTGCTTTCGCTGGATTTCCTTGAAAAACTGCTCCGCCAGAAGAAAGCGGGCGGGGGATTCTTTCCGGGAGAGGACAGCCGGTGTGGAGGTGGACAAGGGAACAGCAGGTGTGACCTTGGAGGCTGCCTGTGTAGGAGTGGAGGGCAAAGAAATGGAAGGGGAGGTAGTTGGTACGTTGGAGAAGAGGGAAGAGGTGGATAAAGGGACAGCCGGTGCAGACTTGGAGGCTGTCAGTGCGTGTGTGGAGAAGAGGGAAGCGGGAAGGAGAAGCTCGGGAGCGAAAAACAGATAGTTTTCAGGGGAGTAACTCAGGGCATACAAAGTAAGCTCCGGCAGAAGGATAAAGTCCCCCGAAGAAAAGTGCAGTTCTTTCTGTTCCAGATACAGAGTGCCATGGGAGGGGCAGAAAAGGAGCAGGCAACAGTCATGAAATTGAAAATGCAATGGGTCACAGGTTAGGAAGGAGGACAGCTTTTGCGGGCGGGTAAGGACTGCCGGAAAGGCAACGGGTAAATCAACAGGAAGAAAATGAACGGACTGGGGAATTTTACATTTCATAAAAGCAACTCCTTTTTGTCAGGGGGTAAAGGAAGTGTGGACAATTCCTTTTTTCTGAATAGCACGGTTTGCTTCCCGCCAGTTTCCGGGGGAGGTATGATAGCAGTTTTGAAAACAGCGGTAGAAATAGGACAGGGAGGAAAAGCCTGTTTCCATGGAAATTTCCAGAACGGAAAGCTCTGTGCTGTAAAGGAGCTCGCAGGCTTTCTTTAACCGGACATCCCGCAGGTACAAAACCGGAGATTCTCCAAGCTGTTCTGTGAAGCTGGTGCGGAAGGCGGAAATGCTGAGTCCACAGCACTTTGCAAGATGGGTAGGAGTCAGGGCTTTGGCATATTCGGTGTGCAGTACGTGCAGGGCAGGCAGCAGGGAGGAAAGGCTGCGGTATTTGCTGCCGGAAGCGGGAGAGGACAGGGCACGGCTGCTGCTGCCGGAAGCAGGCGGGGACAGGGCTCTGGTTAAGCTTCCCATCAGTGCCAGCACAAGTCCCTGCAGGATATTCTGCTGCAAGTGGGGAGAAGTGTTTCTCTGTCTATGGGTTTCCAGTATCAGTAACAGCAGGGAGTAAATTTCAGGGTTCTTTTCTCTGGAGAACAAAAAGGGTACCTGGGAATTTTGGTACCAGTGCATTTCTTCCGGGACAGCCACAGGATAGAAAGCCTGTAACAGAATTTCAGGGTTAAAGTACAGGTAGTCGCAGCAGTGGGATTTTGTTCCGTCCGTATGATTGACATAGTGCATGGAATAGGGTGAAAGCACAAAAAAATCCCCCGGCTGTAAGGGATAGGTATGGTTTTCAAAGGACAGGCTGTGGTTTTCCCCGTGCATCAGCCCGATTTCCATACAATTATGGAAGTGCAGCTTCGGTTCTTCGACCCAGGCAGGGGCGGTGGAAATCTGCGGTGTCATCACCAGAAGGGGAAAGTCCTCCGGCAGTTTATATTCTCTGTATTCCAGTTTTAAATTTTTAGTTGACATTAAAGGCTCCATTTCTTGTTGCTGTGGCGATTTATAAGTCCTGCTGACGCAGGGATACTGCACATGGTACTCGCAAATACGCGCTGCCGCGCTTTAGGTCCTGCTGACGCAGGACATTTGCTCGTTGATAGGCACAGGAAAAACATCAACTCACGAACCACGTGCTAACGCACTATATTGCCTGCTGACGCAGGGATACTGCACATGGTACTCGCAAATACGCGCTGTCGCGCTTTAGGTCCTGCTGACGCAGGACATTTGCTCGTTGATAGGCGCAGGAAAAACAAATATCGCCTCCGGCGTTGCTTGTTTTTCTCTGCACCTATCATATCATATTTCGCGCGTTTTTGCATGAAAATGTAACACTATGTGTAAGAATAATGGAATAAAAAAGAGTATGATACAGGAGAGGGTGAAAAGAGAATGCGCGAAGGTGTGCGCGGAAGTGAGGGCTTATGACAAGGCGAGAACGTGTTTTGTTGGCGATGGATAATCAGGAAACGGATAAAGTGCCGGTCAGCTTCTGGTTTCATTTTCCACTGGATATGGATTTGGAGAAGGAGTGTGTAGAGGCACATCTTTCCTATTATAAGCAGTGTGATATTGATTTTATCAAGATTATGTGCGACGGTTTTTTTGATTATCCCAATGAAATCATTCCGACGATTCAGAAGCCGGAGGATTGGTTTCGGATGAAGCCGCTGGGGGAGAATCATCCTTTTATCCGGGGGCAGGTAGAGCGGGTAAAGCAGATTGTAGAGGCAGTAGGGAAGGAATGTTGTACCTTTTATAATGTGTTCTGCCCTATGTCTTATTTCCGATTCGGTACTTCGGATGAGCTTCTGATGCGCCATTTGAGAGAAAATCCGGAGGCTGTCATGTATGCCATGGATGTCATAGCAGAGGATGCGGCGCTTCTTTCCCGGCTGGTCATCGAAGAGGGTGGCTGTGACGGAATCTACTATTGTGTGCAGAATGCAGAGGAATCCAGATTTACCGCAGAGGAATACCGGAAGTATGTCAGACCGGGAGATTTAAAGGTGCTGGAATATGCCAACCGGTACAGTCAGTACAATATTCTGCACTGCTGCGGCTGGGCAGGGGAGAAAAACCGGATTGAGGTATGGCAGGACTATCCTGCGAAAACAGTGAACTGGGCGGTACATGTGGAAAAAATGACTCTGCCGGAGGGAAAGAAGTTTTTCGGCGGGAAATGTGTACTGGGCGGCTTTGACCATACGGAGAAGGGTGTGCTCTGGAGGGGCACGAAGGAAGAGATTGAAGCGGAAACAGAGAAGTGGTTGCGGGAGAACAGGGAGAATGGTATGATAATCGGAGCAGACTGTTCTCTGGGACGGGGAATGAATCTGGAACATATTAAATGGGTAACGGATTATGTGAGCAGAAAGGAAGAGTAAAAATGTATCTTGCAAAGGACGACAGATATGAGAGCATGCTTTATAACAGAAGCGGAAAAAGCGGTTTGAAGCTGCCTGCCATGTCCCTGGGACTCTGGCATAATTTTGGCGGTGAAAGTAATTATGAGAACATGAAGGACATTATTTTTACTGCTTTTGACAAGGGAATTACACACTTTGATTTGGCAAATAATTATGGACCGCCGGCGGGAAGCGCGGAGGAAAACTTCGGCAGGATGCTGGCAGCGGATTTGAAGCCCTACAGGGATGAACTGGTGATTTCCACCAAGGCGGGATATCAGATGTGGGATGGCCCTTACGGGGACTGGGGCTCCAAAAAGTATCTGGTGGCTTCTCTTGACCAGAGCTTAAAGCGGATGGGGCTGGACTATGTGGATATTTTCTATCATCATCGTATGGACCCGGAAACACCGCTCTGGGAAACCATGGATGCGCTGGCGGGAATTGTGCGTTCCGGAAAGGCACTTTATGTTGGTTTGTCCAATTACAGCCCGGAGAAGCTGGAGGAGGCAGCAGCCATTTTAAAGGAAATGGGTGTGCCCTGCCTGATTCACCAGCACCGTTATTCCATGCTGGAAAGAACCAATGAAAAGCTGATTCCTGTTATGGAAAAAGCAGGAATGGGTTCCATTGCTTTCTGCCCTCTGGCGCAGGGACTTCTGACAGACAAGTATCTGCACGGGATTCCGGCAGATTCCAGAGCGGCAGGCCACAGCAGATTTTTAAACGAAAAGGCGATTACATCAGAGGTAACGGGCAAGGTGGCAGCCCTGAATGAAATTGCAGCCCGGCGTGGACAGTCCCTTGCGCAGATGGCGTTAGTCTGGGCTTTGAAGCAGGGAAAGCTGACTTCTGTGATTCTGGGAGCAAGCCGTTCCGGCCAGGTTCTGGAAAATGTTAAGGCATTGGAAAATGCGGCATTTACAGAGGAAGAATTAAGCGAGATAGATACCATTTTACAGAAATAATAGTTCCTCTGCCAATTTATAGTAGTACTAAACAGAGAGAATACAAATGGGAGAGAGTGTATACCGGTGGGTGACACTCTCTCTTTTTTAGTTCTGGGAATTTCAGGGAAAGTGCATTAAGATAAGGGCATGAAACAAAAAGAAAACGGGTACACTTAATTTGCAGTAGAAAGGTGGAGTGTGATTATGAAAATGAATAAGAAAACTCTGGGAGCAGCTTCCGTTCTGGCAGTAGGAGCGGGAATTGTGGCAGCAAATGTAAACAAAAATAAGAGGGATGAGAAAGTAAGACAGCAGGCGAAGAAGGTGGAAAAGCAGAAGAACTACCGCAATACGGAGAGAGGTCTGCAGGAAAAGAACAGCAAGGGAATCTATTACACAAACGGTAACTATGAGGCATTTGCCAGACCGGAAAAGCCGGAGGGCATTGAAAATAAGCATGCATACTTAATCGGAAGCGGTCTTGGCGCTCTTTCAGCAGCCTGCTTTCTGGTAAGGGATGCCCAGATGCCCGGAAAGAATATTCATATTCTGGAGGCAATGGACATTGCAGGCGGTGCCTGTGACGGGATTAACGATCCCACCAGAGGATATGTGATGCGTGGCGGAAGAGAGATGGAAAATCATTTTGAATGTCTGTGGGATTTGTTCAGAAGTATTCCTTCTCTGGAAACACCGGGAGCCTCCGTGCTGGATGAATATTACTGGCTGAACAAACATGACCCGAACTATTCTCTCTGCCGTGCAACGGAAAAGCGTGGACAGGATGCCCATACAGACGGCAGGTTCGGCTTAAGCCAGAAGGGCTGTATGGAAATCATGAAGCTGTTCTTTACCGCAGAGGAAGAGCTGTATGACAAAAAGATTGAGGATTTCTTCGATGACGAGGTATTTTCCTCTAATTTCTGGCTGTACTGGAGAACCATGTTCGCCTTTGAAAACTGGCACAGTGCGTTGGAAATGAAGCTTTATATCCAGCGTTTTATCCATCATATCGGTGGACTGCCTGATTTCTCCGCGTTGAAATTTACCAAGTACAATCAGTATGAATCCCTGATTCTTCCCATGGTAAAATATCTGGAAAAGGCAGGCGTTACCTTCCAGTACAATACGGAAGTTACCAACGTTCTCTTCTCTTTTGAGGGAGATAAAAAGACTGCCACCGCGATTGAGTGCAAGGTAGGCGGAGAGCAGAAAACCATTCCTCTGACACCGGATGATTTGGTATTTATCACAAACGGAAGCTGTACGGAGGGCACGATTTACGGCGACCACCATCATGCACCGGTAGGGGATGCAGAGGTAAGAACCAGCGGCTGTTGGAGCCTGTGGAAGAATATTGCCGCACAGAATGAAGCCTTCGGACATCCGGAGAAATTCTGTTCGGACATTGCACGTACCAACTGGGAATCCGCAACAGTAACCACCTCTGATGAAAAGATTATTGCGGCAATTCAGAAGATTTGTAAGAGGGACCCCCGTACAGGAAAGGTCGTTACCGGCGGAATTGTTTCCTGTAAGGATTCCAGGTGGCTGCTTAGCTGGACAATCAACAGACAGGGACAGTTCAAGGAGCAGAAAAAGGATGAGGTCTGCGTCTGGGTTTACAGTCTGTTTACGGATGTGCCCGGAGATTATGTAAAGAAGCCCATGAAGGAGTGTACCGGTAAGGAGATTACAGCAGAATGGCTGTATCATCTGGGAATCCCTGTGGATGAAATTGAGGAACTGGCAGAAAATCATGCAAACTGTACACCTACCATGATGCCTTATATTACAGCCTTCTTCATGCCAAGAAGAAAGGGCGACAGACCGGATGTTATTCCAGATGGCTGTGTAAATGCGGCTTTTCTGGGACAGTTTGCAGAAACACCCAGAGATACTATTTTCACAACAGAGTACTCCGTCCGTACCGCAATGGAAGCAGTTTATGGACTGTGCGGCGTAGACAGAGGTGTGCCTGAGGTATGGGGCAGCGTATATGATGTGCGTGATTTGCTGGACAGCTCCGTAAAGCTGATGGATGGCAAATCTCCGCTGGATATTCCTCTGCCGGGACCTGTCAACGCAATCAAGAAAACACTTCTGAAAAAGCTGAAGGGAACGGATATCGAAAAGCTGCTGAAGGAGCATAATATCATTCAGGAATAGTGTGAAAAGAACTTCTAATCACTCAGAGCAAAGGCTCTTTCGTGAAGAAGT
>OLGB01002170.1_pt1 | contig 21644 bp, 17 predicted proteins | sample 1605691 | NCBI WGS metagenome assembly OLGB01 (sample SAMEA3888925, study PRJEB22519) | human gut metagenome | biome: human gut; feature: human-associated habitat; material: faeces | place: Denmark | collected 2010 | reverse complement strand
CCTCCACCGGACGTTATCCGGCATCCTGCCCTGTGAAGCCCGGACTTTCCTCACCCGTATAAATACGGCCGCGATCACCTGTCCTGCTTATGTTTTTTATTTAATTATCAGTTATCAGACGTTGAACAAACTTCCTCCGATAAACTCACGGCAGATGGAGTTATTGGGAACGTTTTCACTGTCAATGCCAAGGAAGTATTCAAGAAATTTTAAGAGTCGCTTTGCCTCGTAATATTCCGGTTCTCCCTTCTGAATGCTGAACAACAACGGCTCTGCATACTGTTTGAGTACGGCAAGCTCATAAATCAGCACGGAATTAAACATCACATCCGCACTTTCCTGAAAAGGGAAAATATATGCTTCCTCACCACGGCGTACGGAGGGCCACATCTCAATCGTCCGCTTCGCACTGGCGCCTCTTGTTCTGGCATCCCTTACCATACGGCGGATCAGCCTTCCATCAGTCGTCGGTATTCTATTATGCTCGTCAATGTTAAGACTTGTCAAGGCACTAATATAAATTTTAAACTTACTGTCGTCAGGAAGTTCTGCTGTGGTCTTTGGATTCAATCCATGGATTCCTTCAATCACAAGCACATCCTCCGGTCCTAGCTGCTTGAAATTACCCTTATATTCGCGAAGTCCTGTCTTGAAATTAAAGGAAGGCAGCTCGACTCTTTCTCCCTTTAACAAGCGCTGCATATCCTCATTAAACTGTGCCACATCAATGGCTTCAAGACATTCAAAATTGTAATCTCCATTCTCATCCCTGGGGGTCTTATCCCGGTTTACGAAATAGTCATCCAGCCCGATCGGATGCGGCACCAGTCCGTAGGTACGGAGCTGTACCGATAAGCGGTGGGAAAACGTGGTTTTACCTGATGAGGACGGACCTGCGATCAACACGAACTTTACATCCCCACGCCTTACGATTTCCTGCGCAATCTCACCGATTCTGCGTTCCTGCTGAGCCTCCTGCATGAGGATCATATCATTCACATCCCCACTGCAGATCGCATTATTTAAGTCTCCAACCGTTTCAATTTCAATGCTTTCTCCCCACTGGGTCGCGGTTTTCAGCTCATGGAACAGCTTTTCCCTCGGCTCAAAGAAATCAATCTTATCCGGCTCGGTTGCCCCCGGAATCAACAGTAACAGACCTTCCTCATACTGCATGACATCGTAATATTTGAGATATCCGGTGCTTGGCAGCATATATCCGTAATAATAGTCATAATAACCGTCCAGACAATAGATATTGACGGAAGATCCCCGGCGGTAACGGAACAGGTTCACCTTATCGAACATCTTATACTTACGGAACAGCTCTACCGCATCATCAACCGGATAAGACCGCTTGGTGATCGGACGGTCAGCATCCACCAGCTCCTTCATCCTTTGCCGGATCTTCTCTACCATTTCCCGGGTCAGCTTTTCATCCATCCTGATGTTGATGTAATAGCCCTGACCGATGGCAAATTCTACGTTTACCTTCGTAATTTCCTTATCCTCCAGCACATCATACACCGATTTAATCAGTGTCATAATGGCGGTACGGACATAGGTTTTATGCCCGATCACATCCTTTAAGGTCAAAAAGGACAACGTACAGTCCTTATGTACCGGCTTGATCAGTTCCCGGATCTTGCCGTTTTCAAGAACCAGCGCAATCATGTTATCATACTGCTGCTGGTATTCCGTTGCAATTACCTCGTATTTCAGTCCATCCGGGTATTCCTTCGTCACCCCGTCAATGGTAATATTTGCCATGCCAGCCTTCTCCTTCCATTTCCTGCAGCGCTTTCCGGATAAAAAATAATTCCTGTTCCAGTATATTCCGCCTTGCGCTGATTCGTTCCCCCTCATAAGCATTCAGCGAATTCAAAATTTCAATATTTTTACGCTCTTCCTTATGTAAATACTGTCTTAAAACAGGGTGCTTGCGTGCAAGCAGAAGCGGTCCAAACCGGTAAGCTATTTCCTCATCCTGTGTTCCCGGTATGGAGGACGCTTTTCGATCTGCCTCTCCCCCACTCTGCCGTTGAACCTTCATCATAGGATAGTATTTTCCATCCTCAAAAACCATATTTTCAGCCACAATTTCAAATCCGTGATCCGCAAGGAATTTCCGGAATTCGCAGATTTCAGATTGTGGTGCAAGGATCATCTCCCTGAAATCTTCTACCTTTCTATTTGAGAGGATCTCCTGCATGAGCGGACCTCCCATTCCGGCAATAATGAGACAATCTGCCTCTCCTTCCCGGTACTGTGTCAAGCCATCCGACAGCCGTGTATGGATTCTATCCTGCAGTCCTGCTTCTTCAATGTGGCTCTGTGCCTGCTGCAACGGTCCCTTCCCAATGTCCATGGCAAGCACCGAGGGTGCAATCCCCTCCTCTACAAGATAAATTGATATAAAGCCGTGATCACATCCAACATCACATACACGCATTCCACGACTTACCATCTGCGCAATTGCCAGCATTCTCTCCGACAGACGGACACCTCCTGCTGTTTTCCCTGTCATTTCCTACTCCATTCTTTACTAATCCGGACCATCCCTGTTCCGAATCCCATTTGTCAAGCCACCGCTATGCAGCTTTACTTTTGTAAGACCCTGAATCGTTAGTTAATCCAGGTAGTCCTTCAGCTTCCGGCTTCTGCTCGGATGACGGAGCTTACGAAGCGCTTTCGCCTCAATCTGACGGATACGCTCTCTGGTTACGTTAAATTCCTTACCGACTTCCTCAAGGGTTCGGGCACGTCCATCATCGAGACCGAAACGGAGACGGAGTACCTTCTGCTCTCTTTCGGTCAGGGTTCCCAAAACCTCAACGAGCTGCTCCTTTAACAGGGTAAATGCTGCTGCATCGGCAGGAACCGGCACATTATCATCCTGGATAAAGTCACCCAGATGGGAATCTTCCTCTTCACCGATCGGGGTTTCCAAAGAAACCGGCTCCTGGGAAATCTTTAAGATCTCACGGACACGTTCTACCGGAAGGTTCATTTCCTCTGCGATTTCCTCCGGAAGCGGCTCTCTTCCAAGCTCCTGTAACAGCTGACGGCTGACACGGATCAGCTTGTTAATTGTCTCGACCATGTGTACCGGAATACGGATGGTTCTTGCCTGATCGGCAATTGCACGGGTAATCGCCTGACGGATCCACCAGGTTGCATAGGTAGAGAACTTATATCCCTTACGGTAATCAAATTTTTCAACGGCCTTAATCAACCCCAGGTTTCCCTCCTGAATCAGATCAAGGAATAACATTCCTCTTCCGACATAACGCTTTGCAATGCTGACAACCAGACGCAGGTTTGCCTCAGCCAGACGCTTCTTGGCGGCCTCATCGCCCTCTTCCATACGCTGTGCCAGTTCGATTTCCTCTTCAGCACTTAAAAGAGGAACCTTTCCGATTTCCTTCAGATACATACGGACCGGATCTTCAATGCTGATTCCGTCCGGTACAGACAGGTCGATATTTTCCATATCCACTTCGTCTTCTTCGGACAGCATGATCTCTTCATCATCAATCACATCATCATCGTCATCATTCGTAATTCGAAGCACATCGATGCCGCTCTTTTCCAGATGCTCGATGACCTTTTCAATTTGTTCCTCATTCAATGCAAGTTCAGCCAGAAAATCCACAATTTCCTGATATTCCAAGACATTCTTTTTCTTCTTGGCCATAGCAAGAAGCTGCTTTAATTTTTCCTCAAACTTTGCCTGTACATTTTCATCCATTGGTGTTTCCATCCTTCCTTGTTACTAAATATTACCATTATTAGCTTTAATCCAGTGAAATATGCGTTTTCTCAAGTTCTTCCAGTGCTTTTTTGCCCTCGATGGCCTTTTTGAGTGCATTCACGTCGGCACCGAGCTGACTGGAAAAGTATTCATAACTGTTTCTCTTAAGTGCCACCAGAATATCGTGAAAGGCTTTTTCACGATCCTGCTTCGTTGTAATTTCCTGCAGCTTTGTATTAAATACACCTGCAACCTCACGCTGCTCCTCCATGTCTTTAAACAGACTGACGATCGCTGCCGGATTGATTTCTCCTTTATCAAGATCCTCAAACAATCTCTCTGCCACCTTCCGGTACAGCTCCTCCGTAAAATCCTCAACAGAGATATACTGCTTAACCCTTGGGTATAACTGCGGTTCCTCCACAAGCCATGTCAGAAACAGCTTCTGCGGCTTCTTCCGGTTTTCATCCGGTGTGTTCTTCGGCTGGATGCCGGATTTGGGTCGTACCGCCGGCTGTACATTTCCTGTTTTCAGCGCGTAACTCATCACCAGCTTGCGCAGATTCTCATATCCAATCAGATACTTGTCCGCAACCGCCTGAATATAGTTATCCCGTTCCACATCCTCCGAAAACTCGCAGAGCTTCTTTGCAATTTCACGGTGGAACTGCGTTTTGGATTCCGGATCCTTCAGGTTATAGTCTCTTTGCAGGATACGAAGCTCGAAGAAAAAGCTGTTCTCCGCCTCGTTAATCCGCTGCTGGAACTTCTCGGCTCCCTCGTTCTTAATGAATTCGTCCGGATCCTTATACGGTTCGAGATTTAAAACCTTACCGGTAAGCTCCACTTCCTTCAGAATTCCGATTGCCCGCAATGCTGCATTCACTCCGGCGCCATCACTGTCGTATGCAAGGATCACTTCCCTGGCATACCTTCTTAACATATTCGCCTGTCCTGCGGTAAATGCGGTTCCAAGGGAGGCTACCGCCTGGGTAAAGCCCGCCTGATGCATGGAAATCACATCCATATAGCCCTCACAGAGAATCATATTATTCGTCCGTGCGGTTCTTGCAAAATTGAGTCCGTACAGATTACGGCTCTTATCAAAAATGGGTGTTTCGGGAGAGTTTAAGTACTTGGGCTTTCCATCTCCCATCACCCGTCCTCCGAAACCGATCACACGGTGATTGATGTCCTGAATCGGAAACATCACACGATTCCAGAATTTATCATGCAGACCGTACCGTTCATCGAAGCTTGCAAGTCCCGCTTCCTGAATGATCTGGTCATCATAACCTTTACTCTTTAGATACTTCACAAGATCGTTGCTCGTCACATTGGAAAATCCCAGGCCCCAATGGCGGATCGTCTCATCCGAAAGCTCACGTTTTTTCAAATATTCCAGTCCGGCCTTGCCACGCTCACTGCGAAGCTGATAAAAGAAGTACGTTGCCGCAAGCTTATTAATCTCTAAAAGCCTGCTTCTCCGATCCTCTTTCCGGCGCACCTCCTCGGTATATTCAACCTCCGGCAGATTCACGCCTGCCCGCTCTGCGAGCATCTTAACCGCCTCCGGGAAAGTGAAATTCTCATACTGCATTACGAAGCTGAACACATTTCCCCCTGCCCCGCAGCCAAAACAGTAATACATCTGCTTGCCGGGCGATACGGAAAAAGACGGCGATTTTTCATTATGAAAGGGACACAGTCCGAAATAGCTGCTTCCCTTTTTTTGTATCTTTACATAGCCGGAAACGACATCCACAATATCGTTTTTCATCCGGACCTCTTCGACTAATTCATCTGGATAATACATCATCGCACCTTTGTAAAGTCACATTGTCACACCTTTCACAGCAAATGTGTCAGGCTATGCGGAATCTGATTCATCTGCCTACACATTCGGCCAGGATTTGGGAATATAGATTTCCTCATACTTGGCGATTGCAAAACGATCGGTCATCGAGCTGATATAATCACACACAATCCTTTCTTCCGGCTCGTCCTTATCAAGCAGCCTGATAAGATCCACGGGAAGCAGTTCCAAATGATGCCTGTAATAGCTGTAAAGTGTCTGGATCAGCATTTCTGCCTTGCCCTCCTGACTCTTCGCCTCAGGATTGTGATAAACTCTTTCAAACATAAATGCCCGAAGCTTTTTCATGGCATCTGCAACCGGCTCCGACATCACAATAACGTCCTTACCATAGCTGTTACTCACAATATCATGAATAAAGTGATCCAGCCTCTCTCCTGTCGTATATCCAATGACATCCCCAATCTCCTTCGGAACATCACTTTCTTTCAGAATTCCTGCACGGATCGCGTCATCCATGTCATGATGAATATAAGCGATCTTATCTGACAGACGTACAATCTGCCCCTCTAAGGTAAACGGCATGCCCTTCGTCTGATGGTTCTTAATGCCATCCCGCACTTCCATGGTTAAATTCAGTCCCTGTCCGCCTTTTTCCAGAATGTCCACGAGGCGCACGCTCTGATCACTATGGATAAAGCCATACGGACAGACCGCATTCAGTGCACGCTCCCCGGCATGTCCAAACGGGGTATGTCCAAGATCATGTCCCAAAGCGATGGCTTCCACCAGGTCTTCATTCATCCGGAGTGCCTTTGCAATCGTCCGCGCATTCTGGGATACCTCGAGGGTATGCGTCATACGGGTACGGTAGTGATCCCCTTCCGGTGTCAGAAATACCTGCGTCTTATCCTTCAATCTCCGGAAGGACTTCGAATGCAGGATCCGGTCACGGTCACGCTGATAGACCGGACGGATATCACACTGCTCCTCCTCCCGAAGCCTCCCCTTTGAATTGCGGCTGTGTGCCGCATAGGGACTTAAATATTCAATTTCCAGTTGTTCCAGATTTTCTCGTATGTTCAATGGTTACGTCCTTTATCTTCAAGCTGTAACTACTCCGAACCCATTCGTAAAACTACCAAAACTACCGTTTCACAAGTCTCTACTTCTAATATTCTGCCTCCGGCTCCGTTTTCCTTTTTCTTTCTTCAAGTTATTTTTCGCTGCGGCGGCTCTGGTTATTTTCCCGGGGTGGCTCTGGTTATTTTCCCGGGGTGGCCTGTTTTTCCGGCGGCTCTGGCTATTTTCCCGGGGTGGCTCTGGTTATTTTCCGCGGCGGCTTTGGTTATTTTCCCAGGGTGGCTCTGGTTATTTTCCCGGGGTGGCCTGTTTTTCCGGCGGCTCTGGTTATTTCCCGGGGTGGCCTGTTTTTCCGGCGGCTCTGGTTATTTCCCACGGCGGCTCCGGTTATTTTTCCGCGGCGGCCTGGTTATTTTCCCGAGGTGGCGACTCAAATTATCGTGTTTTGGACATATTTCTACCTTTATAAGAAAATATGTCCAAATAATTTTTACTTTTGGACATATGAGCTTCAAATTTCACTGTTTATGTCCAAATTTCTTCTGAATTTTGCTGTTTTTAAGCATATTTCCGTTGTTTTGGATCTTTATTCTCATTTTTTTGGACATAAAATCCTTTTTATACCGGATTATGTCCAAACGCCTTCCATCACTTCCACCGGCCTCTCCAATATTCACAAACTTATTTACTGCACAGAATAGATAAATTCACCGCACTTGTGAATAGCTTCCACTGCGGTCTTAAATGGTCCCATCTGGAACACGTGCCACATATTCTTATAAGTATCCAGAGAAACTGCTACCCCTTCGCCGCTCATCTTCTTCTGCAGCATGGTGGAATCAGACATCAGCACTTCCAGATCTCCCACCTGAATATAAGTTGGCGGAAATCCCGTAAAATCTCCAAATAATGGGGAAATTTCCGGATTCCGTAAATATTCTGTATCAAATATTTCTTCAAACACCTTATTGGCAGACTTGTCACCAGGCTTCTGTTTTTCCGTTCCGGCCGTCTGTAAAGTATTTGCTGTCTGCAAAGTATTTCCTTCCTGTAAAGTGCCTGCTGCCCGTATAATGTTTCCTTCCTGTAAAGTGTTTCCTTCCTGTAAAGTGCCTGCTGCCCGTATAATGTTTCCTTCCTGTAAAGCATTTGCTTCGCGTAGAGTATCTGCTGCCTGTAAAATGTTTCCTTCCTGCAAAGTGCCTGCTGCCTGTATAGTGTTTCCTTCCTGCAAAGCGCCTGCCGCCCGTATAGTGTTTCCTTCCTGTAAAGCTTTTGCTTCACGTAGAGTATCTGCTGTCTGCAAAGTATTTCTTTCCTGTAAAGTGCCTACTGTTTGCAAAGTGTTTCCTTCCTGTAAAGTGCCTGCTTCCTGCAGAGGCTTTACCGCTTCCATCTGCTCTTTCTTTGCCTGTGGCACATAATTTTCAATCATTTCATTCAGGTAGTTCTGATTCAGAACCGGATCTACATCAGCTTTCGTCTCATGGGTCTTGCCAGATACAGTGAGGTCTGTCCATGGAGACATGAGCACAAAGCCGGCCGGAAGCATCCGCTTCTGTTTCTTTAACCGCAGTCCCAGTGCCAGCGCCAGATTTCCTCCTGCGGAATCACCTGCCACAAAAATATCCTTCGCCCCATAACCCTGCAGCATCAGATAATCCCAAGCTGTCTGTGCATCGTCCACCGCTGCCGGATAAGGATGTTCCGGTGCCAGACGGTAATCAAAACAGAACACATCCATGGAGAGCTGGCTTGCAAGCTTCGTGGTAAGGGTTCTGGCATACAACGGACTTCCGGTACTGTAGCCGCCGCCATGACAGTACAAAATAATTTTCTTTCCTGAATGCGGGCGGTCTACACGGATCCACTCAGCGTACATTGATCCGACGGTGGTTTCCGTCACTGCTACTTCCCGGCTGTTTCCAAATAAAGCTCCCATCTGATCCTGGGAATGACGATGCTTCTCAATATCACTATTTTCAATCAATCCATGAGCTTTGCGGATCAGGTTAATAAAGCTCTGGTTAATATTCTCTTTCGGGGTTCTTCTCATGGATATGATCCTCCTTACTTTTCGTTCTCACTGTAACAGTCAGTCTTGCCCATTCATAAACTGAACTGTTAGTTACTGTTCACTCGTACCTCGTTCCACCATCAAACCTGCCACTGGCAGCTTCTCTGGATGCATGGCAAGTAACGATTCGCAGGCTCATTTGAAATTTTGCTTTGCAAAAGGAGCCTGCTCACTCCTGAACAAGCTTCACTAGACTCACCTTCGGTTTGCCAAGTGAACTTGTATGGTTCGCACTAAGCTCGAAATAACCTCGCTAAGTGCTCTACTCAAATCATGTTCTTACGCAGCCTGAAAGCAAGTGTCTGGCTGCTGTGTGAACAGTAATAACTGTTACACACTTTTTGTCCTTTTAACCCTGATATCATACCATATTTTCATAAAATGTGGTATACTGAATAAGATCGTAAAATGCTTTATCAGAAAACCAAAAGAGTACTGAATCATGAAAAAAAGTCAAAATCAGGCAGCATCAAACGTTGCCACCAGCAAATTGCATAAGCATGAAAGGAAAGTCTGGTACAAGCTGGATCTGTCCGCAATTGTTTACCCGACTCTCCAGCGGAAGGACTTTTCCTCCGTATACCGGTTATCTGTTGTTTTAAAGGAACCGATTCAGCCGGATATTCTGCAGCAGGCGGTCGATATGACGCTTCCCCGGTTTCCGATCTTTAAAACAGCGATCCACAAGGGATTCTTCTGGCGTTATTTAACACCGAATCACCGCCCCGGACCTTTCGTACAGCCGGACATCCGTAACTTCTGTATGCCGATGTCCTTCCGTGCAAACAACCGTTATCTCATGAGAATTTACTATTATGGGAACCGGATTTCCTTAGAAGCGCACCACTCTCTCGGTGACGGTACAGGCGGCATGTTCGTCTTAAACACCATTACCGCGAATTACCTGCGCCTCCTTGGGCATGAGATTTCGAACGGCTATTTCGTTAAGGACATTCACGAAACACCGGATCCGGAAGAATTAGAGGACGCTTATATGCGCTACGCCAATGCCAAGGTCTGTCCTCCCCGTCCGGGAGAAAAAACCTACCGTGTCCGCGGAACGAAGGAGCCCTTTTATACCTTTAATGTCATTGAGGGAGCAATGAGTACCTCTGAGGTGCTCGCCGTTGCAAAAAAATACAACGCCTCCGTGACCGAATATCTGAATTCGGTTCTGCTTTATGCCCTGTTACAGAAGCAGCAGAATGAATGGCATATCCGGCTTCACCCGGTGAAAATTGCCATGCCGGTCAACTTACGGAGATTCTTCCCATCAAAAACGCTTCGAAACTTTATTACGATGGTTTACCCTTCCATTGATCCCCGCCTCGGTGACTATACCTTTGAGGAAATCATTACACAGGTACACCATTACATGCGTTATTATATTAATGAGAAGTTTCTGCGCGGTGATATTACAACAAATGCCAGTACACAGCGCAATCCGGTCATCCGTGTGGTTCCGCTGTTCATCAAGGATTTCGTCGTACGCCAGTTCTACCGTATCGTGCAGGATAAGAACTCTTCTGCCGGTTTAACCAATATGGGCGCCCTGAAGGTTCCGGACGACATGAAGCCTTATATTGAGAAATTTGATATCTATATGGGACAGCCCTTTTCGAGCCGGACGAACTGTGCCATTGCCAGCTTTGAAGATACGCTCACCGTTAACTTTGCAAGTAACATCATCGAAAGTGATGTGGAACGCTACTTCTTCCGTAAGCTCGTGAAAGACGGCGTCCATGTAACCATACAGAGTAACCGGGACTAACCGGTTATTATTTAAGAAAGGAGTCCTGACATTGTCATACTGTGTGAACTGTGGGGTCGAGCTTGACCCTTCGTTAAAGAAATGTCCCTTATGCAACACACCTGTTATTAATCCTAATGAGTTAGAGGGGCTCACCTATGAGCCACCTTTTCCCACGGTGAAAGGGCAGGTCGATCCGGTAAAACGCAAGGATCTGTTCCTGTTTACCATCGTAGTGCTGCTTGCGACCTCACTAAGCTGCCTGGCCTTAAACCTGTTCGTTTATTCCCGCTCGCTGTGGTCCTTATTTATCATCGGCATCTGTCTGGTTTTGTTCGTATTCCTGCTGCCGGCATTTATCCAGAATAAATTTCCGATTTATGTTTCCCTGCTTTTTGACGGAATCTCAATCGGAATTTACCTTTATCTCATTACCTATAATACCAGAAGCAGTGAATGGTTCTTCCAGCTGGCACTTCCGGTTACGGTACTGCTTACGATTCTGGCTGAGATCTTCACTCTGCTGATTCATACCTTCCGGTTTTCATTCCTGTCAGCAGCCCTTTACATCTTTGCTGAAATTGCGGTATTCTGCGTGGCACTGGAGCTGTTGATTGATCGTTTCTGCAGCCGGCCGCTCTATTTAGGCTGGTCTGCGATCGTACTTACTGTATGCAGTGTGATTGTCATTGCCTTAATCGCCATGCTCTCCATGCAGCGGCTTCGTGATGCAGTAAGACGGCGGCTTCATTTCTGATGGCAAGCTTCGCCGGCTCGACAATACCTTGCCAGGTGTACTTGCATGATTCGCACCAGGCTCGCAATGACTCGCTAAGTGCTCTACTCAAAAATGATCCACCGGATCATTATCTCATATGCATGGCACACTCAAAAACTGCCGTTCCGGAAGAGAACCGGAACGGCAGTTCTATTTTTAATAATTAGTAAATTTATCGATCATCCTTTATGGCAGATCATGCAGTCTTCGCTGCTCTCCCAAGTTCAATTGCACAGCGGAATCTTATGTACCACCTTTCTGTAAATCTTATATGCCAGAACAGCAACTAAAGAAATAACGCAATATAAAGTCGAAAGAATTCCAACAGCACCACCAACAATAACAATAAGCCATAATCCAATATTCATTTTATTTACTTCCTTTCACATAGTAACCTTTACCGCTCAAGCCACCATACCCAGACGCCGGCTGCAACAGCGATGACAATAAAAACTACGGCTGCAATCATTTCACCCATGAATAACATCCTCCATTTTCCAAAATAATGTGCATACCAAAATAAACCCATAGACCTTCTATGAGTCAGTTGCAATCTCTGTACGCTTCACAAATCCACCTGATTTTCAGCAGATTCAGCTAAACCGTACCTTAGCACGCACAGATTCGTTTCTTGCCATCCCGATTATGTATATAGGAAATAATAAAGAAGCTGCTGTATGCAGCATGACAAAGACGCTGGCAGCCCTGTAAGAATGCCAGCCATACACACATGGAAAGGAGTCCTGCCACCAGCAACAGAAGCTGGAGTTCTACAGACTCTGAGCGGTTCTTCCGCCCGGAACTGATTTCCATAGTATTTGCTACCGAACGGTATTCCTGACTCAGCTTGCGATAGTGAGCCACAACAGCCGTCGGTTCTGCAGCCCGGATGACCGCAGGATTATCCGGGAAATTGCACGCAACAAACTGGGAATCTACCTTGAGCTTTTCAAAGTACATCCCGGAAAAGAGCATCGCAAACACGATACACAACGTAATCCATTGTCGCATTCTCTTCTTATGCATAATCCATTTCCCTGTCTAATTAATCAAATAAGGTAACTGTTCAGTACCTTCACAGTTACGATGCAAAATCCATTCCAATTCGGCTTCGCGATGGGATTTTGCATTACTGAATCATTTTCTTACGGTCTTGGCAGTAAATGCTTCGACTTATACTGAATAGTTACCAAATAAGAACTGATCAACTTTCTGACCAGTCCTATTCTATCAAAAACCATATGTTATTGCAATCTTTTTGTAACAGTTCAGCCATGCCGGAAAACACGTATATTTATCAGCCAATCCATACAATCCGGCAGCTTATGAATGGGCAGGGCTGACCGTTACATCTTTTTAGTAACAACGATATCTGCCATCTTCTTCCATTTGAATTCTGCTTTCGTAAAAGATACGGATTCCATCCACAAGGGAAAGCGTATCCTTCGTTCCTCCTGTTTCATAAGCGGAATGCATGGCAAGCTGGGCGGCTCCCATATCCACGGTATTTAATGAAATCTTTTCGTTGGACAGATTTCCTAGCGTGGAACCTCCTGCAATGTCGCTCCGGTTTGTATATTCCTGATAAGGAATCTCCTCCTTCTGTAAGAGCTTCTTAAATAATGCCTCTGCAATGCCGTCTGTCGTATACTTCTGGTTGGCATTATATTTGATCAGCACACCACCGTTAAGACGCGGCGCATTGGTTGGATCTGCCTTATCGGTATGGTTCGGATGCAGGGCATGTCCATTGTCTGCCGAGAGCATCATGCTCGAAGCTATCTGGCGGATACTCTCTCCTTTAGTAAGGGAAAGACCCTCCTGAATTCTTGCAAGGACATCTGACAGAAATGTAGACTTTGCTCCCTGCTTCGTACCACTTCCGACCTCTTCATTATCAAAAATGGCAAGCACCTTACTCATTCCGGTATTCTCCGCCTGTAAAAAGGCTTCCTTCGAGGCAAACGCACATTGCAGGTCATCGATCTTAGGGCTTGAATAAAACTCCTGTTCTGCTCCCCAGATGCGTCCGTCTTCCCTTAAATAAAGGAAAAGATCATAGCCTAAAAGAGCCTCCTCTTCTACACCTGCCGCTTCTGCCAACAGCTCCTTAAGCTTCCCTTTTGCTATCCCTTCGCCAAGCAGGGGCAGCATATCCTTCTGTGCATTGTAGGCATAGCCTTCGTTGATCTGACGGTTCATATGAATGGCAAGATTCGGAATCAGACACAGATCCCGATCCAGATTCACCAGCACACTCTCAATACCGTCCCCCCGGTTCACGACCACACGTCCCGCAACGGAAAGCGGACGATCCAGCCATGTGGAGCAGATCATTCCACCGTACTTTTCCACATTCAGCTTCAGATAACGGTCATCAACCGTCATTTCGTAATTGCTCTTCAGCTTAAAGGTCGGGGAATCGCTATGGGATGCACAGATTAAAAAGCCTCCCAGAGTCTCTTCCGGAAGCGTAAAGGCAATCAGGGAAGACTGGTTGCGGGTAACAAAATATCTGCCACCCTTATGAAGTGTCCATTCCTTTGCCTCATTCAGCTGCTCGTAGCCGGCCTCTTCAAGCTCTGCTGCGATGTTGTGAATCACATGATAACAGCTTGGACTTTTTTTGATAAAATCAATGAGCTCCTGCGTTTTCTGTATTTCTTTCGTAGTAATACGTGTCTCTTCCATGTTACTGCTTCTCCTGCTTATAAACGGAAGTCCATGTTCTGGCCTACCATTTTTTCCTGTGGTGTCATCACCTGATTGCTGCGCTGGTTGTAGAAATAGTCATTTACCAGACGTTTCAGCTCCTCTGCGGAAGACGCTGTGATAATAATGGTATCATCATCTTCTTCAATTCCGTATTCCTTTAAGGTATCACGGTATGTCCTGCCGGTTTCCTCCCGGGTTTTATCCGCTTTCTCACTGGCAGCTTCCTTCCGTTTTTTCTCCGCTTTCTTCTTCTCCTGCTTCCTGGCATCGGCCTTTGCTGCTTCCTTCTTCTCGGCAGACTTCTTCTCAATGCGCTCCCTCTGTGCAGCAAGGGACTTGTCAATTACTGCAAAGAATGATGCATTACCGCCATCATTCAACAGCATTCCATAACCCTTCACCTGCTGGCTGCTTCCGATACTCTGCTTCAGCTGGCTTAAGCCACTCTTCGCATTGGCAATAATACCTTCGTATTTATTACGGAAGGCTTCATCGGTTGCCATTCTTTCAAGCTTCTCTTCATCGATTAAAACTACCATCTTATTGGGGTTTGCAAAGCTTGATGCCATCGCTTTTGCCTGTTCCTTCATGTCCTTGCTGACAAGAATGAAGTCCATATTGCCGAATTTGCTCTTGAGCTGGTCATAATATTTCGCAGCTTCATCGGAAAGCTTCGGCTCCCCAATCGTCTTTCCATAGTTCTTCGTCTGGGATGACTGCCTGGTGGCACCGGTTTCTTCTTTTTGTGTTTTGGTGGTGTTCTGTGCATACGCACTTGCTGCATAGCTGTCTGACTGTACTGTGTTCATACGCTTCTCTCCTCCCTGAGTGAATTTGTGATCGTCAAAATCCGTTTTGACACATTGAACTGTTATTAAGTATATCGGCAGCTTTTCCCCAAAATATAGAGAAGTTTCCAATAATTTCCTATGGTTCTTTCCATTCATTATTATTCTGTTTTTCGATCGGTTCTACCTGCTTCCGATGTACCGCTAATCCTGTCTAATTGCTTTCCGTATCCACGCTGATTTCCCCGGTTTCAATAATAAAGGAAACGCCACCTGTTTTTCCGTCCTCCAGACCGCTGAAATTGTTGTATTGCTGATCTGCCGTTTTCATGGCCTTAAGCTTAGCTGATAAGGTACGGAGTTCTTCCGCTTTTGTTTCATAATCCGTATCCTCTCCATCGGAAGAGGTGCTTTCATCGATGCTTTCACATGCCTGATCCACACCGGATGTGTAGGTGCTGATTCCCGCAGACAGGGACTTACTTCCTTCAGTTAACCGGGACACCTGTGCTGAAAGTGCAGCATACCCTTCCGGATCTGCTGCAGCCATCCGGGCTAACGCATCATTTAACCGGGAGAGTCCGGTGCTTAAGGAGTCTGCTCCATCGCGCAGCTTCGCGCCACCGTTTTTGAGCTTCCCGATCTTTTCTTTCAGATCTGCAGTATCACCGGATGCATCTGCAAATTTATCTGCAAGTTCATCCAGCTTATCGGTAATATCATCAAAATCGTCCTCCTCCAGGATTCCATTGGAATACAACGTTGCCGTAAAATCAAGCTTAAAATCTGTTGCATCAAACGATACCTCCATCTCCTCCGGCAGATCTACATCCTCATCCTCTAACAGCTCCATCGTATCAAGAGAAAGTGCACTCTGTACCCCCGGAAGCAGCATGCCATAAATCAGATAATCTCCATCAAGGTACTTCACTTCTCCGTTTGTCACACTGACATTCCGCGCATAGTCTCCGTCAAGCAGCATTCCGCTGATCACAAAAAACGGGGTAAAGTCATCACCACTTCCGGTCTGATTCGTATAATCAAAATGCATGGTAATCCTGCCATCCGCTCCGGCAAGAGATGCAGGCTCCACCTCCGAGCCGTCCAGATAATACGTGATTTTTACTGAAACCGGAAGTGTTGCAGGCGCTTCTGCTGTGCCTTCATAGTGAATATCTTCTCCATGATTTTCCCATTCATAACGGCCGTCTCCAAGGTCTGTTACCTCCTCGTCACCTTCTTTATTCTTCAGATTCGTGAGAAACGTTTTGTCGGTGAGTTTCTGATCCAACCCGTTATTTTTCAGGGCAACATTTACGGTAATCTCATTTGGCGTCCCATCCGGAGCTGCAAGCACATAAACGGACTCTTCCTTATCATTTTCCATTCCGCTTTCGTGATATTCATAAACGACCGGTTCCTCATTTATATCCATTACGTCATCGACTGCTGCTTCATCGTTTGTACCAGCGTCCGAAACATCAGCATCCGTTCCCTTTGCCTGACAGCCTGTCAGCACAATAATCCCGACAATCACAACGATCACTGCCCAATAAAGCAATTTATTCTTTAACTGTTTCATATTTTCCACCCGCCTTACTCTACATTCTTAAGTGCCATATCCATTGGCACCCTGCTGATTCTGTGCAGTTCCAGTGCCGCCACCACAAGATAACAGACAAGACCGCTGCCAAACATCTGGATATAAGCCTGTTTGGGCACCCAGTACGGCAGCCAGCCGGTCATCATGCCTGACATCATGGCTTTCCAGATGATTCCAATTTCATACGATGTAACCGGAATACTTATAAGAACACAAAGCACCACCATAATCGAAGTCGGCAGAATATAGAGCCGTGCAATTTCTCCCCTGGAATATCCAAGGATTTTCGTCATGGAAATGGACTGTGCATTCTTTTCAATAATAATTTTGCTGAGCAGGTAAACCAGAATGACAAAGATCAGAATGGCAAAGCCGCAGACCAGCTTCATCATTTCTCCCATAGAAAGAACCAGCTGCCGGGTGACCTTCGTCAAAGAATAAAGATCAAGGACCGATCCGATATATTTCTCATCAATATCGGTAATCTCCGTGTCGCTGAAATATCCGCCAAACATGTCATCACCCAGATCAAACACTTCGTTCAAATGATCACGGGTCATAAATACCGTAAGACCTGCTTCATAGGGGTAAGTTCCTGTTACCGTAAAGGTATAGGTTTGGTCCTCATACTTTTCCTTTAATGTAATCGTATCTCCCTTCTGCAGACCAAACTTTTCCGCATAGGCAGAGGAAATATAAACCTCATCCTCCTTTAAGGACAGATGCACGTAACGGCTGTCCGGTTCAATTCCGTAAAGCAGGATATCCTCAAGCATATAGCTTTCATCGGTTGTCCGCAGGGTGTAGGCACTGAATTTCTCTGCATCCTCATTTTCCGTCTCTACATTCTGTTCAAACTGCAGCATTGAAAACAGCATTTTCAGCTTGTATTTATCATTCATCTCTGACACAGGCATGTTCAGGATATACTGATAGTCCGCAATCATATTGTCAGTGATGAGTTCCTGATAATGCTCCAGAATCGGCTGCATGACAAGCCCGAACATCAATAATACATAAGCAAACTGGATTCCTATAAACATAATGAGATAATTGGCCGCGTTCTGCAAAAGCACACGGATACGGAATCTGGTAAAGAACCGCAGTGACGGATTAAGCCGCACTGCTCTCCTCTTTTTCTTCCGGGAAAGATCCCTGCGCAGGAACTGCAGCGGGCTCAGCTTCAGCTTCCGGTACAGAATCCAGAAATTAATAAGTATCATAAGTACCACAGGAACCACTGTGGTCTCCAGAAAAGCCTCTGCATTCCAGACCGTTTCATAGGTCGGCAGGCTGTAGCTCCCATAGTACATCCTGGCACAGATATTTTTCATTACGGTATAGCCCAGAATATTTCCAAGCACAGCACTGATCAGCGTCACAATACAGGGCATTGCCATATAATGACGGATCAATTCTCCCCGCGTATAGCCGCTTGCCCGGAGTGTTCCGATCACATTTGCTTCTTTTTCAATCGTATTTGAGGTCGTAATGGCAAAAACAAATGCCATAATTACAATGACCATATAAAGAAGGACAATCATCATGGCACGGTCACTGCCCATATCCTCCCCGGTAAAATTAATTGCCTGATTCTCAAACCGCGGCACATAATCCTTAAGAGCCACCTCTTCATTAACGTCACTCATCAGATCCTCAGAAACGGTCTTTTCTTCTGCCTCACTCTGTGGTTCGACATCATATTTCCAGGCATAATCATATTTCAGTTCATCCTCTGTAAATTGTGCAAATGTATCGCCTGAAACAATTGCCACGCCAAAGAGCATCGCATCAAACATGGAATCACTGTTATTTTCAAACAGGCAGCTGTAATCCGGCAATGCCACCAGCCCGGTGATGGTATACTCTTTGCCCGCAAGAAGAATTGCATCTCCGACCGTAAGCTCATGATTATCTGCAAACATACGATCCAGCGAAATTTCATTTTCTTTCTCAGGAAAAGCCCCTTTCATAAGACAAACGGTATTCACCCTATCCCGTTCTGCATAAATTCTCACTTTGGCGCCAAAATCTGCCTCCTGCTCGACATAAAACTGGTCATACAGAGTGATTCCATGGGACTCCACTGCCCTTTTCTGCGCCTTGTTCATCTTATGCTCTGTCAGAAAATGTCCGTTTTCTATGTTATATTTTTCAAATCCTTCATTATAGGCCCTGATCATACTGTTGTCGGCCACCAGAAATCCGGAAATAAATCCAATACAGAGCACCAGTAGTAAAAAGATGACCAGATACTTTCCAAAGTCGCCCCTAATCTCCCTCGGAAGGCGCTTATTTAATGGGTTCTTCATTATCTGCCTCCTTACCAGTCGAGATCTTCGGCTTTCATTTTATCTTCGTTCAGGTAGTTCTTACGGATCTGTCCGTCCCGGAGCTTCACCACACGGTCTGCCATATTTTTGATCGCATCATTATGTGTAACCATAATAACGGTATTTCCGTACTTCTGGTTCACCGTCTCGATAAGCTTCAGGATTTCCTTCGATGTATTATAATCCAGCGCTCCGGTCGGTTCATCGCAAAGCAGAATATCCGGATTCTTCACAATAGCTCTTCCAATGGCACAGCGTTGCTGCTGTCCTCCTGATAACTGATTCGGGAGCTTGTTCTTATGCTTTTCAAGTCCCAGTGTCCCGATCAGCTCCTCCACATCCAGTGGATGCTCACTTAAATAAGCGCCCACCTCAATGTTTTCCTGTACGGTAAGATTCGGAATCAGATTATACATCTGGAAGATGTAGCCCAGGTGCTTTCTCCGGTATATGGTCAGACGCTTTTCATTCATATCCTCTGTCTTTTCACCATTGATCGTAATGCTGCCTTCATTCGCCCGGTCAATTCCTCCTATAATGTTTAAAAGGGTTGATTTACCGGAACCGGAAGGTCCTAACAGTACACAGAACTCTCCCTTTTCCACGGATAAATCAATCCCCTTCAACACTTCTACAAGGCTGTCTCCCTCGCCAAAGTTCTTTTTAATTCCCCTGATTTCCAAAAACATCATTTTATCCTCCTTTTGCGGTTAGTCTATTCTAACTCGCGGAGTTTGTCAATATCATTCCTGCCCGGATAAAAGGATTTTAATAAAAAAATATTTTTTTGCAAAATCACTTGACCTAAACCTCATTAGATGGTATTATATCATTCGTGGCGTAAGTCAAGCGGAAGTGTCGGAACTGGCAGACGAGCAAGACTAAGGATCTTGTGAGCATTGCGCTCGTGTGGGTTCAAGTCCCATCTTCCGCATTGTTAAAGTTACCCTAAACCCTTGGAAATAGCAAATTCCGAAAAGGGAGTTGTCTTTTTCGAGCCTTCTATCACTTCATCCTCGAAAGCCTTGATTTTTAATTGCTAAGAGTAATGTGACATTCTGGTACATACTGCATACTATAAATAGGGATAACATATTTTTCTTACGCATCACTGCAATTCCAATAAAAGAAATAATTGCGAATAGACATCGCAACACATAACACCAACATAGCTATCAGAATAATAGCACCTTCCATGGTAAAAAACAGTGTTTTTAATGATGCTGTTCCTACCAGAAAGATGAGTAATAGCATTCCCAATGCTGCCGGCCAACACACATGCAACAGCCGCATCCATTTCTTTCTATCCGGTTGGTACGCAGCATCTGTTTCCGGTGCATCCTTTCTTGTACATCGAATCACCGCTACCGGAATACCACGAACAGTAGTGTAATTTCGTTCTGCAGTATATTCCACACCATCCATAATGAAATCCGGATACATCCCCTCTTTCGTTATAGTAATCTCCTTATCCATCTCTCTCGCATAAGCATACAGTGCATTAGCAAAATCATATAAGTCTATTATCTCATCATCTGGTGTAAACGTAAAAGTTCTCTGGTGCTCATATCGAACCACATCCTTATAATCTGAAATCCACTTATCAAAATACTTGCCCGGCGCCTTTTCCATCTGGTTGAGATATGAATCAACATCAATATCTGCAATTGTTTTATGCGTTTTTCTTAAATTTTCACAGAGATCAATCGCACACTTTGTATTTGCCAATTTTTTCTCTAACACTTTTTCCTGTTTTCCGAGAAGATTGTCCAACTCATCTGTTTCACATAACATCAACTTAATCTGCTCAATAGGCATATCCAACATGCGAAACATTTTTACCAGTTTTAACAAGCGGATGTCTTCCTCATTATATTCTCGATATCCGTTTTCTTCGTTACGTTTTGGATGAATCAATCCACTCTTTTCATAAAATCTAATATTTTGGCTTGAAATCCCTGTAAGCTTTTCTACTTGTTTGATGTTCATCATTTTCCACTCCCTGTGTTTTTGATTTTTACACCCTGAACTTTAAACCATATACAAACTACAAGGTCAATACTTTTACCATTTTTTCTACTTTTTGAGGATCTACCATCTCATACGCATCCTTTTTTTCTGCATCATAAGAAAAATCTACATTCTGATATGAGGTTGTTCCATCCACGTTCCATTTCCGACAAGATGTATGCACCTGCTCCACTTTCGTATATTCCATCAAATCCTTTACATTTTCAGCATTTACACCGCTTCCTGCCAAAAATGTGATTTCTTTTCCATATTGGCTTTGCAGCCATTGCAATTGTTTTCTCCCCGTCCACACATCTGGTGCACCACCACTGGTAAGAATCCGGTCTGCTCCAAGAGAAATCAAAGTTTCCACCGCATTCTCCTGCTGTGCAACACAATCAAATGCCCGGTGAAATACTGCTTCCTTTCCTTTTTCATGAACAAATGCAATCATTTCTTTCGTCCGTGTAACATCCAGTGTATGATCTGCATGCAAAAAGCCAAACGCAATTCCATCTGCTCCATGTTCTAACAGTATGCGCGCATCCAAAAGCATCGTCCGATATTCTTCTTCTGAATAACAAAACCCACCTCCTCTCGGTCGAACCATAGTCACAACTGAAATATCACATTGCTCTTTTGCACAAATCAAATGAGCGAGTGATGGTGTCAGCCCGCCCAAATACAATGCACTATTAAGTTCCACGCGATTTGCACCATTTTCCCAGGCACATTTCACATCTTCAAAACTACCACAGCAAATTTCCAGCAATCCTTTCAAAGAGTTCCCTCCTTATCTTCTTTCTTTTCCGATTTCCAATCACTTTCATTATATCCTTTCTGCCACACGGAATATTTTTCGAGTGTGCATGGCAAAGACGCAGGCGTAGCGGGCTACGCTGAGGATTTTTGGCATGTGCTATCGGGAAAATAGGCA
>OLGB01002165.1_pt1 | contig 21664 bp, 22 predicted proteins | sample 1605691 | NCBI WGS metagenome assembly OLGB01 (sample SAMEA3888925, study PRJEB22519) | human gut metagenome | biome: human gut; feature: human-associated habitat; material: faeces | place: Denmark | collected 2010 | reverse complement strand
GGCCTGACGCAGCTGCCGCTCCAGATCGGCCACATAGGCGGCGGCACTCTGACCGGCGATCAGTCCCTCTCCGGCGGCCTTGGCCGCCTGAAGGGGTCCGCCGGTGCAGTCCCCGGCGGCAAAGAGGCCCGGCAGGTTGGTGGCCATGCGGCGGTCCACCGCCACGAAGCCCTTCTCCGTCTCCAGGCCCGGGAACAGATCCGTGGGGGCCAGGGCGGGCCGCAGGATGAACACGCAGTCCACATCGGTGCTCTGCCCGTCGCAGGTGACGGAGCGGACCGTCTCCTCCCCGTGGATCTCGCAGGTCCGGGGCCGGTCGAAGTAGGTCACGCGGCAGCCGATTCGCTCCAGGAACTCGGCCTCCTGCCGGGCGGAGTCGCTGTATCCCAGCACCGCCACGGCCTTGCCCCGGTAGAGCATCCCGTCGCAGGTGGCGCAGTAGCTGACGCCCCGGCCCAAAAACTCCGCCTCGCCGGGGAACTTCTTCCCCCGGGCCACGCCCGCCGCCAGGACCACGGCTTTGGCGTTGTACATGTCGGGCCCCACGCTGACGTACCAGGCGTCCCCCATCCGCACGGAGGTGAGCGCCTGTCCCGTCAGGAACTCCGCGCCGGAGCGCTCCGCGTGGCGGCGCAGCTGGGTCAGCAGCTCCGCGCCGGAGACGGCGGGCAGGCCCGGATAGTTGTCCACCCGCTCCGCCGGCCACAGGGGGTTCTCCTCCAGAGGGTTGGAGACTACCAGGACGCTGCGGCCCCGGGCCCGGGCGTTCACCGCGGCGGACAGGCCCGCGGGACCCCCGCCGATCACCAGAATGTCACAGGACATAGTTGGACGCCTCCTCTTCCATCAACACCGCCACCAGGCCGGCGGCCACCGGCGAGGAGACGTGGTAAATGACTTCGTTGCCGCACCGCTCCGTGGACACCACCCCCGCGGCCCGCAGCTTCTGCAGGTGCTGGGAGATGCAGGACTGGGACATGCCCGTGGACCGCTCCATGCAGGAGACGTTGTGGCAGCCCCGGCGCAGCAGCCCGTGGACGATCCGCAGCCGGACCGGGTTGGACAGGGCCTTCAGCAGCTCCGCCCGCTCCTCGTAGTCAATTTGTACATCCATTCGCCGCACCGTCCTCTCCTGCTGTGTTGATCGTGTTTGCAATATTAGATTATCATAATGTTCTCATTGTAGAAGTGGTTTTTGCAACAAAACCAAAAATTTTTTAGTGGGTCAGCTGTCCGCCTGGGCGACTTCCATCTCTTTCGGCCTGCACAGGTACCACACGCCGTCCAGCAGGACTGCCATTCCCTCCCCCGTCTGCGCCACGGGGGTGCCCGGCGGGCAGAAATTGGCCTGTCCGTTTTTCCGGGGAAAGGTGTCCGTCTCGGAGGACACGGTCCCAACGGCGGCGTCCGCCGGGAGCTCGTCCACAGCCTGGGCGGACGCATAGCAGATGGTGCCGTTCCACATCAGGGCGGAGGGGTAGTCGGTCTCCGTGGCGGGCAGGCTGCGGATCCGCCACAGCCCGAACAGCAGCCCCGGCACCAATGCCAGGAGCACCAGCCGTCTGCGCATATCTGTCATCCCCTCTCTTCTGTGAGAAGTATTCTGGAAAGGGAGACGACAAAAGCAGGCGGAGGTTCCGCCGCGGGGGAAAATCCCCGGCAAAGGGGGCCCGGGCGGTTGCTTTTGCCGCCGGAGTTTGATACACTTGCCCTATACGGCAAATGAGGGCCGGCGGAGATCCCACCGGCCCCCTATTCAAAAAAGCGGCGGCGCTCCGCTCCAGGGGCGGACGCTGCGCGGAAGAGTCAACTGGGGGGCGCCTGCCGCTTGGGGTATCCTATGCGGCGCGGCCCTCCGCCGCCACAGGCCCGGGCGGCCTGTCCCGGGGGCGGCATCTCTTCCCATCTCAAGAAAAGAGGGGTTTTCCATGGTAAAGATCGCACCCAGCATTCTCTCCGCCGATTTCGCAAATCTGGAGCGGGATATCCAGCGGATCTCCACCGCCGATTACGTCCATGTGGACGTGATGGACGGCATGTTCGTCCCCAACATCACCATCGGCATCCCCGTGGTCAAGTCCCTGCGGCCCACCACCGCGCTGCCGCTGGACGTGCATCTGATGATCGTGGAGCCGGTGCGGTACGTGGAGCAGTTCTGCGACGCCGGCGCCGACCTGGTGACGGTCCATGTGGAGTCCGACACGCCGGAGAACATCCACGCCGCCATCGACAAGATCCACGCCAAGGGCAAGAAGGCGGGCATCGTCCTCAAGCCCAAGACCCCCGCCGAGGCGGCCCTGCCGTACCTGGAGAAGGTGGAGCTGATCCTGGTGATGACGGTGGAGCCGGGCTTCGGCGGCCAGAAGTTCATGGCCGATATGATGCCCAAGGTCTCCGCCATCCGCGCCTGGATCGACGAGAAGAACCCCGCCTGCGAGCTGGAGGTGGACGGCGGCGTGGACCCGGAGACCTGTAAGACCTGCATCGCCGCCGGGGCCAACGTGCTGGTGGCGGGCAGCGCCGTGTACAAGGCGGCGGACATCCCCGCCCGGATCGCCGCTCTGCGGGGCTGAGGGACGGCCATGCGGAACATCGCCAGCGTGCCCAGGGTCTCCCTGGGCATCTTCCCCACCCCCTTTTACAAGCTGGAGGCCATCAGCGCCAGGTACGGCCGGAACATCTGGATCAAGCGGGACGACCTGTGCGGCGTGGCCCTGGGCGGCAACAAGGTCCGCAAGCTGGAGTTTCTGCTGGCCCAGGCCCAGGCCGACGGCTGCGACACGGTGTTCACCACCGGCGGCGCCCAGTCCAACCACGCCATGCTGACCGCCGCCTGCGCCGCCCGGCTGGGCATGGACTGCAAGCTGTTTTTAAAGGACCGGGGTGTCACCGGCCGCCGGGGCAACCTGGTGCTCGATGAGATCTACGGCGCCCCCGTCCGGCTGGTGGACACCGACGACTATCAGGACATCTACCGGGAGATGGAGGCGGAGGCCGCCGCTCTGGAGGCCCGGGGCCACCGCTGCTGCCGGATCCCCCTGGGCGGGTCCACGCCTCTGGGGACCCTGGGCTATACCGCCGCCGCCCGGGAGTGCGCCGTCCAGGCCATGGCCGCCGGCATCCGGGTGGGCCATCTGGTCAGCGCCACCGGCTCCGGCGGCACCACCGCCGGACTGCTGCTGGGGGCGGGGCTGTTCCTGCCCGGCGCCCGGGTCACCGGCATGGCGGTGGATCCCCAGCCCTTCCGGGAGACGGTGCTGGACCTGGCCGCCGGCGCCGCCGCGCTGCTGGAGGCCCCCTTCCAGCCCCAGGAGAAGGATCTTCAGATCCTGGACTGTGCCGGACCCGGCTACGCCGTGCCCGATCCGGCGGCTACCCCCGCCATTTTGGAGCTGGCCCGGACCGAGGGCATTTTGCTGGACCCGGTCTACACCGGCAAGGCATGGGCGGGCCTGCTGGCCCAGGTGAAGGCCGGAGGCTTTGAGGGCGAGGGCGACATCGTCTTTTTCCACACCGGCGGCGCCGCGGCCCTGTTTGCCATGGACCTGCCGGGAGCATCCAATTAAAAGGAGCGTACCGTACCCATGGAATATTTCCCCGCACCCCTTGAAAAGCTGGTGGAGCAGTTTGCCCGGCTGCCGGGCATCGGCGGCAAGTCCGCCCAGCGGCTGGCCTTCCATGTGCTGGGCCTGCCGGAGGAGGAGGCCCGGGAGTTCGCCGAGGCCATTCTGGACGCCAAGCGCAGCGTCACCTGCTGCCCGGAGTGCCAGAACTTCACCGCCGGGGGCCTTTGCCCCATCTGCGCCTCCCCCAAGCGGGACGGCTCCGTCATCTGCGTGGTGGCGGACCCCCGGGACGTGGCCGCCATCGAGCGCAGCCGGGAGTTCAATGGCCGCTACCACGTGCTCCACGGCGTCATCTCCCCCATGAACCACGTGGGGCCCGACGATCTGGCCATCAAACCCCTGGTGGAGCGGGTGGCCAAGGGCGGCGTGGAGGAGGTCATCATGGCCACCAACCCCGACACCGAGGGCGAGGCCACGGCCATGTACATTGCCCGGCTGTTAAAGCCCTTCGGCGTCCGGGTGACCCGCCTGGCCTACGGCATCCCCGTGGGCGGCCACCTGGAATTTGCCGACGACGCCACGCTGATGCGGGCGCTGGAGGGCCGCCGGGACATCTGAGCACCAACGGCATCAACGAAAGGAGCGCCCGGACCAGATGGTCCGGGCGCCCGTGTTTTCAGCTGACCGGAGGATCCTGCGCGGCAGAAAGAGAAAACGAGAGGGCCCCTCCGGGGTCCTCTCGTTTTTTTATCACAGGCTCTGCTTAAAAACCCTGTCAGGAGTGCTGGAAAACGCTTTTAGGCAGACCTGGCTCTGGTGCCCGCCTTATTCCGCAAAGACCTCCGCCAGCAGCGCCATGGCCTCCGGCAGGGCGGCGGGCTCCAGCCCGCCGTAGTTGACCACCAGGGTGTGGGCGTGGGCGCCGTCCGGCACCGCGGCGTACTCCGAGAGGAAGCCCAGCCGCACCCCCAGGCCCTCCGCCCGCTGCCGCAGGGCTTCGTCGGACCGGCCTGTCTCCAGCCGCAGCAGGAAGTGCAGCCCCGCCCCCTGTTCGGAGATGGCGATGCGATGGGCGAAGGGGCTGGCGCGGAAGGCCGCCAGCACCGCGCCGCGGCGCAGGCGGTACTCCTTGCGCATCCGGGCGAGGTGGCGTTCGTAGTGACCCTCCGAGAGGAACAGGGCCAGCACGTGCTGCTCCAGAGCCGGTACGGTGCAGGCGTAGAAGTCCAGCCGCCGGCGGTATTCCGCCAGCAGCGCCGGCGGCAGTACCACGAAGCCCAGCCGCATGGAGGGAGAGATGGTCTGGGAGAAGGTGTTCATGTACAGCACCCGGCCGCCGCGGTCGATGCTCTGGAGGGTGGGGATGGGCCGGCCGGTGAAGCGCAGTTCGCTGTCGTAGTCGTCCTCGATGAGATACCCCCCGGTGTCCTCTGCCCAGCGCAGCAGGGCCTGCCGCCGGGCGATGGGGGTCACCAGGCCGGTGGGATAGTGGTGGTTGGGAGACAGGTGGGCTACGGAGGCCCCGGAGGCCGCCAGAGCGGCAGGGTCCATGCCATGGCCGTCCAGGGGCACCGGGCAGCAGGGCAGCCCCAGGCTGCCGTAGACCTGGCGGATCTTGGGATAGCCCGGGTCCTCCACGGCCACCACCGCCTCCCGGCCCAGCAGCTGGGCCAGCAGCAGGTACAAATACTCCGCTCCGGCCCCCACCAGGATCTGGGCCGGGTCCGCCGCCATGCCCCGGAAGTGGCGCAGGTCGTCGGCAATGGCTTGGCGCAGGGCGGGCAGGCCCTGGTGAGGGACAGGGCGCAGCAGCGCCGCCCCGTCCTCGGAGAGCACCCGCCGGGTCAGCCGGGCCCAGGTGGACACCGGGAACCGGGCCATGTCCACCCGGTTGCGCTTGAGGTCCAGCCGCCAGGCCCGTTCCTCCGGCTCCGCCGCCGGGGCCGGGACCGTCGGGGCCGGGGCGGTCCGCTCCACCGGGGAGACGAAAAAGCCCCGCCGGGGCAGGGTGTGGACATAGCCCTCGGCCTCCAGCTGGGCGTAGGCTCCCTCCACGGTGATGACGGACAGGTGCAGATGCTCCGCCAGGGCCCGCTTGGAGGGCAGCCGCTCCCCGGCGGCCAGGGCGCCGGAGAGGATGTCCCGGCGGATGCACCGGTACAGATATTCGTACAGGGACAGATCTCCCCGCTGCTCCATGGCGTAGGTCAGCACGGCGCGCCTCCTTCTGACCTTATAAAAAAGATCGAAATTGAGTATTTCAATCATATCATATCCGCCGTATGATGGCAACAGTCAGCCGGGGCAACGCTCCGGCGGAACAGGAGGCGACAGCGATGGAAAAGACGGTGGAGCGGCGGGAGGACCGGTCCGCCCGGCAGGTGCGGGCCCTGGTGCTGACGGCGCTGCTGGCGGCCATGGCCTGCGCGGCCACCATGGCGATCCGGGTGCCCACCCCCACCGGGGGATATGTGAATCTGGGGGACGCAGTGGTGCTGCTGGGGGCCTATCTGCTGGGGCCCGGCTGGGGCGCCGCGGCGGCGGGCATCGGCTCCGCTCTGGCGGACCTGCTGGGGGGCTATCCCATGTACGTGCCCGCCACCCTGGTCATCAAGGCGGTCATGGCGGCCCTGGCGGCGGGGCTGTACCGGCTGCTGGGGCGCCGGGGCGGATGGACCTTTGCGGTGTGCGGCGCGGCGGCGGAGGTGCCTATGGTGCTGGGCTACTGGCTGTTTGACGCCCTGTTGGCGTCCTTCGGGGGCCGGGGCTTTTCCCTGGCTCTGGCGGGCGCCGCGGCGGGCATCCCCGGCAATCTGGTCCAGGCGGCCTTCGGCGCGGCGGCCTCCGCCCTGCTGGCGGCGGCCCTGCGGAAGAGCGCCTTTGTGCGCCGGGAGTTCCCCCACCTGTGAGGCGGACGGCAAAAAGCGCCCCGCGGACGACAGTCCGCGGGGCGCCTTTTGATGTGAATATGCGGGCCGGGCGGGTGCTCAATAGCCGCCCAGGTCATCGGGGCCGCCGCCCCAGCCGTCCTGGCCGCCGTTCCAGCCGCTCCAGCCGCCCTCCTGCGGCCGGGCACCGGCGCCCACGCCGGAGGTCTCCTTGGCAATGTCGAAATAGCCCAGCTCCACGCACTGATAGTTGGGCAGGTAGAAAAGCTGTACCGCCAGGGACCACAGCCAGATGATCAGCGACATGAGGAGGCCGGAGCCGATCAGCGGCACCAGCCGGGTGGGGTCTGCCATGAAGACGGCGGGATCCTCAAGGATCTGGAGATAGAGATGGAAGAACTCCACCGTGGAGGGCAGGGACGCCAGGATCCCCCAGCCCAGGTAGCTCAGGTCCAGCACGAACAGCTGGCCCTTGTAGCCCTCGGTCTGGCGCTTGCTCATGTCCAGCGCTTCCACGATACTCAAATCCGGATTCTCGCATAGATTGTACATGGCGAAGCGGTAGCGGTAGGCGGCGATGATGCCGGGGATGACGAACAGCAGCGACCACAAAAAGATGAACACCGACTGCAGGATGCTCAGGCCAATGATCTTCCCCACGAAGGAGAACCCGTCGAAGAGCGTCAGAAACTCCGCCCGCTCGCCCCGCCGGATGGCCATGCAGTACAGCACGAAGCCCACATTGAGGACAGTCCCCAGCAGCATGGTCAGAACGGTCACAAAGGTGCCCAGGAGGCTGAGGCTGACACTGCCCGCCAGGGTGTCGGCCAGATTCAGGACTGCGATCAGGCCCAGATACAGCGCCGCCATGGCCTTGGGGCGTACCTGGGCGGAGCGCAGCAGCTCCCTCGTCTGCGCTTTCAGCTGCGGTCTGTCGATCTGTCTTGGGGTCATGGTAGTCGTGCCTCCGTGTCATGAAGTCCCGCCGGGGCGGGCCGCTATGGAGACAGCATACCATGTTTTCCCCGAAAAGACAAGGGCGGTCCGGAGAGAGCGGCAGGCCGTGAAGGACTTGCAAAAGATGTGGAAAATCACAAAAAAAGGAGAGTAGGACCGGCGAATTTTCGCAAAAAACGTCGTTCACAGTCTGGACATTTTTCAATTTTGGGTGTAGAATGAAGCGCAGTATGTGGTAGTATGCGCCACGGCATGAGGTCCCTCCCCGCCGGCGGATGGGACCGTCCCCATGTTATGGCCGCTATCAAGGAGTAAAAATGAGGTGAAGACAATGGCACAAGCTTTCTTTGGCGGCGTTCATCCCCATGACATGAAGGCCGCGACCAATGAGAAGGCCATCGAACAGCTGGCACCCCCGGCCCAGGTGGTCATTCCCATGTCGATGCACTTCGGCGCACCTTGCACGCCACTGGTCAAAGTGGGCGATCATGTGAAGGTGGGTCAGAAGATCGGCGAATTCCGCGGCCTCGGCGCCCCGATCCACGCCAGCGTTTCCGGCACGGTCAAGGCAGTGGAGCCCCGCCCCTATTCCATGGGCGGCAACATGATGTCCGTGGTGATCGACAACGATTTCCAGGACACCCTCAGCGAGGAGGTCCAGGCCCCCGCCGATCCTGACGCCCTCAGCGTCCAGGAGATGGTGGAGATTGTGAAGAACGCCGGCATCGTCGGCATGGGCGGCGCGACCTTCCCCACCCACGTGAAGATCTCCGGCGGCATCGGGCAGGTGGACACCGTTATCATCAACGGCGCCGAGTGCGAGCCCTACATCACCGGCGACCACCGCACCATGCTGGAGCGCCCCGAGGAGATCATCGGCGGCTGTGTGTATCTGGCCAAGATGTTCGGCGTGGACAAGGTCATCATCGGCGTGGAGGACAACAAGCAAAACGGCATCGACGCCATGAACAAGGTCATCGCTGAGAAGAAGGCCCCCGTGGTGGTGGAGCCTCTGCGCTGCCGTTACCCCCAGGGCGGTGAGAAGCAGCTCTGCCAGGCCATCACCGGCAAGCAGGTGCCTCCCGGAGGACTGCCCTCCAACATCGGCTGCGCCGTGTTCAACATCAACACCACCTGCGCCATCTACCGGGCCATCACCCAGGGCATGCCCGTGGTGAAGAAGATCGTCACGGTCTCCGGCTCCGGTGTGGTGGAGCCCAAGAACATCGAGTGCCCCATCGGCACCCCCGTCTCCCTGCTGTTCGACGCCTGCGGCGGTCTGAAGGACGGCACCTACAAGCTGGTGTGCGGCGGCCCCATGATGGGCATGGCCCAGTACACCGCCGATATTCCCGTGGGCAAGGGCACCGGCGCTATGCTGGCCTTCTGCGAGAATGAGGAGCAGACCGTTGAGAATCCCCAGTGCATCCGCTGCGGCAAGTGCGTGGCCGCCTGCCCCATGCACCTGGAGCCCCTGTTCATGTACCAGTACGCCTCCAAGGGCATGGTGGATGAGCTCAACGACGCCCACATCATGGACTGCATGGAGTGCGGCGCCTGTGCGTACGTCTGCCCCGCCCGGGTCCACCTGACCCACATGTTCAAGACCGGCAAGCAGCTGGTCAAGGACAAGGCGGCCGCTGACAAGGCCGCTGCCGAGGCAAAGAAAAAGGCCGCAGAAGAGAAGAAGGAGGCCGTAAAGTAATGACTGACTATAAGAATCTCAAGCTGATCGCCACCTCTTCTCCCCACATCCGTGCAGCGGAGAACACCCGGTCCATCATGCTGGACGTGATCATCGCCATGCTGCCGGCGCTGGCCTGGGCCGTGTGGATGTTCGGTTTTAAGGCCCTGACCCTCACCGCCGTGTCCGCGGCTGGCTGCGTGTTCTTCGAGTGGGGCTACCGCAAGCTCATGAAGAAACCCCAGTCCGTGGGCGACCTCAGCGCTGTGGTCACCGGCATGCTGCTGGCCTTCGTCAGCCCCGTTACCACTCCCCACTGGATGATCCTGGTGGGCGACTTCTTCGCCATCGTGGTCGTCAAGCAGCTCTTCGGCGGCATCGGCAAGAACTTCGTCAACCCCGCTCTGGCCGGCCGTGCGTTCCTGCTGGGCAGCTACGCCGGCGTCATGACCTCCTGGGCCGCTCCCGGCACCAAGGTGCCCGTGATCGGCTCCACCGTGGACGTGGTCACCGCCGCCACCCCGCTGGCCTACATGAAGACCGGCGATATGGAGGGCCTGCTGGCCAACTATTCCATCAGAGATATGTTCATCGGCAACATCGGCGGCTCCCTGGGTGAGATCTCCGTGCTGATGCTGCTGATCGGCGGGCTGTACCTGCTCTGGCGCAAGGTCATCAACTGGCACACCCCCGTGGCCTACATTCTGACCGTGGCCGTGCTGACCTTCCTGTTCCCCAAGGCCGGCGCCTCCAACCTGGAGTGGATGCTGTACAGCATCTCCGGCGGCGGACTGTTCCTGGGCGCCTTCTTCATGGCCACCGACTACGCCACCTCTCCCGTCACCAAGAAGGGCCAGCTGATCTTCGGCATCGGCTGCGGCCTGTTCACCGTATTCATTCGTTACTTCGGCTCCTATAACGAGGGCGTGTGCTACTCCATCATGGTCATGAACCTGTGCGTGGCTCTGATCGACAAGAACACCCGTCCCGCTCGTTTTGGCGTCGTAAAATCCGATAAGAAGGAGGCGGCCGCGAAATGAGCACCGAAGTCAAGACCAAGGAAAAGGTCGATATGGACCCCAAGTACATCATCAAACTGACCGTCACGCTGCTGCTGTGCTGCCTGGTGGTAGCCGCCGCGCTGGGCGGGGTCAACGCCATCACGAAGGATAAGATCGCCGCCATCAACTGGGAGAACACCGTCACCGCCATGAAGGCCGTGGTGGCCGATCCCGACAGCACCGAGTTTTCCGAGGCGCTGGAGAACACCGAGGCTATGACCGCCGCCGCGGCTTCCGCCGGCGGCACCCTGGACTCCGTGTATGAGGTCCTGGTGGGCGGCGAGAACGCCGGCTACGCCATCAAGGTCGTGGCCTCCGGCTCCCAGGGCAGCATTGAGATGATGGTCGGCGTGGACGGCGAAGGCGCCGTCACCGGCGTGTCCATCGTGGACAACGCCGAGACCGCCGGCATCGGCTCCAAGGTTATGAACAATGAGCCTCTGTCCAGCGGCACCGGCGTTCTGGACCAGTTCATCGGCAAGTCCGCCGCGGACGGCGCTCTGGCCGTCGGCACCAACGTGGACGCCATCTCCGGCGCCACCGTTTCCACCAAGGGCGTGACCACCGGCGTCAACGCCGCGCTGGCCGTGGCCGGCGCCATCGGCTGAGAAGGGAGGATGCACGCTTTATGAATCTGAAAAAACAGTTTGTGGAGGGTCTGCTGACCCAGAACCCCGTGCTGGTGCAGGTGCTGGGCATGTGCTCCACCATGGCCATCACTACCTCGTTCTTCAACGGCCTGGGCATGGGCCTGGCCGTCACCGTGATCCTGACGCTGTCCAACGTCATCATCGCCGCCATCCGCAAGATCATCCCTGACAAGATCCGTATCGCCATGTTCATCGTGGTGATCGCCGGCTTCGTCACCTGCGTGGACCTGCTGATCCAGGCCTTCGTGCCTGCTCTGTCCTCGTCCCTGGGCGTGTTCATCCCCCTGATCGTGGTGAACTGCATCATCCTGGGCCGTGCCGAGGCCTTCTCCTACAAGAACGGCATCGGTGCCTCCTTCTTTGACGGCATCTTCCAGGGCATCGGCTACACCCTGGTGCTGCTGGTCATGTGCATCATCCGCGAGTTCCTGGGCGCCGGCACCTTCGGCGGCGGCATCCTGGGTCCCGATCTCAAGGGCATCCAGATCCTGCCCTCCCAGTTCCCCGCCGGCATGCTGACCCTGCCTGTGGGCGGCTTCCTGGTGCTGGGCTGCCTGATCGCCCTGATGCAGTGGGCCCTGTCCAGACCCAAGAAGAATAAGGAGGAGAGCAAATAATGGATCAGATCTATGAACTCCTGGCAATCATGCTGGGCGCCATTCTGGCGAACAACTTCATCTTCTCCCAGTTCCTGGGCATCTGCCCCTTCCTGGGCGTCTCCAAGAAGGTCGACACCGCCGTGGGCATGGGCATCGCCGTGACCTTCGTCATGGGCCTGGCCTCCGCCGTGTGCTACGCTGTCAACCAGTTCGTCCTGGTCCGCTTTGACCTGGAGTACATGCAGACCGTGACCTTCATCCTGGTCATCGCCTCCCTGGTGCAGTTTATCGAGATGTTCCTGCAGAAGTCCATGCCCTCCCTGTACACCGCGCTGGGCATCTATCTGCCTCTGATCACCACCAACTGCGCCGTGCTGGGCGTGGTGCTGCTGAACGTGCAGAACAACTACAACTTCATCTCCTCCGTGGTCTACGGCATCACCGGCGGCCTGGGCTTCCTGCTGGCCATCGTGCTGTTCGCCAGCATCCGGGAGCGCCTGGTGTTCGCCGACTATCCCAAGGCCTTCGAGGGCTTCCCCATCGCATTGGTTACCGCCGGTCTGATGGCCCTTGCTTTCATGGGCTTCTCCGGCCTGAAGGTCTGGTAAGGAGGAACCGGGAATATGAATATTTTAGCTGCAATTCTGGTCCTCGGTATCCTGGGCGGCGTGTTCGGTCTGGTTCTGGCCGTGGCCTCCAAGATCTTCGAGGTGAAAAAGGACCCCCGTGAGGAGGCCATTCTGGGCCACCTGGCCGGCGCCAACTGCGGCGGCTGCGGCTACCCCGGCTGCGCCGGCTGCGCCGCCGCCATCGTGGCCGGTGAGGCCCCTGTCACCGCCTGCGCTCCCGCCGGCCCTGAGAACGCCGCTGCCATTGCCGAGATCATGGGCCAGGCCGCTCCCACCGGCGAGCGGAAGGTGGCCTTCGTCCGCTGCAACGGCGGTACCAACGCCGTCAAGCGCTTTGAGTATCGCGGCGTCAAGGACTGCATCTCCGCCACCAAGGTGGCCGGCAGCCCCCTGGAGTGCGCCTTCGGCTGCCTGGGCTTCGGCTCCTGCGTGAAGGCCTGCCAGTTCGGCGCCATGAGCATCGGCTCCAACGGCACCGCCGTGGTGGATCCCGAAAAGTGCACCGACTGCATGGCCTGCGCCGCCGCCTGCCCCCGCCACCTGATCGTGGAGGTCCCCGCCTCCAAGAAGGTCCACGTGGCCTGCGCCAACCAGGACAAGGGCAAGGCCGCCATGAGCGTGTGCGCCAGCTCCTGCATCGGCTGCGGCCTGTGCCAGAAGGAGTGCAAGTTCGACGCCATCCATGTGGTGAACGGTGTGGCCGTCATCGACTACGACAAGTGCAAGGGCTGCAAGCTGTGCACCAAGGTCTGCCCGAGAGACGCCATTCTGCCCATCGCCACCGCTGAGGAGAAGGAGAAGTACAAGGCCATCAAGAAGGCCCAGGCCGAGAAGGCCAAGGCTGCGTCTGATGCCGCAAAGGCCGAGACCGCTCCCCAGTAACGATCCCGTTTAAGGCCCCGGACCGCATGTCCGGGGCCTTTTTTATGAACTTTTTCCCGGGGGCTTGCATTTTTGCTCCGCAGGCATATAATGGACCCAACAGGCAGAGTAGGAACGCACGTGTCCATCCAGTGCCGGAAAAACGGGGAGTTGTTTTCCGGACGAAAGGGCTCAGTCCCGCAGTGTGCGCTCCGCATCCCGCTGCCGCATATGGGAGCGAGAATAACCCTTCCTCTGTGCGGCATCTCCGGTCACGGACTGCCAAATACACAGAAGGAAGGTATTTTTATGTCCCTGTACCCCCATCCTCTTGTCCCCGGATATTGGCGGGAGGCGCTGCGCAGTTTCCGCAGCCTGCGATCCGTGGCGTTTTCGGCAGTGATGATTGCCGCCTGCATCGTCCTCTCACGCTTTTATATTCCGCTCCATGAGTCTCTGACGCTCAGCGTTACCTTCCTGGCCCGGGCTTTGTGTGCCCTGGTGTGCGGCCCCCTTGTGGCCATGGTGTTTGCCGTGGCGGAGGATACCCTCAGCTTTTTTCTCTCATCCGGCGGTTATCCCTATTTTCCCGGCTATGCGCTGACGACTCTGTTGGGCTGCCTGACCTATGCGCTGTTTTTTTACCGAGCCAGGATCACTTGGCGGCGGATTATCCTGGCTAAAACGCTCACCAACATTCAAAACGTTTTTCTGGGATCCCTGTGGAGCGCCATGCTGTACAGCAAGGGCTACCTATATTACATGACTACCAGCGCAGTAAAGAACCTCATTTATCTGCCGATTCAGATCCTGATGCTGGCTCTGGTGCTGCGCTGCGTGCTGCCGGCTCTGCGGCGGCAGGGGCTGGTACCCCAGCAGTTGACCGACGGCAGAATCACCTTTTGAGGAGGGAACGCCCATGACCGGTCAGGAGGCCGTCGCCTATATCCACAGCTTTCAGTGGCAGCGCCACGCGCCGGGTCTGGATCGGATCCGGGCGCTGCTCCATGCCCTGGGAGACCCCCAGCGGGGCATGAAGTTCGTCCACGTGGCCGGCACCAACGGCAAGGGCAGCACCTGCGCCATGATTGCCGCCATTTTGGAGGCTGCCGGCTACCGGGTGGGCTTGAACACCTCTCCCTATCTGGAGGACTTCCGGGAGCGCATCCAGATCAACGGCGAGATGATCCCGGAGGCGGCCCTGGCGGCCCTGGTGGAGGAGATCCGCCCCGCCGCCGAGGCCATGGCGGACCACCCCACGGAGTTTGAGCTCATCACCGCCATCGCCCTGCTGCACTTCCGGCGGGAGCAGTGCGACATCGCCGTGCTGGAGGTGGGCCTGGGCGGCGCCCTGGACGCCTCCAATGTGATCGACACGCCGGAGGCGGCCGTGCTGGCGGCCATGGGCCTGGACCACACGGCGGTGCTGGGCACCACCCTGACGGATATCGCCATTGCCAAGGCCGGCATCATCAAGCCCGGCGGCGCCGTGGTGAGCCTGGGGGGCTGCCCGGAGGCGGACGCCGTGTTCCGCCGGGTCTGTCGGGAACGGGGCGCTGTCCTGACCGAGGTGGACTTTGCCCGCCTGGGAAGCAGCCGGGTGACCCTCTCCGGCACGGAGTTTGACCTCACCCCCTACGGCCCGCTGCGCCTGGGCCTGATCGGCCGGTATCAGCTGCACAACGCGGCACTGGCGGTGACGGCGGCGGAGGTCCTGCGGGACAAGGGCTGGGCCGTCCCGGAGACGGCGATCCGCCGCGGACTGGCGCAGGCCCGGTGGCCCGGCCGCATGGAGGTGATCCGCCCGGCGGACCCGGTGATTTTGCTGGAGGGGGCCCACAACCCCCAGGGGGCCGCGGCCGCCGCGGAGACCCTGCGGGCCCTGTTCCCCGAGCGGAAGATCGTGCTGCTGCTGGGGATGCTGGCGGACAAGGACGTGGAGGGCGTGCTGGAGGCGGTGGTGCCCCTGGCGGAGGCGGTGGTCACCGTGACGCCGCCCAGCCCCCGGGCCCTGGACGCCGAGGCCCTGCGCCGGCGGCTGCCCTACGGTATCCCCGGCTGCGCATGTCTCACGGTGGAGGAGGGCGTGAAGCTGGCCGCCATGGCGGCGGGCCCCGGCGGCGCTGTGTGCGCCCTGGGCTCGCTGTATATGTCCGGCGCCGTCCGGCAGGCGGCAGCGGCGCTCAATTACGGCGCGGAATCCTGAGAGACATGGCGCGGCAGCTGGATCGTTTCAAAAACGCGGGCGAAAAGCCCGCGTTTTTGCGTTTGGGACGGGCAGCAGCTACCAGGGGAAAAAGATTCTCAAAACAGTTTCCTTTTGTTTACAAAATGTTTATATCCACCCGTTGACATTGAGAGGGCACGGTGGTAAACTCCTTTTAGCACTCCGGGAAAGAGAGTGCTAAACCAATTTACAACATCCCGCGGAAGCGTCAGAGGTGCGGACTGTGGAACTGACGGACCGGAAAAAACAGATATTGAAGATCGTGGTGGAGGACTATGTCCAGACCGCCGAGCCGGTGGGCTCCCGCAGCATCGCCAGCGAGATGGGCGGCAAGGTCAGCTCCGCCACCATCCGCAACGAGCTGGCGGATCTGGTGGAGCTGGGCTACCTGGAGCAGCCCCACACCTCCGCAGGGCGCATCCCCTCCCCCAAGGGCTACCGGCTCTACGTCAACGAGCTGATGGAGCGCCAGCGGCTGACTCTGGCCGAGACGGAGAAGATCAACCAGTCCCTCCAGCTGAAGATGGAGGAGCTGGACCGGGTGATCTCTCAGGCGGGCCGGGCGGTCAGCTCCTTTGTGAACTACCCCGCCTATGTGGCCGCCGCCGGGAAGAAAAAGATCACCGCCCGCCGCTTCGACCTGCTGCCGGTGGATGAGCGCAGCTGCATCGTGGTGATGATGCTGGGCGACAACCGGGTGCGCAGCCAGCTGCTGCGGATGCAGTTGAAGGTGGATCTGGAGCAGATGCCCACCCTGGTGAATCTGCTGAACACCCACTTTACCAACGTGGGCACCGATACCATGAACCAGCGGCTCATGGACGTGGCCGACCAGGTGCCGCCGCAGCTGTTTTTGCTGCTGAGCCAGACCGTGGCCTACGCCGTGGACGCGCTGGAGGAGGCCGGCCAGCGGGAGATTATCACCGCCGGCACCAAGGAACTTTTGAAGCTGCCGGAATTCCGGGACGCCGACAAGGCCCACCAGCTCATGAGCTTCCTCACCGACAGCAAGGAGAGTCTCCCCATGCCGGAGGAGGGCCCCATGAAGATCCTGATCGGGCCGGAGAACGTCAGCGACGCGCTGAAGGATACCAGCGTGGTGGTGGCCAGCTATGACATCGGCGACGATATGCGGGGCCTGATCGGCGTGGTGGGCCCCACCCGGATGGATTACGCCACAGTGGCCGCCCGCCTCACCGGCTTTGCCGAGGGGCTGACGCGGCTGTTCGGAAAACAACAGGAATTACCGCCCAAGGAGGAACCAGAGGAATGAGCGAAGAGACCAAGCTGCCCGACCAGGAGCCCCAGGAGGCCCCTCAGGAGGAGCAGAAAGACGCAGAGCAGGCGGCGGAGGCAGCCGCCGCCCAGGAGCCGGAGAAGGCGCCCAAGGCCAAAAAGAAGAAGGAGAAGGGCTACACCTTTACCCGGGAACAGGTGGAGCAGATGGAGCTGGCGGTGAAGCAGCTGGACTCCGTCAAGGACCAGTTCGTGCGGCTGACGGCGGAGTACGACAACTACCGCAAGCGCACCGCCAAGGAGAAGGAGACCATCTACCAGGACGCCCAGCTGGACACCATCAAGGCGTTTTTGCCGGTGTACGACAATCTGGAGCGGGCCGCGGCCGCCGAGGGCGGTGAGGACGATCCCCACAAGAAGGGGCTGGAGATGATCTTCCACCAGTATCAGGAGATCCTGAGCAAGCTGGGCGTCACCGAGATCCCCGCCCTGGGTGAGACCTTCGACCCGGAGAAGCACAACGCCGTCATGCACATCGACGATGAGGCCTACGGTGAGAGCGTGGTGGCCCAGGTGTTCCAGGCGGGCTTTGAGATGAACGGAAAAGTGATCCGCCACGCCATCGTCCAGGTGGCAAACTGAGGCCCTCGGGCAGGGACCGCGGCCTTTGGCCCGGTTTGAATTTGGGATTTCCAAAGATCCATTTGTTTGTAATAAAAATTTTTCCATAGATTTTAGGAGGCAATCATTATGTCTAAAGTTATTGGTATCGATCTGGGCACCACCAACTCCTGCGTGGCGGTCATGGAGGGCGGCGAGGCCGTCGTCATCCCCAACGCCGAGGGCAACCGCACCACCCCGTCCGTGGTGGCCTTCTCCAAGACCGGCGAGCGCATGGTGGGCCAGGTGGCAAAGCGCCAGGCCATCACCAACCCCGACCGCACCATCTCCTCCATCAAGCGGGAGATGGGCTCCGACCACAAGGTCAGCATCGACGGCAAGAACTACACCCCCCAGGAGATCAGCGCCATGATCCTCCAGAAGCTCAAGGCCGACGCCGAGGCGTACCTGGGCTCCACCGTCACCGAGGCGGTCATCACCGTCCCCGCCTACTTCACCGACTCCCAGCGCCAGGCCACCAAGGACGCCGGCAAGATCGCCGGCCTGGACGTCAAGCGCATCATCAACGAGCCCACTGCCGCGGCCCTGGCCTACGGCGTGGACAAGGAGCAGAGCCAGAAGATCATGGTCTACGACCTGGGCGGCGGCACCTTCGATGTCTCCATCCTGGAGATCGACGACGGCGTCATCGAGGTCCTGGCCACCGCCGGCAACAACCGCCTGGGCGGCGACGACTTCGACGAGTGCGTCATGAAGTGGCTGGTCAATGAGTTCAAGCGCAGCGACGGCGTGGACCTCTCCGGCGACAAGGTGGCCATGCAGCGGCTGAAGGAGGCCGCTGAGAAGGCCAAGATCGAGCTCTCCGGCGTCACCACCTCCAACATCAACCTGCCCTATATCACCGCCGACGCCACCGGCCCCAAGCACCTGGACGTGACCCTCTCCCGGGCCAAGTTCAACGAGCTGACCGCCCATCTGGTGGACGCCACCATGGGCCCCGTGCGCCAGGCCATGTCCGACGCCGGCCTGCAGCCCAGCGACCTGAGCAAGGTGCTGCTGGTGGGCGGCTCCAGCCGGATCCCCGCCGTGCAGGAGGCCGTGAAGAACTTCACCGGCAACGAGCCCTTCAAGGGCATCAACCCCGATGAGTGCGTGGCCATGGGCGCCGCCCTCCAGGCCGGCGTGCTGACCGGCGACGTCAAGGGATTGCTGCTGCTGGACGTCACCCCGCTGTCCCTGGGCATCGAGACCATGGGCGGCGTGTTCACCAAGCTGATCGACCGCAACACCACCATCCCCGTGAAGAAAAGCCAGATCTTCTCCACCGCCGCCGACAACCAGACCTCCGTTGAGGTCAACGTCCTCCAGGGCGAGCGGGAGATGGCCGCCGCCAACAAGAGCCTGGGCCGCTTCCACCTGGACGGCATCGCCCCGGCCCGCCGCGGCGTGCCCCAGATCGAGGTGACCTTCGACATCGACGCCAACGGCATCGTCAACGTCTCCGCCAAGGATCTGGGCACCGGCAAGGAGCAGCACATCACCATCACCTCCTCCTCCAACATGAGCAAGGAGGACATCGAGAAGGCCGTCAAGGAGGCCGAGCAGTATGCCGCCCAGGACAAGAAGATGAAGGAGGAGGTCGAGGTCCGCAACCAGGCCGACCAGATGGTCTACCAGAGCGAAAAGACCCTCTCCGAGATGGGCGACAAGATCCCCGCCGACGACAAGAGCAAGGTCCAGGCCGGTATCGACAAGCTCAAGGAGACCCTGAAGGGCCAGGACACCGCCGCCATCAAGGCCGCCACCGACGAGCTGACCCAGGCCTTCTACGCCGTGAGCGAGAAGCTGTACCAGCAGGCCAATCCCCAGAACGCCGGCCCCCAGGCCGGCCCCGGTCCCGACGCCCAGCAGAGCGGCCAGTACTACGACGCCGACTACAAGGTCGTGGACGAGGACGACAACAACAACAAGAAGTAACGAACAAAACGGTCCAATGGGACGGGGAGCTTCCCCGCCCCATTGGGACCGTTTGGCGGAAAATCAGATATGAGGACGGGGTCCCGGCGCCGGGGCCCGGTCCTGATCCCTGATTCCCGACTGATAGGAGCATCATTATGGCAGAGCAAAAACGCGATTATTACGAGGTCCTGGGCGTTGGCCGGGGCGCCTCTGAGGATGAGATCAAAAAGGCATACCGGAAGCTGGCCAAGGCCAACCACCCGGATCTGCACCCCGGCGACAAGGATGCCGAGGCCCGGTTCAAGGAGATCAACGAGGCCTACGAGGTCCTCTCCGACGCCGACAAGAAGGCCCGGTACGACCAGTTCGGCCACGCCGGCGTGGACCCCAACTTCGGCGCCGGCGGCGGTGGGTTCGACGGCAGCTTTGACTTCGGCGACCTGGGCGACATCTTCGGCAGCTTCTTCGGCGGCGGCTTCGGCGGCGGACGGCGCACCAACCCCAACGCCCCCCAGCGGGGCGAGAGCATCCGGCTGTCCGTGGCCATCAGCTTTGAGGAGGCGGCCTTCGGCTGCGAGAAGTCCGTGACCGTGGAGCGGATGGAGCCCTGCGACACCTGCCACGGCAACGGCTGCGCCCCCGGCACCTCGCCGGAGACCTGCCCCGACTGCCACGGCACCGGCACCGTCCAGGTCCGGCGGCAGACTCCTATGGGCGTGTTCGCCACCTCCTCCCCCTGTGCCCGCTGCGGCGGCAAGGGCAGGATCATCCACCAGCCCTGCAAGGACTGCCACGGCACCGGCTTCACCCGGCGGCGCAAGACCATCCAGGCCAGCATCCCCGCCGGCATCGACAACGGCCAGACCATCTCCATTCGCGGCCAGGGCCACGCCGGCAAGAACGGCGGCCCCGCCGGAGACCTGCTCATCACCATCACCGTCCGGCCCCACGAGCTGTTCCGGCGGGAGGGCACTTCCGTCCTCTGCGAGGCGCCCATCACCTTCGCCCAGGCGGTCCTGGGCGCGGAGCTGGAGATCCCCACCATCGACGGCAAGGTCAAGTACACCCTGCCGGAGGGCACCCAGTCCGGCACCACCTTCCGCCTCAAGGGCAAGGGCATCCCCTCCCTCAACGGCCGGGGCCGGGGCGACCAGTACGTCACCGTCTATATCGAGACGCCCCGGAACCTGAACAAGGAGCAGAAGGAAGCCCTGAAGAAGTTCGCCGACACCATGGGCGACAACAACTACGAGGAACAGAAGAAATTCTTCAAGAAATTCAAGAAGTGAGGGACCGCCATGTACCTTGCGGACTATCACACCCATACCACCTGCTCTCCGGATGCCCGGAACACCATGACGGAGATGGCCGCCGCGGCCGCTGCCGCGGGGCTCCAGGAGATCTGCTTCACCGACCATGTGGAGCCTCTGGAGTGGAACTGCACCGTGCCCAAGGCCGGGGACCACGACTGGGCGCCCCTGAAGCGGGCCTTTGCCGAGGCCTGCTCCGCCGCGCCGGAGAGCGTGCAGCTGCGGCTGGGCATCGAGATCGGCGACGCCATCTGGAACATCGACTGGGTGGAGCGGCAGCTGGAGCGGGCGCCGGAGCTGGACTTTATCATCGGCTCCGTCCACAGCCTGCCCCCGCCGGCGGACTGCAACCTGGCCCTGTTTCCGCCCGCCGACGAGACGGAGGCCCGGGCGGGCCTCGCGGACTACCTGGACAGCGTGGAGCGGATGGTCCGCTGGGGCAAGTTCCAGGTGGTGGGCCACCTGACATTGCCTCTGCGGTATCTCAACGAGCGCCGTGGCTTCCACCTGACCTTCGACGGGTTCGAGGACCGGCTGGAGGCGATTTTGCGGCTGGTGGTGGAGCAGGGCCTGGGCATCGAGGTCAACACCAACCACGGCAACACCCCCCTGCCGGACGAAAAGTGGCTGCGGATGTACCGCGCGCTGGGCGGTGAGATCATCACCCTGGGCTCCGACGCCCACCGGACTGACGGCGTGGGCTGCGCCATCCGGGAGGGACAGGCGCTGCTGCGGGCATGCGGCTTCCGGCGCTTCTGCACCTTTGACCGGCGGCAGCCGGTCTGGCACGACCTGTGATTTGCATTTTCCCCCGGAAGGATTTATAATAGGCCCATGAGCACCCTGCGCCGCCCGCCGGGGCGGCGTGAGGTAGGACTATGAATATTCAATGGTATCCCGGGCACATGACAAAAACCCGCAGAATGATGGAGGAAAATATTTCTCTGGTGGATATTGTCATCGAACTGGTAGATGCAAGAATTCCATACAGCAGCAAAAATCCGGATTTGGATACGCTTGCGAAGAATAAGCACCGCATTCTGCTTCTGAATAAATGCGACCTTGCGGACGAAAGGGCAACCGATATCTGGCAGGAATATTTTGAAAAGCAGGGCTTCCGCGTGATTCGCATCAATGCGCTGAAGGGCAACGGCTTGGGCGAGGTGACGGAAACGGCACGCAGCTTAATGAAGGAAAAAATTGAGAAGCTGAAAGCAAGAGGGCGTATCAATGTACCCATCCGCAGCATGATTGTGGGGATTCCGAATGTGGGGAAATCCACATTTATCAATAAATATGTTGGGAAGGTAACGGCGAAAACCGGGGATAAACCCGGCGTGACCCGCGGCAAGCAGTGGATAAAATTAAAAAAGGACTTTGAGCTGCTCGATACGCCGGGCATCCTCTGGCCGAAAT
>OLGB01002162.1_pt1 | contig 21695 bp, 14 predicted proteins | sample 1605691 | NCBI WGS metagenome assembly OLGB01 (sample SAMEA3888925, study PRJEB22519) | human gut metagenome | biome: human gut; feature: human-associated habitat; material: faeces | place: Denmark | collected 2010 | reverse complement strand
AGTGGCCAGAGTGTGATGCTGAGGCTATGAAGGATGATGAAGTGGAAGTAGCTGTTCAGGTAAATGGCAAGACCCGTGCTGTTATCAGCGTACCTGCTGATATCTCCAAGGAAGATGCTATTGCCCAGGGTAAGGAAGCAGTAAAGGATAAGATGAGCGGAAATGTAGTAAAAGAAATCTACGTTCCGGGAAAGATCATTAACATTGTTTGCAAATAATTATAATAATTTGCATTTTGTATTGACTTGTCATATTATTAATGTTAAAGTTATTTAAGATAAAGGTATACATAGAGGAAATATAATGAAAACGGATTTGATAAACGGAAAACCTTTAAAGAGTATTATTTTATTTGCTCTTCCTATTATGGCAAGCTCAATGCTTCAATATAATTATAATTTGGTGGATAATATTATTGTCGGCAGATTTGTAGGAACTAACGCACTTGCCGCTGTCGGAAATGTTGGCTCGATTAACAACTTTATAATAGGAACATCGTTAGGGCTTACCTCTGGTTTTACGATTTCTGTTGCTCAAGCCTTTGGAGCTAAACGATTTGATAAAATGAATAAATATGCCGGTAACAGTATTGCTCTTTCATTTCTTATCGGTATGATTATAATGATAGTTGCGCATTTCCTTTCTCGTCCTCTTTTAAGATTAATCGACACACCTGACGAGATTATTGATATGTCAGCGCAATATATTGACGTGCTCTATTATGCCGTGCCTATTCAAATGTCGCTTAATAATTTCAATTCTCTTTCTCGTGCAGTCGGCGACAGTAAACGGCCTCTTTATTTTTTAATTGTAAGCGTAATAGTCAATTTGATACTTGATATCCTATTTGTCGGTTACTTCAAATGGGGTGTTATAGGTGCTGCTTGGGCAACCGCAATAAGCGAACTTGTTGCAATGATTTTGTCTGCAATAAGCGTGTTTAAGCATACCGAAGAATATACTATTAATAAATCTTCTCTTAAACTTGACTTGAAAACTTCATGGTCGCAAATTAAAATAGGAATTCCTATTTCGCTTCAATTCAGTATTACCTCAATAGGTTCAATGGTACTTCAAACCGCTGTAAACGGATTTGGAGCTAATGTAATAGCCGGTTTTACCGCTGCCGGCAGGGTAGAGCAGCTTACCAATATTCCTATGTCAGGTTTGGGCGTAGGCAATATGACCTTTGTTTCTCAAAATTACGGCGCAGGAAAGTATGAAAGAATTATTAAAAGCGTTAAGAAAATATTTATTCTTGATGTAATTGTATCCATTTTCTGTAGTGCAATTTTGGTAGGAATAGGTCCTTTTATTGTTAAACTCTTTATGAAAGAATATAATCCTGAAATAATGAATGCGGCTAATCATTATCTTTGGGCTATTGCAGAATGTTACAGTCTTGTTGCAATATTATTCGTATTTAGAAATACACTTCAAGGTCTCGGCTTTACTTATGCCAATATGATTGCCGGAGCAGGAGAATTTTTTGGAAGACTTGCCGTTGCTCTTATATTTGCAAAGGTCATTGGGTTTAACGCAATTTGTTATGCAGGTCCTGTTGCGTGGCTTCTTGCGGATATCCCGCTAATTATTATTTATCTTAATAAGAAAAAGAAATTTAAACAGATGATTCAAAATCAAATTTAACTGTTAGGGGGTGATATTAATAATGTATTATGTTGTTTTATCAGTAGGTGTTGTGATTTCACTCATATTTTGCTTTAACAGGAGCAAAGGTTACAGTGTGAATAATTTGATTTTTAAGTCTGTATCAAGTCTTTGCTATCTTTTAACCGCAGTATTTGCTCTTATTACAAATTATAAGGCATATACATACGGTTCACTTGTTATAATGGGCGGAGCGCTTGGTCTTGTTGGCGATATTTTGCTTGACTTAAAGGGAATATATAAAAATGAAGAAAAAATCTATTTGAAGGGTGGATTTATTTTCTTTCTAATCGGTCATATTTTCTATTTCTGTGCTGTAATTTATTCAATTAAGATGAAATGGTACTTGGTTCTTATTGCCGCTGTTGTTTCTGTAATAATCGGCGTATTGACCGTAGCTTCTGCAAATCTTATGAAAGTTCACTACGGCGCATACAGACGTATTGTTGCAGTTTATGTAGCGTTTCTTGCAATGACTTCGATTATTTCAATTATTGCCGTATTTGTTACTCATTTTCAAAAGGCTTACGTTATTATGGCAATCGGTTCTGTATTGTTTTTACTTTCGGATGCTGTTTTGTCTAACACCTTCTTTGGCAGAGGAAAGGACAAACCGATTCATTTGTTTGTAAATCATTTTCTCTATTATGCAGGTCAGTATCTTATAGCTGCTTCTGTTATGTTTGCATAAAAAATAAGGACTTGGATTTTTCCAAGTCCTTTTGTTGTATAAGGTGTTATTCAGCATCGTTTCTCTCATTTCTTTAATTTAGTGTTTTTTATTATATACCTCTATTCAATAAATGCAACAAATTTCTAGTATTTTGTCGATTATTAAACTAAACAATTCTTATTATATTGTTTTATATGAATTATTATGATATAATTAATTAGGTGATTATTTATGCAAATGTGGTTTTTTATGCTGTTTATAGTAATAGTTTTACCGTTAATTATGTTTATGAGCAGCTTTTATTTTATTGCAGGCGGTCCTAAAAATATTAATAATATTTTTGGCTACAGAACAGGTTGGTCGATGATTAATAAGGATACTTGGATTTTTGCTCACGAATATTGCGGTAAGCTGTGGCTTAAAGTCAGCATTATTTTTATTTTGGCATCAATTGTTATTATGCTTTGCCTTATCAAAACCGACCAAAGAGTATTTGTTGCTGTTGGATTTGTTATCTTTATCGCTGAATTTGTAACCTTGTTTTTTACAATTAATAAAACAGAAAAGGCACTGGCTGACAATTTTGACATTAAAGGTAACAGAAAAAAATAATATTCATTTTGCGTTTGATGTATAAACTGTTTAAAATTTATACATAATATCCTATTGACAAGGTAGGAAATTAGTGCTATTATTTCCTATTGAAAAGATAGGAATATTATCTTATATATTCTTTCTTTATTTATATTAATTTCCTGTCAACCACAGCAGGCTAAAAACAATTGTGGTTAGAAAGGCGATATTATGACAGTTTATGCAGATAATGCAGCAACAACTCAGATGAGCGATAGTGTGTTAAAAGCAATGATGCCGCTTCTTACCGACATTTACGGTAATCCGTCATCACTTCATTCTGTTGGTCAAATTGCTAAGGAGCATTTGGAAGCTGCAAGGGAAACTGTTGCCGAATGTATCGGAGCAGACCCTAAAGAAATATATTTCACATCAGGCGGCAGTGAGGCTGATAATCAGGCTATTCGTTCTGCTGCTTACATTGGCGCAAGAAAAGGTAAAAAGCATATTATTTCAAGTAAGTTTGAACATCATGCTGTTCTTCACACGCTTGATGCGCTCAAAAAAGAAGGTTTTACGGTTACTCTTCTTGACGTTTATTCAAACGGCATTGTTAAGCCTGAGGATGTAGCAAACGCTATTACAGATGAAACCTGCCTTGTAACTATAATGACAGCTAACAACGAAATCGGCACAATTCAGCCAATTGCCGAGATAGGTAAGATTTGTAAGGAAAAAGGTGTACTTTTTCATACAGATGCTGTTCAGGCGGTAGGTCATATTCCGGTTAATGTTAAGGATATGAATTGCGATATGCTGTCTGTTTCGGCTCATAAATTCCATGGCCCTAAGGGTGTAGGTTTCCTTTATGCACGTAAAGGTATTCTTCTTACAAATATTATTTACGGCGGCGCTCAGGAGCGTAATAAAAGAGCCGGTACTGAAAATATGGCTTCTATTGTCGGTATGGCAACAGCCATTAAGGATGCTACAGACCATCTTCAAGAAAATGCCGAAAAGGTTACCGCAATGAGAAACAGACTCATAGATGGGCTTAAGGGAATTGAAAGAAGCAGAATTAACGGTGACCTTGAGCATCATTTACCGGGAACATTGAATATGTGCTTTGAGGGCATTGAGGGCGAAAGTCTTCTTCTTTTGCTTGACGCTAAGGGTATTTGTGCATCAAGCGGCTCGGCTTGCACAAGCGGCAGTCTTGACCCGTCACACGTTCTTCTTTCAATCGGTGTCCCTGTAGAAATCGCACATGGCTCATTGAGATTGTCAATAAGTGAATATAACACTATGGAACAGATGGATCATATTGTAAAATCAGTTCCGGAGGTAGTAAGTTACCTTCGTTCTATTTCTCCCGTTTGGGAAAGAATTAAAAAGGAGGAAAAATAATTATGGCTCTATACTCAGAAAAAGTAATGGACCACTTTACAAATCCGAGAAATGTTGGTAAAATTGAAGATGCCGACGGTATTGGTGAAGTTGGTAACGCTAAGTGCGGCGATATAATGAAAATGTATATTAAGGTTAGTGACGATGGCATTATTGAAGACGTTAAGTTTAACACCTTCGGTTGTGCTTCTGCTATCGCATCAAGCTCAATGGCTACGGAAATGATTAAAGGCCAGCCTATTGATAAAGCTTTAGAGCTTACTAATAAGGCAGTTGTTGAGGCGCTTGACGGTTTGCCACCGGTTAAAATTCACTGTTCTGTTTTGGCGGAAGAGGCAGTTAAGGCTGCTGTTAAAGATTATTATGATAAAAAAGGCATAGAATATGACCCTGCTGAATTTGCAGGTGTTGACTGTGCGGAGTGCGGAGTACACAATTAATATGATTTCTGATATTCAGCAAGAGATAATTAAGCTCAAAAAGGAGAAGGATATTTGTATCCTTGCTCATTGCTATCAATCACCGGAAATATTGGAGGTTGCCGACTTTGTCGGTGACTCCTTTGCTCTCTCTGTAGAGGCATCAAAAGTTAATAATAAAACAGTAATTATGTGCGGTGTACGCTTTATGGCTGAAACCGTTAAAATACTGTCACCTGACAAAACAGTCTATTTGGCAAATCCCGATGCTGGATGCCCTATGGCTGAAATGATGGATAAAGAGGTTATTTCGCTTGTTAAGGAGCAATATCCCGATTATACGGTTGTTGCTTATATTAACACTACAAGTGAACTTAAAACAATTTGTGATGTTTGTGTAACTTCTTCATCTGCATTAAAGATATGCAAACAGATTGAAAACAAAAATATTCTTTTTATTCCCGATTGCAATTTAGGTGATTGGATTTCTAAGCAGCTTCCGGAAAAGAACTTTAAGCTTTTGAGCGGTGGATGCCCAACTCACGCAAGAATGGGCGAAAGGGACGTTAAGAGAGCAAGAGAAGCTCACCCTGATGCACTTTTGCTTGTTCACCCTGAGTGCGTGCCTGATGTTGTTAAACACGCCGATTATGTAGGCTCAACAACAGGTATTATGAATTATGCCAAGGAAAGCGACGCTAAGGAATTTATTATCGGTACGGAAAACAGTATTGTAACTCATCTTCAAATGAGCTGTCCTGATAAAATGTTTTATCCGCTTTCTAAGGACTGTGTATGCCATAATATGAAGGCTACCACGCTTGTCGACGTACTTAATTGCTGCAAGGGTGTTTTCGGTGAAGAAATTACTCTTGATGAAGAAACATATATCGGTGCAAAAAAATGCATTGATGAAATGATAAGGCTTGGTTAAATGAATAAGAAATGTATTATCGCAATGAGCGGTGGCGTTGATTCCAGCGTTGCCGCTTTTTTAATGAAAGAAAAAGGATATGAATGTATCGGCGCAACAATGAAACTTTATGATAACGAGGAAATCGGTATCAGTAGGGAAAAGACATGTTGCTCGCTTGACGATATTGAAGATGCAAGAGCTGTTGCACGCCGTCTTTCTATGCCTTATTATGTTTTTAATTTTAAAGACGAATTTGAGGAAAAAGTTATAAATAAGTTTATCAGAACTTATGAAAACGGCGGAACTCCTAATCCTTGTATTGATTGTAACAGATATTTAAAGTTTGAAAAGCTTTTTCAGCGTATGAACGAGCTCGGCTTCGATTATGTTGTAACAGGTCACTATGCAATTGTTGAGAAAAAAGACGGCTGGTTTTATCTTAAAAAGGGTAGTGACGATACCAAAGACCAAAGTTATGTTCTTTATTCGCTTACTCAAAATCAGCTTGCGCATATTCAATTTCCTTTGGGAGAATATTCTAAAACGGAAATCCGCAAAATTGCTGAGGAACAACATTTCTTGAACGCACGCAAGCGTGACAGCCAGGATATTTGCTTTGTTCCCGACGGTGATTACGCTAAGTTTATTGAAGGTTATCTCGGTAAAACATATCCCGACGGCGATTTTGTCGATATTAACGGTAATGTAATCGGAAGGCACCACGGTATTATTAGATACACAAACGGTCAGCGCAAAGGGCTTGGTGTCGCTTTTGGCAAGCCTATGTATGTTGCCGATAAGGATATTGAAAAGAATACGGTAACTCTTTGTACTAATGACGAGCTGTTTTCAAGGGAAGTAAACGCAGTTGATTTTAATTTGCTTGTTCCTGATTTACCCAATGAATTTAAGTGTAAAGCCCGTGTGCGTTATAATATGAAAGAGCAGGGAGCAACAGCTTATTTGGACGGCAGCAAACTGAAACTTATTTTTGATGAGCCGCAAAGAGCAATAACCAAAGGACAGGCTGTGGTGCTTTATGACGGCGATACAGTCATTGGCGGAGGAACTATAATATGAACGGCGAAAATACGTGTTATAAGCAATCTGTCACGGCTGTGGTACTTAGGGACAACAAAGTGCTCCTTGCTCGTCATACATACGGTGCCGGTAAGGATTTTCTTATTGTTCCGGGAGGCTATCTTAATTTAGACGAAACTCCTGAACAGGCAGTAAAAAGAGAATTCCTTGAAGAAACAGGAGTTGTGATTGAGCCTAAAAATATTATCGCTGTCAGGTTTAATCTTAAGGATTGGTATGTTGTTTTTTCCGCTGATTATGTAAGCGGTAGGGAACATTCTGACAATGATGAAAACAGCGAGGTGTTGTGGCTTGACGTTGATGAGGCGTTAAATCGTTCTGATGTACCTGAGCTTACAAAGAAACTTATTGAGGCGGCTATTAATATTAATTCTCCTTTTGAAAAGAAAGAATTTATCAGCCGTGAAAATCACGGCACTTATTCGCTTTATACTAAATAAATATACTATATATTGGTCAGTTTAATTTATAATAACTATATTTGTAAATATTCAACTTTTGTCTTATTTTTCTAAATTTTTTATTTACCTTCATTTTTTACGCTCCTCTTTTGTTTTTTTTATTTTATCACTTTTAAAAATAAAAGTAAATACTTTTTTAAGCATGCTTAATAAGCCTTTTTATAGGCTTTTTTAAAAATTGTGACATGTTTAATAAAACTTTTTACAGTTTTTTTTAAATTTTTGTATGCTTAATAAACCTTTTTATGGGGATTTTTAAAATTTATATACATAATTATTTAATATCTTTTATTTATATTAGATTGTCTACAAAATTTCCTTTTCTTCATTTTGCGCGCCTAAAATGAAGATTTAGGAAATTTTGTATGCGCACTGACAATCTATTTTAATATAATTCCATATAGTTTATCATCATAATCTATTTTAATATAATTTCATATGGTTTATCATCATAAACTATTTTTATTTTTATTATTTTTCCTCTGTGTTTTATTTGAATCTCTTTTCCGTCTAGTTTTTCACTTATTGTGTCACTTAAATGTATTTTTACTTTATTTGGATAAGTTTCTCCATCTAAATATTCGTCAATATTTAATTCTGGATGTTTTTTTGTTAGCTTATCTACTCCACCTAATACAAATTCTCCGTCTTCTTCTACATAAATCTTGACATTACGCTTAAATAATAGTAATAGTAGTAAAAGTATTAGTCCTGCTATTCCAATAACTGCTGCTATTTGTTTGTTTCCTTTTACTTTTTCATCTTCTACTCCTAGCGTTGCTGTTTCTTTCTCTTCTGTTGGTTCAGTATTAGGTTTTTGATTGTTTTCTTCGTTGATTGGGGGTTCAACTTTTTCTTCTGTTGGTTGTCCTTCTTTATCTTCTTTTGTATTATTATTAATTATTATTGTTTTATTCTTTGTAACTGTTTTTATTATTTCTGTTTTTGGCTCTTCTTGTTTTATCTCTTCCTGTTTTGGTTCTTCTTTTATTTCTTCTTTTTCTGGTTCTTTAACTTCTTCTTTTTCAGTTACTAATACTGAGAATTTTGTTTTAAATCCTTTATATGTTATTGTAACAACTTGTAATCCAGAATTTTGGGGATTATATCCTGAGATCATGTTGTCTGTTACTGGAATAGTATTTATTCCACTTGATTTAATTATATCTATTGTTGCTCCTGTTATATCTAGTGCCTCACCATTTTTATAATTAATTTTGTTTGGCTCATTATTTAATGATATTGCTTTTATTTTATCTTTTACGCTTACTTGGAATTTTCCTTGTAAACCTTTGTATTCTACTGTAATTGTTTGTGTTCCTTCTTTTGTTTTATCATATCCTGATATCATGTATGCTGTTATGTCAACTTTTTCATCCACTTTTCCACTTGCTGTTATTATTAATATTGTTCCTCCTGTTAGGTCTAAATTTTCTCCATATTCATAATCTGTTTTTTCTGGTTTTTTAACTTCCAATCTTGTTATGTAATCTTTTACATTGACTATGAATTCTTGAGAAAGACCTTCGTATGTTACTGTTAATGTTTGGTTTCCAATCTTTTTAGGATTGTATCCTGTGACCATATCTTTTGTTATATTTAGTATTTTTGTTTCATTGCCTTGTTTGAACTCAATTGTTCCTCCTGTTAAATCTAATTGTTCTCCATATTTGTATTCTAATTTATTTGGTAATGTTTTTATTGTCATACTACTTGTTTGGTTAATTACTGTAATTCCAAATGATTTAGTATAGCCTTTATAAGTTACTTTAATTGTTTTTGCACCTTCTGTACTTGTATCAAATCCTTCTATTTGTACTTCGGAATTTGTCATTGCTACTGGGGTTGTAGCTGTTTTACTTGCCATTATTGGTTTTACTTTTCCGCCTGTTAAATCAATTTTTTCACCTATTTTATATACTAGTTTATTTGGTTTTACAATATCAATATCTTCAATATAGTCTTTTACGTCTACTTCATATGAAGTTGTTTTGTCTTTGTATGTAACTGTTATTTTTTGTTTTCCTATTTTATTAGGATTATATCCTGTTACCATACTTGTTGTTATATTTATTGTTTCTTTTGCTCCATTACTTCTTATTGTTTCTATTGTTCCTCCTGCTATATTTAGTGGTTCTCCATATTTATATTCTGCTTTTGGAGTAGTTTTCATTATGATTGATTGTATATTGTTTTCTACTATAACACCAAATTGTTCTTTTTGCCCTTTATACATAACATCTATAGTTTGTGCTCCTTCTTGTTTTGGGTTATATCCACTTATTGTTACTTTACTATCTGTAAGCGCTACTGGGGAAGTAGCTACTCCACTAGCCATAACTTCTTGAATATTTCCTCCTGTTAGGTCTAAATCTTCACCATATTCGTATTTTACTTTCGTTGGTGGTGTTAGTATAATTCCTGTTATATAATCTTTTACATTTACTTTATATTTTAATTCTTGTCCGCCATATTTTATTGTTAACTCTTGTTCTCCTATTTTTGTAGGTTCATATCCTGTTACCATTTCTTCTGTAATTTGTTTTTCTTCTGGTCCGCTTGGTCTCACAATTGTTATTATTCCATTACTTAAATCTAATGGTTCTCCATATTTATATTCTGTTTTTGGAGTTGTTTTTATTTCCATAGATATTATTGGATCTTCTACTGATATAGTAAATGTTGTTGTTTTCGTAACTCCATTTTCTGTATAGCTTATTGTTAGTGGTAATTTTGTGTTTTCTTTGCTTGAGTCAAATCCACTTATCATTTCTTTTGTAATATCTATTGTTTCTGTTGTTCCTGTTGCTCTTGTTATTTTTAATCTTCCGCCTGTTGTGTCTAGTGTTTCTTTGACATTATATTTTACTTTTGTTGGTAATGTCTCTATAGCAACTGATTGTATTGTATTTGTTATTGTTATTGGGTAACTTGCTGTTCCTATTATTCCGTTATTTGCAGTATATTTTAAAGTTAATGTTTTACTTACTTTATTGTCTTTTCCGTATTCTGAGATTGTTGGGTTCATATTTAATGACCCACCGTCTTTTTCTGTTATTACCGCTGATGTTATTGGCTCTTCTTTTGTTGTTCCATCTGTATATGTTACTGTTATTTTTCCACCTGTTAAATCTATTTGGTCTCCGTGGTTGTATTCCGTTTTTGTTGGTGGTATTATTGTAACTTTTGATACTTCATTCTCTAACTTTACACTTAAGTTTGTTGTAAATGATTTTCCGTTTGTGTAACTATTTGTATCTTGGTCTGTATATGTTACTGTTAAGTTTTGAGCTGTTAATGATGTTTTATTATATCCTGTTACCATGTTTTCTGTTAGAGCAACTGGGGTTTGTACTCCTGCTTTTGCATATGTTACAGTGTATATAATATCATTATCATTTATTAATGTTCCTAATTCGTCATTATATGTTCCAGTTATTGCATTTGGGGTAATGCTTATTCCTGTTACATAGTCTTTTACATTTACTTCATAACTTGTTGTTTTTCCTCCATATGATACTGTGATTGTTTGTTTTCCTAATTTTGTTGGGTCATATCCACTTACCATATTATCTGTTACAGCTATGTCTTTTGTTCCACTTCCTTTTGTTATAGTGATTGTTCCATTACTTAAATCTAATGGTTCGTTGTATTTGTAATCTGTTTTTGGTGTGTTTTTCATGCTTACTGCTGTTACTGTATCTTTTATTAATACATCGTATGTTGTTGTTTTTGTTTCGCCATTTTCTGTGTAGCTTACTGTTAGTGGTAATTTTGTGTTTTCTTTGCTTGAGTCAAATCCTGTAACTTTTACATTACTTTCTGTTATGCTTACTACACTTGGTGTTCCTATTTGTCTTGTTACTAAGATTTCTCCTGGGTTGCTTCCGTCTGTTGTTAGGTCTAATGCATCATTTACATTGTATTGTGCTTTTGGTGTTGTGTGCATTTTGATTCCTGTTATTTTGTTTGTTATTTTTATTTGATATGTTGTGTCTTTTCCGTCATATGTTACTTTTATTGTTTTTGTTGCAGTGTTGTCTTTTCCAAATGTTACTTTACTTAAGTCTACTGCACTTCCATCTGTTTCTGTTACTTTTACACTACTGTCTGTTAGTGCTTTTTCTTCTGTGTCTCCATTTGCTTTTGTTATTGTTATTTTTCCGTTACTTAAATCTATTGTATCTCCGTATCCATATTCTGTTTTTGTTGGGTTTTGTTTTATTGCTATTGATTGTGTTGGATTACTTAATGATACTTTTAAGTTTGTTTTAAATGTTTGTGTTTTTGTTGCACTTGTTACATCAGAGTCTACATATGTTACTGTTAATGTTTGATTTGTTACACTTGTTTTATTATATCCTGCTACCATGCTTTCTGTTAGAGCTGTTGGGGTTTTAGCTCCTGCTTTTGCATATGTAATTGTGTACATAATATTATTATCGTTAATTAGATTTTGTAATTCACTATTGTATTTTCCTGTTATTTCATTTGGGGTAATGCTTATTCCTGTTACATAGTCTTTTACATTTACTTTGTATTTTTCTGTTTTTCCTCCGTATGTTACTGTTAATTCTTGGTCTCCTAATTTTGTTTTGTCATATCCTGTAACCATACTTGGTGTCATTGGTATTGTTGTTGTTCCACTACCTTTTGTTATTTCTATTTTTCCTGTGCTTACATCTAATTCTTCATTGTATTTGTAGCTTGTTTTTGGTGTTTGGCTTATTCTTATTGCTGTTACTTGATCTTCTACAGATACATTGTATGTTGTCGTTTTTGTTATTTCGTTTTCTGTGTAACTTACCGTTAGTGGTAATTTTGTATTTTCTTTGCTTGAGTCAAATCCTGATACCATTTCTTCTGTTAGTTCTTTTATTTCTGCCTTTCCTGATGCTCTTATTATTTTTATTTCGCCATTTGTAACATCTAATAAATCATTTACGTTATATTTTGTCTTTGTTGGTGTTGTGTGCATTGTTATTGATTTAATATAGTCTTTTATTATTATTGGATAATTTACTGTACCTGTAACACCATTTGGTGATGTGTATTTAAATGTTAATGTTTTATTTACAGTATTTTTACTTCCGTATTCTGCTGCTGCTGGGCTCATATTAGGAGCTCCTCCATCTTTTTCTGTTACTGTTGCTGATGTTATTGGCTCTTCTTTTGTTGTTCCATCTGTATATGTTACTGTTATTTTTCCACCTGTTAAATCTATTTGGTCTCCGTGGTTGTATTCCGTTTTTGTTGGTGGTATTATTGTAACTTTTGATACTTCATTCTCTAACTTTACACTTAAGTTTGTTGTAAATGATTTTCCGTTTGTGTAACTATTTGTATCTTGGTCTGTATATGTTACTGTTAAGTTTTGAGCTGTTAATGATGTTTTATTATATCCTGTTACCATGTTTTCTGTTAGAGCAACTGGGGTTTGTACTCCTGCTTTTGCATATGTTACAGTGTATATAATATCATTATCATTTATTAATGTTCCTAATTCGTCATTATATGTTCCAGTTATTGCATTTGGGGTAATGCTTATTCCTGTTACATAGTCTTTTACATTTACTTCATAACTTGTTGTTTTTCCTCCATATGATACTGTGATTGTTTGTTTTCCTAATTTTGTTGGGTCATATCCACTTACCATATTATCTGTTACAGCTATGTCTTTTGTTCCACTTCCTTTTGTTATAGTGATTGTTCCATTACTTAAATCTAATGGTTCGTTGTATTTGTAATCTGTTTTTGGTGTGTTTTTCATGCTTACTGCTGTTACTGTATCTTTTATTAATACATCGTATGTTGTTGTTTTTGTTTCGCCATTTTCTGTGTAGCTTACTGTTAGTGGTAATTTTGTGTTTTCTTTGCTTGAGTCAAATCCTGTAACTTTTACATTACTTTCTGTTATGCTTACTACACTTGGTGTTCCTATTTGTCTTGTTACTAAGATTTCTCCTGGGTTGCTTCCGTCTGTTGTTAGGTCTAATGCATCATTTACATTGTATTGTGCTTTTGGTGTTGTGTGCATTTTGATTCCTGTTATTTTGTTTGTTATTTTTATTTGATATGTTGTGTCTTTTCCGTCATATGTTACTTTTATTGTTTTTGTTGCAGTGTTGTCTTTTCCAAATGTTACTTTACTTAAGTCTACTGCACTTCCATCTGTTTCTGTTACTTTTACACTACTGTCTGTTAGTGCTTTTTCTTCTGTGTCTCCATTTGCTTTTGTTATTGTTATTTTTCCGTTACTTAAATCTATTGTATCTCCGTATCCATATTCTGTTTTTGTTGGGTTTTGTTTTATTGCTATTGATTGTGTTGGATTACTTAATGATACTTTTAAGTTTGTTTTAAATGTTTGTGTTTTTGTTGCACTTGTTACATCAGAGTCTACATATGTTACTGTTAATGTTTGATTTGTTACACTTGTTTTATTATATCCTGCTACCATGCTTTCTGTTAGAGCTGTTGGGGTTTTAGCTCCTGCTTTTGCATATGTAATTGTGTACATAATATTATTATCGTTAATTAGATTTTGTAATTCACTATTGTATTTTCCTGTTATTTCATTTGGGGTAATGCTTATTCCTGTTACATAGTCTTTTACATTTACTTTGTATTTTTCTGTTTTTCCTCCATATGTTACTGTTAATTCTTGGTCTCCCAATTTTGTTTTGTCATATCCTGTAACCATACTCGTTGTCATTGGTATTGTTGTTGTCCCACTACCTTTTGTTATTTCTATTTTTCCTGTGCTTACATCTAACTCTTCATTGTATTTGTAATTTGTTTTTGGTGTCTGCGCTATTTTTACTGCTGTTACCTGATCTTCTACAGATACATTATATGTTGTCGTTTTTGTTATTCCATTTTCTGTATAACTTACTGTTAATGGCAATGCTTTATTTTCTTTGCTTGAATTAAATCCTGTTACCATATTACTTGTAATTGCTTTTATTTCTGGGTTTCCAACCGCTCTTGATATTTTTATTTCGCCATTTGTAACATCCAATGAATCATTTACATTATATTTTGTCTTTGTTGGTATTGTATGCATTGTTATTGATTTTATATCATTAATTATTGTTATTGGATAATTTACAGTTTTTGTTGCTTCATCTTCTGTATATGATATTTTTAATGTTTTTGAATCTTTGTTATCAACAAAGATTGTTACATCTGGACTCATGTTTACAGCACTTCCATCATTTTCTGTAATCATATCAGCTGTCATTGTTACATTTCTTGTTGTTCCATCAGCATATGTTACCAATATTTTTCCACCTGTTAAATCTAGTTTTGAACCATAATTATACTGCATTTTACTTGGTGGCGTTATTTCTATTGATTGTGCTTCATTATCTACATTTACTGTAAATGTTTTTGTAATTGTATCTGTTAGAGTGTTTCCATCTGACAATGTGTATTTAGCATTATATTTAACTGTTATTGTTTGTGTTCCTAGTTTTGTTGCACTATATCCACTAACCATGTCTGTTGTTAGACTTGTATTTGTCATATTTCCTGATTTCCATGTAAAGTTTAGTTTTCCTCCTTTTAAGTCTAGTGCTTCTCCATATTTGTATGATGTTTTGCTAGGTTTTACTAATGTTGAATTTGAAATATAATTATATGCCTCTACATCTATTGTATTACTTGCTGTTGCTGTTCCTAGTTTAACTGTTAAGTGTTGTTTACTTCCTGTAGTTGATGGATTATATGTAGATACTGTAACACTTCCATCTGGAAGATTGATGTTTGCTTTTCCTCCACTTCCTAGCGTAACTTGTACAACCGCTCCTGTTAAATCTAAGTTTTCTCCTTGTTTATATACTGTTTTTGTTGGTTGCTTTGTTAGCGCTATACTTGATATTGTATCATTTACCGCTACAGATTGTGTTGTTGTTTTTCCTTCATATGTGAATGTTATTTTTTGAATTCCTCTAATTGGAACTGTTCCTTCTGCAGATGTTTTTGTAAAGTTTGCCGAATTAACATTTGCTGTTGTTTCACTTTTTGTTACTCCACTACTTGAAGGTGTTAAATTTACTGTTGCTCCACTTTTTTTAGTTGCCTTTAACGCTAGACCAGTAAAATCAAATGTTTCGCCATGATTATATTCTACTTTATTCATTGGCGTTGTTACTGCTAAAGATTTAACTGGGTCTGTTACGTTTAGTTTTAGCGTTGTTGTTTTTTCTTTGTAACTTATTGTTATTGTTTGATTATTTACATCAGCTTTTCCTGTTGATGGTTTTGTGATTTTTACATTTGAGTCTGTCATACTAATATCTTCTATTGAATTATCATCATATGTTACCTTTAGTACTCCTCCTGCTAAATTTATTGTGTCACCGTGTTCATATGTTGTTTTGCTTGGATTTGTTTTTACTGATATTGAACTTACTGTTTTTTCTCTTTCTGCAAATCCTTCTGTTGCTAAATATTTTGTATTTGTTATATATGTTGGAGTCGTTCCATCTACATCTTGTGCAATTCTTTGTTTATATCCTGTTTGTGAAGATGCTGTTGGCTTTAGTGAAATCATATCTGATGTTATTTCCTTACTTCCATCTAACTTCCATTGTGACGAGTCTAATAAATAGAAATATACTTTAAATATGCTTAACTCTGAGCCAAAACTAGCACTTGAATCCCCATCATCTTTTGCACACCACCAATCTGTGGTTGTACCTAACATTCTTATACTTCCGTCACTTACAGTTTTTGTTTGGAATGTAAAACAGTCAGAGTTTGTCTCTGTTATTCTTGCTACTGATGTGTTTGCTGCTCCTGTATCTTTTCTTGCTGTTCCAAACTTGCTAGTATCATATCTTAAAGACATATCAAATGATCCTATATATGTATCTGCAATTGCTGCATATTCTACATAAAAGACATAGTTTCCACTTGTACTTTTTGTAATATTAGATACTCTTAATACATTGTATTTATCTTGTCCATCTTGCTTATATGCTGCAAAATTAAAACATGGTAAAAATACATTAAATAGTAACATTACAACTAAAATAGTGGATAATATTTTTGTAATTTTTATTTTTTCCATTTTTTCCTCCTCTACTCTTTATAATCTATTATTTTTATTGTTTGGTCTGTATTTGTTACAGCATATTGTAAAGATTCTAGTCCTATTGAGCCATATTGTACTATATCGTATTTAGATTCGTATCCATCTTCGCCCTCGCTTATATCCATATGATCAACAAGCTCTTGTATGTCCTCTAGACCTATTACTCCGATCTCTGTTCATGTCGCCAGCTGTAAGTACTTTATTTTCTAGGTCTATAACATTGTTTTCTGTAACCTCTATGTTTTTTATTACACAATCTAAAAATCCTTTTTTATCTATTTGTAAATCATATGTCCCTGGAATTACATATATTTTATAACTTCCATCCACATTGCTTTGTTCATATTGGTCTTTTTCTATCTGGTCTAAATCATTATATGTTTTTGGATTTTCATATATTTCCCCAAATATGTCTTTTAGCTCATCCCAGTTAAATTTTCCAGTTTTGTATACGTTTAAGTCTGTTGTTTTATCTATATCAGGATTTTCGTTTTCTTCCACTGTATCATACTTTATGTTTCCTTTTATTATTCCATATGGTCTATGTATAGTTACTCTATATGTTTCTTGCGTTTTTCCATCTTCTGCAGTAACTATTACTTCCATCAAAGTATCTGGTTCTCCTAATTTATTTAATGTAACAGGCATCTTTATTTTGTCTAATAATTCTTTTTCTTCATATATAATTTGACCATCAGTTTCATATGTTAATTTTCCATTTTCATCTCTTTTTGGTACTTTCAATTTCATACTACTTTTTTCGTCCGATAGTTCTGCTTCTATATTCATTTCGTTTATATATTCATTTAATTCTAATGTATATTCTTTATTTTGCTTATCAAACATGGGTATTAATTCATATTCCTTATACGTGGATTTTATTGGCTCTTCTGCATTTCTTGTTCCACTACTTAATATCATATTATTCAGTAGTGCATCACTTGACGCAGTTTTGTTTGTGAATATGAATGTACTTTGTTCCTCATAGCTATCTTGTATATTTACATTTATTTTTATTCCTGTTCTTGGGCTTGTTGTACTGTCTTCTATTAGCCTAAAGTTACTTATATCTAGTGTATCTGTTTTCATCTTAAAACTCATTTTTCCTAATAATACACTTTTCCCTGAACTTATTAATGTCATATTTTTTATATTTTCACTATCTTCTACTGGTGGAGCAAATGATATTATCATTCTTATTCCAGTTATGTTTCCCGCTGAATAAGGAATAGTAATTAAATCCAATTTCCCTTCAAATTCGCTTTCGAAAGCAAAATATTCATTTTCATCATCTGTTTCGACATTTGTTATCAAATTAGATGGCACATAATTTGAACTGTCATATGCAAGCCTTGCATCGAAACCTTTAAAATCTATATCATTGGCCCACAATTCAAATATTAATTGCTTTCCGTTGTCTTGTGCTTCTTTAACTTCAACTGCTCTCATCTCTAAACACTGACTGTCATTTGGTTTCAGAGTAGTGGCTTGGGATATATTTGTATTTATAATAATCAATGTCAAAAATACTATTACCGCAATTAAAACTTTTACAAATTGTGTATTTATTTTTTTTATATTTTTAAATTTCAATTCACTATTCCCCTTTCTCAAATTCTTTGCTTATACTTTCATTATATTTTATATACTTTTATTGTCAATTAATGTTTTTTTATGTATTTTTATATATTTCACTTGTTTTACTTAGGGAACTTTAAACTTTGATTGTTTTTATTCTATATATTAAATTTTTTTGATATTTTTATTACATTTTTTGTTCATATTCTCTCTTTTCTTATCTTCCCTAGCGTTTATTAATGTAAAAAAAATCTATAATCATTTAAATTATAAAGTACATTTTTTATTTTTTGTCATATTGTTAATTTATTATTATACATTTATATTATTTAATACTTATACTACTTTCTTACACTCTATCAATATTGTATTAACAAACTTACCTGCATCACAATTTAAAATGAAAGAAACATTTAAGAACTCAATAAAAATACTAAAAAGTGAGGGAAGAGACAATAATTAAATGCCTAAGAAATATTAAAAAAGTTCATAAAAGAAAATATAAAAAGAGTTGAAGCATTTTTATTTAATGGATAAAAAGACGGTAATAAGATTACTTACATTTTTGGGACACATACCAATATTATATTTTTATCAAGTAATACTTGAAAAAACAATAATCATAATATAAAAATCTAGAAAGGTAACATTACAATGTTTAGTAAAGAGGTGGCTTTGGTGAATGTAATAAACAAATTTTATATAACTATTATAAAAGATACAAAGAACATTATATATGGAAAGAGATAGAAATAATAAATCCTAAATTAATTGTTTTCTGTGTTGGTGAATATAGTGAAAAAATTTACGAAGATTTAAAGAATAATGTTAAATGTAAATATATGATACAAATGCCTCATCCAGCTTGTAGAGTATCTGATGAAAAATATATTGAAGAATTTAAAGAAAAGCTTAATTTACTAATACCTAATAGTTAATTATATTTTCTTTGTCTCTCTATATAAATTAAAAGAAAATATAATACAATGGTTAGACTTATTGAAGAAAAGAATAATAGATAAGTAAAAATGCGTTTGCTATATAATAGCAAGTGCATTTTAATGAGCCAAATTTCGTTTCTAAGACTTTTTATATGGCAGCCTTTTTTAATTAGCAATTATTTGCGATTTTAAAAGTTATGCGTTTAAGAAAGTGCATAATAATTTTGGACTAGTAGAAGCATCCGGCAAAAGATTTATATGTTATGGAGATATAGAAATTTTATCATTCTTTCTTGCAATAATGTTATCACAGCTGTACAAAGATCCCCTGAATTATTAGATAAACTAAAAAGCTCAATAATTATAAAATTACTGAGCTTCGTTTTGGTTGCGGGGGATAGACTCGAACTTACGACCTTCGGGTTATGAGGACTAACCTTTAACTCTCTTTATTTCCATAGAATTTTAAAAAGTGCTATTCTGTAAGGTTTCAGAACAACACTTGTTTTTTATATCTCAATATTTCTATTATTTTTCGTTTGGGTTGTGGTCAAATAAGTGGTCAAAACACAAAAATAAGCATTCTGTATTTCTACAAAATGCTTATTTCAATATGGTTGCGGAGCCAGGACTCGAACCTGGGACCTTCGGGTTATGAGCCCGACGAGCTGCCAACTGCTCCACCCCGCGATGTATTGACTTATTTATTATACATCCTTAATATTGTTTTTGTCAACATCTTTTAGTAATTTAATAAAATTTCTGTCTCCAGATTGGCTTTCTTTTATATTATATGCTAAAATTTTAGATTTATAACTATATATTAAAAAATAAGTAAACAAAATTATAAACATTATTGCTTACTTATTTTTTTAATTTTTAATTATTTTATATAATTAAAAAAAGTTAATATATCTATACACATATTTCATCTTTAATTTCTCCATATTTACCATCGCCAATCCCTTTTACATTTTGTATATCTTCTATAGAATTAAATTTTCCGTTTTTATTCCTATAATCAATTATTTTTTGAGCTGTTGATGGTCCTATTCCTGGTAATGTTTCAAGTTCAGTTTGATTTGCTGTATTTATATTCACTTTATCACCTCCATATCCAGTATCTTTTCCATCTTCTATTAGTACATTATCCCCAAAATCTGAACTTACATACTCCATTTGATTGCTTTTGCTCTTAATTATTTCACCTTTTTTAGGAATATAAATTTTTTGGCCATCTGATAATATGTATGCCAAGTTTATGCATGACAAATCAGCATCTTCCAAATTTCCACCTGCATGCTCGACAGCCTCATATAATCTAGCCCCATCCTTTATTTTTACAATTCCGTGGATTATTAACAGCTCCTGTTATATGAACAATAATTATATCATCACCTTCTTTGGTACTCTTCTCTTTTCCTACAATTTCAATATCTCCTTCTTTGCCTGATGTAATGTCTGCAGCATTATTACTTGATTTATAATCAAAATATAAGTAACCAAAAATTGCAATTACAATAACTATAAAACCACCAATAATTACTTTTTTCCTTGTATCTAGTTCCATTTTCTCTTCCTCCTTTTGTTAATATGCATTATTTAATAGTAAAATCAACAAAAATATTTACCATTAATAAAATATAGTTAATAAAGTCTTGAAAACGTAATAAAATTAATATATAGTATTACTAAATAAATTTAAGGAGATTTCTAATGAATTTTAAAAATTTTTTAGTTATAGCTAACATATTAATTCTATTTGCTTTTCCTATCACCTCCTTTGCAAATTCTAGTGAAATATCAACTCTTTCGCCTGCTTGTATTTTAATTGATGCTGATTCTGGAAAAATATTATATGAAAAAAATGCTAGAACAAAATTGTATCCTGCCAGTACTACTAAAATTATGACAGCAATTTTGACAATAGAAAACTGTAATCTTAATGATACTGCAATCGTTAATGAAACAGCAATTACTAAAGAATTAATTCCTGACGGATATTCTAGAGCAAATTTAAAAGCCGGTGAAGTGTTTACAATAGAACAATTATTAAATTGCTTATTAATACCTTCTGCAAATGATGCAGCTAATGTACTTGCAGAACACATTAGTGGTTCTATTGATAAATTTTGTAGTTTAATGAATAAAAAAGCCATAGATATTGGTTGTGAAAATACCCATTTCGTAAATCCAAATGGTGTTCATAATGAGAATCATTATTCAACAGCATACGATTTATCATTAATTGCTAAATATGCAATGAGAAATAATACTTTCAGAGAATTTGTATGTAAAACCTCATGTTCTATTCCTCCTACTGATATATATCCAAAAGATGATAGAAAATTTAACACAACTAATGAATTATTAAGAAATAAAGATGGGAATAATTATTATTACGAATATGCTAACGGAATAAAAACAGGGTATACAACTGTAGCTAAAAATTGTATTGTTGCAAGTGCGAAAAAAGATGATTATGAATTTATAGCTGTTATCTTAGGCGCAACTCAAAAGAACTCAAATGAAAGTACAAGAGCCATAGATTGCATAAATTTATTTAATTATGCAATAAACAATTATAAAGATAAAAAATTTTTATCAAAAGATTCTTTGTTAAAACAAATTGAAATTGATACCGGAAGTGCCAGTGATTCTAAAAAACAGACACTGAATATTGTTCCTGAAAACGATATAATAATTCGCACTCTTACTAGTATCGAAGATGTAACACCTGTCATTTCAATAAATGACAATTTAAAGGCACCAATTCTTAGTGGAGAAATTGTTGGAAAAATTGAATATGAAGTTGATGGAATAAAATATTCTACAAATTTAATTGCTGATAATAA
>OLGB01002153.1_pt1 | contig 21751 bp, 19 predicted proteins | sample 1605691 | NCBI WGS metagenome assembly OLGB01 (sample SAMEA3888925, study PRJEB22519) | human gut metagenome | biome: human gut; feature: human-associated habitat; material: faeces | place: Denmark | collected 2010 | reverse complement strand
CGCCGATGAAAGCACAGTACGCCATTCTCCGCTTTGCCAAGTACAAGGGGCCGGAGATCGGGCACATCGAGTCCCACAACGAGCGCACCAAGGAGAAATACGCCAGCAATCCCGACGTGGACACGTCCCGCAGTCACTTCAATTTTCATCTGGTGACACCGCAGCGCAAGTACCGCGCAGAAGCGGAAAAGCAGATCGCCGAGGCGGGTTGCCGCACCCGGTCAGACAGCGTTCGACTGGTGGAGGCTCTTGTGACCGCAACGCCGGAGTTCTTCAAGGGTAAGAAGAAAGCTGACATCGAAGCATATTTTCAGGAGGCATTGGATTTCATCCGGGAACACCAAGACCAGAAAACAATTATATCCGCCGTGGTGCATATGGACGAGAAAACGCCCCATATGCACCTTTGCTTTGTCCCGCTGACGGCAGACAAGCGGCTCTCCGCCAAAGAAATCGTAGGCAACAAGAAGAAGCTGACACAGTGGCAGGATAGATTTTGGGAGCACATGGTCAAAAAATATCCCGATTTGGAACGCGGCGAAAGCGCCAGCGAATCCGGACGTGACCATATCCCGCCGAGGGTGTTCAAGGAGATGACCCGCCTGACCAAGCAGAAGGCCAAGCTGGAAGAATTGCTTTCAGGCGTCAATGCGTTCAATGCCAAGGGGAAAGCAGCAGAAATCGGCGCTTTTTTGGACAAGTATATTCCTGCTGTGGAGCAGATGCACACGACACTGAAAAAGTACAATACGGCGTTCACGGTCACGACTGCCGAAAATAAAAAGCTGAAAAAGAAAACGGAGCAGTTGGAGCAGTCGCTGGACAAAGCCACGCAGGAAAGCACCTTGAAAAAGCTGGCTGACGCCAAGCTGCATCGGGATTATGAGGATGCCGTCGCCGTGCTGGATCGTATTCCGCAGGAAGTGCTGGCAGCATATACACACAGAACGGAGAAAGAGAGGAAGACTGCCTATGGTAGATGAATGGAGCGGTTTCGCCGCTTTGCTGGCAAATTTGATTGAAAAGTATGCCGTGGTTATGAATCTTGACGCGCTGCCCGATCTCGTCATAGAGGAAGCCGTGCCTGAAAAAGACGGGGCAGATGAGATGATTCACGAAAACGATATTGAATCAGCGAAAGCGGCATGATATAATTATCATGAAATAAGTGTCCAAACCGCCATTGCAGGAGCAAAAGCTCCTGCAATGGCAGAAAACGAGGTGAAGTGACCATGGAACGCTGGGAGAATGAGCAGAACAATTCTGAAATGATGATTTATACCACAGAGGATGGCTTGACAAAGATTGAAACGACTTTTGACGGCGATACGGTTTGGCTGTCCATTGACCAGATGGCAGAGCTGTTTCAGCGTGATAGAAGTGTGATTGGCAAGCACGTGCGAAACATTTTCAAAGAAGGAGAGCTTCAAAAGGAAGCAGTATGGGCAAAATTTGCCCATACTGCCGCCGACGGAAAAGTGTATGATGTAGATTATTATAATCTTGATGTTATCATTTCTGTCGGCTACCGTGTGAAATCTCAGCGCGGCGTGCAGTTTCGTATTTGGGCAACGGGAATTTTGAAGGAGTATATGCGAAAAGGCTTTGCTCTGGATGATGAGCGCCTGAAAAATCTGGGTGGCGGCGGATACTTCAAGGAGCTGCTGGAGCGTATCCGCGATATCCGTGCTTCGGAAAAGGTGTTTTATCGACAGGTGCTTGAAATCTACGCGACCAGTATTGACTATGATCCCAAGGCGGAAATCTCCATTCAGTTTTTCAAGAAAGTCCAAAATAAGATTCATTATGCCATTCATGGGCAAACCGCGGCGGAGGTCATTTACACACGCGCCGATGCGGAGAAAGAATTTATGGGCTTGACCACCTTTGCGGGCAATCAGCCCACGCTGAAAGAGGCGGTAGTTGCCAAGAACTATCTGAACGAGAAAGAGCTTCGTGCTATGGGGCAGCTTGTGTCCGGATATCTGGATTTTGCGGAACGACAGGCGGAGCGGGAGCAGGCAATGACCATGCAGGACTGGTCGGAGCATCTTGATCGGATTCTGACCATGAGCGGAGAGCAGCTGCTGGTTGGCAACGGAAGCGTCAGCCATAAGCAGGCAATTGACAAAGCAACCGGCGAGTACAGAAAATACAAAGCCCGTACCCTCAGTGAAGTTGAGCGCGATTATCTGGATTCCATCAAGCTGTTGGAGCAGAAAACAGATAAAAAGTAGGCTGAGGCGGAGAAGATATGATGAAAAAAGAAAAGGTAAAAGTCTATATCTATACTCGCGTGTCCACTGCCATGCAGATTGACGGATACTCTCTGGATGCACAGAAATCCAGAATGAAAGCCTATGCCGAGTTCAATGACTATGAGATCGTGGGCGAATACGAGGATGCCGGTAAATCCGGCAAGTCCATTGAAGGGCGTGTAGAGTTTAACCGCATGATGGAGGATATCAAGTCCGGTAAAGACGGCGTGTCCTATGTACTGGTGTTCAAGCTCTCGCGTTTCGGCAGAAACGCGGCAGATGTCTTGTCTACTTTACAGGTCATGCAGGATTTCGGTGTTAACCTGATTTGCGTGGAGGACGGGATTGATTCCTCCAAGGATGCGGGAAAGCTGATGATTTCCGTTCTTTCGGCTGTGGCTGAAATTGAGCGTGAAAATATCAGTGTGCAGACCATGGAGGGCAGAATTCAGAAAGCCCGTGAAGGAAAATGGAATGGCGGCTTTGCGCCATATGGCTACAGGCTGGAAAAAGGACAACTTTTCATCAATGAGGAAGAAGCAGCGGCAATCCGCGTGATTTTTGACCAGTATGTGCATACGGATACCGGCGCAAACGGCCTTGCAAAATACCTTGCAACCCACGGGATTCACAAAATTCAAAGACAAAACGGAAAAAATCCCTTATTCGATGCGGCGCTGATTCGCAGGATTCTGAAAAATCCGGTATACTGCGGGAAAATCGCCTATGGCAGACGCCGGACGGAGAAGGTGCATGGCACCCGAAATGATTACCGGCTGGTGGAACAGGATGATTATCTGCTGGTGGATGGTCTGCATGAGGGAATCGTTTCCGAAGAATTATGGCATGAGGCACAGGTCAAACTGCTGGCACAAGCGGAGAAGTACGAACATGTCAACAGGGGCAAGGATACCAAAATTCATCTGCTGTCAGGCATCGTAAAATGTCCGGTCTGCGGCGTGGGAATGTACGGAAACAAAAGCATCAAGCACAAGGCGGACGGCTCAAAATACAAGGATTTTTATTACTATGGCTGTAAGCACCGTGCGATGACGCGCGGGCATAAATGCGACTTCAAGAAGCAGATCCATGAAGAATTGCTGGACAGCGCCGTTGCTGAGGTTATCGTAAAGCTGGTAAGCAATCCGAAGTTCGCCGCCATGATGCAGGAAAAAATCAGCATGAAGGTGGATACCTCTTCCATTGAGCAGGAGATTGCGGCGCATGAAAAGCAGCTTCGCCAGAGTTATTCCGTAAAAGTGCGGCTGATGGATGAAATTGATTCCCTCGACCCGGACGATAAGCACTACATCAAACGCAAAGCAGACCTTGATGACCGGCTTTACAAGATGTATGATAAGATCGAGGATACAGAAAACCAGCTCGTTGCCGCCAGAGCCAAGAAAATGGCGATTGAGGCGGAAAAGCTGACGGGCGACAACATCTACAAGGTGCTGATTTTCTTTGATAAGCTCTATTCCGTCATGGACGATCAGGAAAAGCGGCAGCTCATGGAATCACTGCTTTCCGAAGTCCAGATTTATGAGGAACGGCAGCCCAACGGACAGTGGCTCAAGTCCATCAAATTCAAACTCCCGATTATTGAGGAGGATATGAGTTTGAGTTTGGACAATGATGCACATGTCGAGACGGTAGCATTGATGTCAAAGGAGATAAATTTATGAAATTCGAACTAGATGAGTATCACAGAAACATTACAAATGAAGAGCTTATTGAAGATATAAAGAAAGTATCTGCGTCACTTAGCAAAAACTCAATTACCACAGATGAATATGATAAATACGGCAAATACAATCACGCAACGTATTATCGTCGATTTAGCAGCTGGAAAGAGGCGTTGGAATTAGCGGGACTATCAACTGCGTCAAAAAATTTTTATATTTCTGAAAGTGACTACATTTTTGATTTGAAAAGAGTTGCTTCTTTACTTAATAAGAATACAGTTGTTATGTCTGAATACAAGAAACTCGGGAAATACAGTTCCGGTAGACTGTCAACAAGATTTGGAAGCTGGGATTCTGCACTTAAAGCCGCATCCTTAGAGACTACAGGCTATCATCGAAAAGTGACAGATTCTGATTTGTTTCAGGATATTGAAAACACATGGGCTCGTTTAGGAAGACAACCCAAGACCTCTGATATAAAAAGCGGAATTTCAAAGTATAGTATGACTACATATATACGACATTTCGGTTCTTGGCGAGCTGCTCTAGAAATGTTTGTGAAATATGTTAATGCGGAAGATGATATAGTCAACTGTACTTCAAACAGCAATACGGAAGAGGCTGTTTATGAAAATACAGGCACTAATAATTTTTCAGTTGCTCATAAAACAAAAAGGGATATTAATCTCCGAATGCGCTTTGTTGTATTGCAACGAGATGATTTTAAATGCTGCGCCTGCGGTGCTTCACCTGCAAAAGATCCGTCAGTTACACTTCATGTAGATCATATTGTGCCATGGTCAAAGGGTGGAGAAACTATAATTGACAATTTACAAACGCTGTGTTCAAAGTGTAATCTTGGAAAAAGCAATATGATGATGGAGTAATATGTGCCTATGAGTTGCTTACGAACCTTGCGGAATCATAGTAAATCTATTGGCTTTTGGGAAAACAAGATAAGTTCAGATCTCAATGCTGTTTTCTTGCCATCTGTCGAGACGGTGGCACTGCTGGAGAGAGAAAAATAATGTCAGAACAAAAGGAAGCTTTTTCACGGAACGATTGGGGTAGAATATGAAAACTATTGACTTTGCCGATGGAAATTTTGAAATACTGGCCAAAATTGAGAAAGCGCTTGAGCCGCTTCGGAAAACGGAAGGAATATTGAATTCGATACCGGAATCCGTTTTGCGGCAAGCTGCTTATATGGATCGCATCAGTCGTATTTTTACCCCGGCGGCCATTACCGCACAGATCGAGCAATATGAAATAATGCGGCAGCAGCTTGACGCGGTGATGAGACTTCAGAGCTCTCCCGCGTTTGAGTCGGCGTATCGGCATCTCGAGGCCGTAAATCAAAGCATGGTTTTTGATTCGGCCGAGGCATTGCTTAAATCGTCGAAAATGCTGGAGGCGTATGAAAATGCGGCTCTGGTGGCACAGATGGAGAATGTCCTTAACAATATTCCCACGCTTGATCCGGCCGTTTTTGACTTGGCAGCGGAATTTGACATTGCCGACGTGGACTTTTCCGATGACGGCGATATCTTCTGTGGCGGCGAGCGGTATAAGGCTGAGGATCTGGCAGCCGAGGTCGCAGCTCAAATAGACAGTGCAAATAATGAAAAAGTGTCTGTCCGAGAAAAAACGGAGGATCTGAAGAAACGCTTCTGGCTCTTGATCTTGATAGTGAAATTACTTCTTTTCCTGCCGCAAACGCCGGAGATTGTCGACTATTACAGTAATGCAGTTTCGGAAATACAGGCGGTGATCGGGCAAAGTGAACGGATATGCTACACGATCCGTGATATATCTTATTTGCGCGAAGAAGCCGATTCGAGCAGCAGAATAATAATTCATATCCCTTATGACAGCACACTTGAGATCATTGACGACATACCGCGGTGGTATCGGGTGAAATACGGTGCCGTCGACGGGGAAGAATATTTGGGCTGGATATCGAAAATCAGTGTCGAGAAATGAAGATGTTTCAGGAGGTACAGACATGAACAAACAACTCAAGGTTCTTATTATAAACGGTTCACCGCGCGTAGGGGGAAACACGTCCGTTGCGCTGCGTGAGATGGAGACGGTATTTAACGAACAGGGTGTAGAAACCGAGATCGTGCAGATAGGTGTAGAGCCCGTGCGCGGCTGCGCATCCTGCGGCTATTGCTATGAACACGACAGGTGCGTATTCGACGATGTCGTCAACACCCTCGCGCCTAAGTTCGAGGCCGCCGACGGCCTTGTCGTTGCAAGTCCCGTGTACTTTGCAAACGCAAACGCGACGCTCGTCGCCTGCCTGGACAGGCTGTTTTACAGCACGGGCTTTGACAAGACCATGAAGGTCGGCGCAAGCGTCGTGTGCGCACGCCGCGGCGGCTGCTCGGCGACCTTCGACGAGCTGAACAAATACTTCACCATTTCCGGCATGCCCATTGCGTCGAGCCAGTATTGGAACAGCATCCACGGTGCGGCAAAGGGCGAGGCAGAGCTTGACGCGGAAGGAAAGCAGACCATGCGCACCCTCGCGCGGAACATGACCTTCCTCATGAAGAGCATCGCCCTCGGCAAGGAAGCCTTCGGCCTTCCCGAAACGGAAGAACACGTAAAGACAAACTTCATAAGATAAGAAAAATCAGCAGATGACGCATCATCTGCTGATTTTTAATCAAGGCCGGTATTTATTTTTCCTCAAGCCTGCGCATGGCCTTTTTGAAATTCACGGCGAATATGACGATGGTGAAGAGAACGGCCAGGGAGTCCGCGACCGGCTCGGCGGCGTAAACGGCGCTGACCTTGTCGGCAAGCAGCTGCGGCATGATGTAGATAAGCGGCAGCAGCAGCACGAATTTGCGCATGACAGCGACGATTACAGAGCACAGCGCGTAGCCTATCGAGACGAAGGTCATCTGACACGCTATCTGGATTCCGAAAATGAACATCGCGCCGCAGTAGATGCGCAGCGCTCTTGCGGCAAACCCGACAAGCTGCGGATCCGAGGCGAACATACCGGCAAATATCTGCGGAAACAGCATGACCAGCGCCCAGAGCGTGACGGAGTATATGACGCATACCTTCAGCAGCAGGCGGAAGCTCTCGCGCACACGCGCGGTGTTTTTTGCGCCGAAGTTGTAGCTCGTTATGGGCTGTGCGCCCTGCGCGATGCCCTGAAGAGGCAGCATGGCAAACTGCATGACGCTTGAAAGTATCGTCATTGCACCGACTGCGATATCGCCGCCGTAGCGCAGCAGCGAGGTGTTGAAGCACATCGAAATTATGCTTTCGCTGGCCTGCATCACGAACACCGAAAGGCCGAGCGCGATGCACGGCGGCATGAGCTTCAGACCGGTCAGCAGAGCGTCCTTTTTGAGCCTCAGTACGGTCTTTTTGCCGCGAAGGAACGCCAGAACCCATACACAGGATACTGCCTGTGATATTACCGTCGCAACGGCCGCACCCCTGACGCCCATGTTGAGTGCGAAGATAAACAGGGGGTCGAGCACGATGTTCAATACCGCGCCTATGAGCACGGTGTACATGCCGGTTTTGGCAAAGCCCTGCGCGGTTATGAAGGCGTTGAGGCCCAGCGTTATCTGCACGAAGATCGTGCCGAGGGCGTATATGCTCATATAGCCGGCGGCGTATGAGATCGTGTTTTCGCTCGCACCGAAAACGTAGAGCAGCTCCTCATTCCATATGAGCATGACGGCGGTGAGGATGAGCGAAATTATTATCTGCATAGTCAGACAGCCGCCGAGAGTTTTTTCTGCCGAGTCGTGATCGCCGCGTCCCATAAATATCGACGCACGCGGAGCGCCTCCTGCCGCAACGAAGGACGAAAAGGCGGAAACTATGAGTATCAGCGGCATGCAGACGCCCAGTCCCGTCAGCGCAAGGCTGCCGGCCTCAGGGATATGTCCGATATAAATGCGGTCAACGATGTTATACAGCATATTCACAAGCTGCGCTATGACCGTCGGTATGGCAAGTCTCGGCAGAAGCTTTTTTACGGGCTCCGTGCCGAGAAATGTTTTGTCGTTTTGCATGAGGATCCTTCTTTAATATTAATGTAAGAATATTAGCACTCGCCGTGCGCTAAGTCAATTAAGACTTCATTTTGCGCCTCTGCTGTGATAATATAAGCGTATGTTGAACGATAAGCTGCCCGAAAAGTTAATATCCGTTCTCGGTACTGCGGCGCTGTCTGCGGTGTTTGCCCTATGGTGCGCCGTAAGCAGCTACAGCGCTGCGGGTTATGCCGCGGCGGGGCTCAGCGCCGCCTTGATGCTTGTTCTATGCCTGCTGTTTGTGCCCCGATGGTGTGCCTTTTGGCGAAAAAACGAACCCGAGATGCTCGGTGAGACCGACGGCGGAGAGTGCGCACGCATTTTCGCGCTCATCATAATCTGGGACGTCCTTATGCTTGCCCTCGGCTTTGTGCTGCGCAGACTGCTCGGCTATGACGAGAGCGCGGGCGGGTATATCCGCTTCTGGCTGTGCACCGACAGCCGGCATTATATGGACATCGCACGAGACTGGTATCTGTCCGACGGTGAGTGGGACAGGCTGGTGCAGCTCGTATTCCTGCCCGGCTACCCGGTCATTGTGCGCCTTTTTGCGTATATTATCGGCAATGAGCTCGCCGCCGGACTTTTCGTCTCGGCGCTGTGCTTTGCCGGCTCCGGCGTTATGCTCTATAAGCTTGTGAGCCTCGATGCGGACAGCGCCGCGGCAAAAAGAGCGGTGAAGCTTTTCGCCCTCAGCCCGGCGGCGTTTTTCTTCGCCGCGCCCATGAGCGAGAGCCTTTTTGTACTGTGCACGGTTTCATGCCTGTATCTTCTGCGCCGCGGCAAGCTCATAACGGGCAGCCTTATCGGCGCATACGCCGCGTTCACGCGCTCGCCGGGGCTGATCCTCATCGTGCCGATACTCCTTGAGCTTGTCCATAAACGCGCAAAGCCGCGTGAATATCTGTCGCTTGTCATCGTGCCGCTCGGCTTTGCGGCCTACTGCCTTGTAAACTACACGGTTTCGGGCGATGCTTTTAAGTTCATGGAATATCAGAGCGTCCACTGGCATCAGCAGCTCGGCTGGTTTTTTAATACCGCCGCTTATCAGAGCGAAAACGCAGTCTCGACGGCGGGGGATAACCCGGCCCTCTTCTTCGGACTGTGGCTGCCGAACCTGCTGGCGCAGCTGCTTGCGCTTGTCACCATGCTCCTCGCCGTGCGAAAAATACGCGCATCATATACGGCGTATTTCATCGCCTATTATATCGTTACCATGGGAGCTACCTGGCTTCTGAGCGCACCGCGCTATCTTGCGGCAATGATATCGCTGCCGATAGCTCTTGCGGCTTTGAGCCCGAAAAAGCGCACGGAGCGGATACTCATTGCACTCAGCGCACTATTCTTTATCGCGTATTTTACCGTATTCCTTCTCAGGTGGCAGGTCTGGTAAAAAAATAGTGTAAATTTTTCTTGTATTCCGAAATCTCTTGTGGTATAGTAGATAGGCTAATATGTCAAAATCGAAAGGATCGAATATAAATGAACGCTCTTAAACTTATTCTCACCATCCTTCAGCTTCTGTCCGGCCTCGCGGTAACGGTTGTCGTTCTTCTTCAGAGCGGCAAGAGCGCAGGTCTTTCCGGCGCTATCGCCGGCGGCGCGGAGACCTTCCTGAGCAAGGGCAAGGCAAAGTCACTCGACGCAAAGCTTGCAAAGGCCACCAAGTGGTTTGCGATAGTTTTCGTCGTCCTCACCCTCGTGCTGAACCTCATCTGACAGCGCGCAAATTCAAGAAAGCACGGCGCAGTCGTTCGGCTGCGCCTTTTCGTTTTTTAAAAGTTTACAAAATAAACAGACCGCCGGGTATGTCCGGCGGCTTTGCTTTATTGCAAAGCGGAGCATAAAATGGTATAATGCAAATCAATATAACCAAGTATATAATCCGAAAGGAATCATTATTATGTGCGGAATAGTTGGCTTCGCAGGAAGAGAGCAGGCAGTACCCATACTGCTTGACGGACTTGAGAGACTGGAATACCGCGGCTATGACTCGGCCGGTATCGCCGTTATATCCGATGACAAAAAGCTCAGAGTTAAAAAATCCAAGGGACGCCTTCAGGTGCTTCGGGATATGATCCGGGGCGGAAAGAGCATTGAGGGTACCGTCGGCATAGGGCACACCCGCTGGGCGACGCACGGCGAGCCCAACGACAGTAATGCCCACCCGCATCTGAGCGGAGACGGTAAGATCGCCGTAGTCCATAACGGCATAATCGAAAATTACGTCGAGCTGCGTGATTTTCTTCTTTCACAGGGCTATACGTTCAGATCCGAGACCGATACCGAGGTCGTGACACAGCTTATCGCTTTTTACTATGCCGAATGCGGCAATGCGCTCGAGGCCGTGTTCCGCGTTCTGCGCCGCATCGAGGGCGCGTATGCGCTGGGCATACTGTGCATAGACGAGCCGGAGCATTTCATCGCCGCACGCAAGGATGCACCGCTTCTCATCGGCTACGGCGAGGGCTGCAATTTCATTGCCAGCGATGTGACGGCAATAATCAGGCATACACGCGATGTGTCGTATATGGAGGACGGAGAGGTTGCGGTCATCTCCGCCGACAGAGTGCAGTTTTATAACGCCATGGAGCAGCCTATCGAAAAGGAGCATCACACCGTTGACTGGGATATCTCCGCCGCGGAAAAGGGCGGCTATGCCCATTTCATGCTCAAGGAGATAATGGAGCAGCCCGAGGCTATACGTAAAACCGCGTTCAGCCGTATACACGATAACCGCATCGTGTTCGAGGATCTAAAATTCACCGCCGAGCAGATAAAGGACGTAAGCCGCATATTCATAATTGCCTGCGGCTCGTCATATCATGTTGGTGTGGTAGGCAAGTATAATCTCGAGCGGCTCATGCGCAAGCCCGTCGAGGTCTGCCTTGCGTCGGAATTCCGTTACTGCGATCCGCTTGTGGACGATAAGACCCTGGTCATCGTCATCAGCCAGTCGGGAGAAACGCTCGACACGATGGCGGCACTGCGCGAGGCAAAGGCAAGAGGTGCGCACATTCTTTCGATAGTGAACGTCGTCGGAAGCTCCATCGCCAGAGAGTCGGATGATGTGCTCTACACCTGGGCCGGACCCGAGATCGCCGTCGCGACGACGAAGGCGTACAGCACGCAGCTCGTTTTGCTGGATATGCTCGGCCTTTACTTTGCCGACGCTCTCGGTACGGTGAGCAAGGCTCAGTACGACGAGATAATCGAGGAGCTTCTGCGTCTGCCCGGCAAGATGGAGCAGATGCTTGAGGACATTGAGGATATCAAGCATTTCGCCTCGAACTACTTCAACCACAATTCCGTGTTCTTCATCGGCCGCAATCTCGATTATGCAATGGGACTTGAGGGCTCGTTAAAGCTCAAGGAAATATCCTACATCCATTCTGAGGCATACGCATCGGGCGAGCTCAAGCACGGAACCATTTCGCTTATCGAGGACGGAACGCTTGTCATAGCCCTCGGTACATACGAGCCGCTTTTCGATAAGGCCATGAGCAACGTCGTCGAGGTACAGGCGCGCGGCGCGGATGTTCTCGCGCTTACGACCGAGAACAATGTTGCGGAAATGAAAAAGACCGTGGAGAACGTCATGTCCGTTCCCGAGACACACACGATACTTCAGCCTTCTCTGGGCGTTGTGCCGCTTCAGCTTTTCGCGTACTATGTTGCGCTGCTGCGCGGCTGCGATATCGATAAGCCCAGAAATCTTGCAAAGTCGGTGACTGTCGAATAATTGAAAAAGCTCATGATATTTTTTGCGTGCGTGGTCTGTAAGGCCACGCACTGCTTGTTGCGGCTGTTTAATTACGGCGCGACCTCGCTCCCCGGAGCTCTGGCACTGAAGATATGCCCCGAGGTTCTCGGGTATGCCGCGAAAAATGTCGATATCATCGCCGTTACGGGGACAAACGGCAAAACCACCTCCTCGCGCATCATTGAGCGCGCCCTGCAAAACGAAGGAAGGCGCGTATGCGCCAACCGCTCCGGCGCAAACCTTATGCCGGGCATTACGGCGGCGCTCATTTTAAATCTCCGGCTTTTCGGCGGCGCTAAATGCGAAAGCGCCGTTATCGAGTGCGACGAGGCCGCATGCAGGCTTGTTCTCGGCAGAATAAAGCCGCGTGTGCTGCTCGTGACTAACCTTTTCCGTGATCAGCTCGACCGCTACGGCACGGTAACGAGAGCGCGTGACTGCATCGCCGAGGGACTGCGTGCAGCTCCGGAGACGACGGCGGTAATAAACGCCGACTGCCCCATGGCCGCTAGCATTGCGCGCCTGTGCAAAAACCCAATTGTGTATTACGGCCTTTCCGAGCACAAAAGGAGCACCGTCGGAAGCGGCGAGGATGATGTCTGCCCCGTCTGCGGCCGGAGGCTGAGCTATAAGGGCTTCAGCTACGCAAATCTCGGCGAATACTCCTGCAAATGCGGCTTTGCGCGAAAGCGCCCCGCATTCTGCGCGGAATCCGTTCTGCCTGACGGCAGCTTTGTGCTTTGCACAGGGGAGGAAAAAACGCTCTGCGCCCCAGCACTGACGGGGCTTTATAACATCTATAACGCGGCCGGCGCCGCTGCTGCCGCGGTGACGGACGGCGCGGCTCTTTCCGCAGCCGCCGATGCAGCGCACGGCTTCGACTGCGGCTTCGGCAGGATGGAGCGCTTTCCCTTGGGAAAGCGCGGTGCTAAGATGATACTCATAAAAAACACCGCCGCCGCCGATCAGACGTTAGCAGAGGTCTGCCGCGAAAAGGGAGATAAAACGCTGGTGCTTGCGGTCAACGACCGCACAGCCGACGGAACGGACATATCCTGGCTCGACGAGGCCGACTTCGGTATGCTTGCCAGGCGCGGCGGAGTAAAGCGCGCCTGCGTCTGCGGCGACCGCGCCGAGAGTGCGAAAAAACGGCTTGAGCGCGAAAATATCCCCTGTCAATCGTACAAAAACTATGATAAACTTATAGAGTCCCTGCTGGATGAGGAAGACCCCGTATTCATCCTGCCGACCTACACCGCCATGCTGGAAATGCGCGCAAGGCTCGTGCACAGGCTCGGCGGCAAAAATTTCTGGGAATAAACGAGGATAAACGAATGATACGTTTTTATAACGGCCGCGTGCTCACCTTTGCGCCGGAGGCCGAGATAATTGAGCGCGAGGTGTGGACGGACGGCGATAAGATATGCTATGTCGGTGTGATGCCCGATAGCTTGCCGGAGTTCGAGCGGCAGATAGACCTTGGCGGCGACCTGCTCATTCCGGGCTTCAAGAACGCGCACACGCACTCGGGAATGACCTTTCTGCGCTCGCTGGCAGACGATATGCCGCTTGATAAGTGGCTCGGCGAGCAGGTCTGGCCGAGGGAGGCGCGTCTGAGTCCCGACGGGCTTTACATCATGACGCGCATTGCCGTTATGGAATACCTCACGAGCGGCATAACAAGCTGCTTTGACATGTATTTTCACAACGACGCCTTCGTGCGCGCCTGCATCGACTCAGGCTTCCGTGCGGTGCTCTGCGGCGATATGAATAATTTCGACAGCGACTATACGCTGCTGGAGGATAAGCTTCTGCGCTATAACAAAACGCACGAGCTCATTTCATATCGCCTCGGCTTTCACGCCGAGTACACGACGAGCCTCGAGCGTATGCAGTTTGTCGCAGACCTTGTGCAGAAATACAAAGAACCGATGTTTGTCCACTCCTCGGAGACGCGTGAGGAGGTATCCGGCTGCATCGAGCGCTACGGCGTAACGCCGACGGTGCTTTTTAATAAGCTCGGCATGTACGACTACGGCGGCGGTGCGTTCCACTGCGTGCACATGAGCGAGGAGGATATCTCGATATTCAAAAGCCGCGGTCTTACCGCGGTGCTAAACCCCGCCTCAAATCTCAAGCTTGCAAGCGGCATTGCGCCGGTCAAGCGCTTTCTCGACGAGGGCATAGACATTGCCGTCGGCACCGACGGCGCGGGCTCGAATAACGCGCTGGACATGTTCCGCGAGATGTATCTCGTGAGCGTGCTGGCAAAATACCGCGAGGGCGACGCCTCGGCGGTGGACGCGGCGAAGGTGTTAAAGGCTGCGTGCGTCGGCGGCGCGAGAGCTATGGGGCTTGATACTTGCGACGGCATTGCGGCCGGCAAAAAAGCAGACCTCGCCGTCATAGACCTCAAGCGCCCGAACATGCGGCCGATAAATAATATAGCGAAGAACATCGTCTATGCCGGAAGCAAGGAAAATGTGCGCCTTACGATGGTAAACGGACGCGTTCTGTACGAAGACGGCGAGTTTTTCATCGGTGAGGACGCAGGGAAAATTTACGACGAAGCGGAAAAAATAATGGAGACGATAAAGCGGTGAGAGAAATTGACCTTCATGTTCATACGAATATCTCCGACGGCTCGGAATCGCCGGCGGAGACGGTTAGATACGCTCATGAGCTCGGTCTGCGCGCTATTGCGATAACAGACCACGACAGCGTAAACGGCGTGGCCGAGGCGCAGCGGGCAGGACAGGAGTACGGCGTTGAGGTCGTTGCGGGTATGGAGCTCGGCTGCGGCTGGTACGGCAGGGAGGTGCACATGCTCGGCTATGACCTCGACATACACTCAAAAAAGCTGCCCCCGGTGCTCGACTGGATCGTGCGCGACCGCGACGAGCGCAACAGAAAAATGGTGGACATGCTCGCACGTGACGGACTGGAGATAGATCTCGACGAGCTCCAGGCAAGGCACCCCGGCTCGACTATCGGCAGGCCGCACTTTGCGCTGTGCATGGTCGAGGCCGGCATTGCCGAAAGCGTGCAGGACGCATTTGAGCGATTTTTGGACCCCGGCTGCAAGTACTATATCCGCCGCCATTTTTTAAGCGTCGAGGATGCTGCCGGGCTCATCCGCTCGGCAGGAGGCAAGCCCGTTATCGCACATCCGAAGCAGTATAAGCTCACGCCCGAGCGCTTTACCGAGCTCATGGAGCGCTCACGTGCCTGCGGCGTCGCCGGGCTTGAGTGCTACTACTCCGGCTACGGCCCCGAGGTCGTCGCCGGGTATCTCGCCGCCGCGAAGAAGTACGGCTTTTGTCCCACCGCGGGAAGCGACTGGCACGGCAAAAACAAGCCGCACATCCACCTCGGCAGCGGCATAAACGGCGAATTATCGGCGCCCTACGAGCTGCTCAAAAATTTAAGAAATTCATGAGAGAGCGATACCGAATACGGCAAAAAATCCGAAAATAAATTTTTTTCACAAAAAAGTTCGGCAAAGGTGAAATATCCGGACATATTCTCCGTCCTTATAGATGACAGGCTCAAAGAGCCTACACCCCCCCTTGATAAAACTATGGAAGGAGAACTGCTTGAATGTATGACTTTGATGAGAGAATGATGTATCCCAATAGAGACGAATTTCTGAAAGGCGTCGGCAAGGCCGCTCTTATTTGGCTGCTCCTCGACATCATCTTCTGATCCGAATTTCCCCATCCCCCAATTAATAAAAATGCACCGTCTGTTGACGGTGCATTTTTTGTGTTGTGCTGTACTGCTCATTCGCCGAAGTCGAGGACGCGCAGCATGCGCACGAGGGTGAGCCTGTTGCGGATGGCGGCCGATATCGGCAGCATCTCCTGCTCAAGCGCGGGGTCAATGCCTATGTGCTCGGGCAGATATTTTGCGTTGCAGCCCTTGTAGAGCGCCTCCATCTCCTCAACGGAGGGAAGCTCGTTTATCATGGCGCGTATCTCATCCCAGTGGTCTACGATGTTCTGCGGATCGAAGGTTGCCAAAACATCGTTTTCGTTTTCCTTGATGATGCCCGGCGCGAGCCTGTCGCCGAATTTTTCTCTTATCCACTGCTCGCTGAGCGGCTCAAAGGGCTTTGCCTTGGGAGTGGGCAGGGAGGCGAGGCGGTGATACTCCTTTATGCAGGCAAAGGTGCCGACGCCGACGCATTCTCCGTGTATGCCCTCGGCGCTTTCAAAGCGCGGCGGCTGCATCTCGACAAGGTGCGCCATGAGGTGCTCCGCGCCGGACGCCGCACGCGAGTGGTTTAAAAGCTGCATGGTAAGGCCGCTCTTCATCTGCGCCATGGTCATCGCCTCATGGTCGGCAACGCCGGTGGCCACATATTCGTCGGCTGCCTTACGCATAATATCGAGCGCCTCCTGAGCAAGGTCCGCGACCATCGGGCAGTAGTATTCGCCCGCGACGAGGTGCGAAACCTTCCAGTCGAGAAGAGAAATGTACTTCGAGAGAATGTCGTTTATGCCGCTTGCGACGAGGCGTGCGGGAGCGCCCTTTATGATGTCAAGATCGGCGACGACCAGAACGGGAGCGCACATCGGGGTAGATTTTTTTTGGCCGTTCAGGATGGCCGAGCAGATGTTCGCTGTAAAGCCGTCGGAGGAGGCGAGCGTCGGAACGGCGACAAAGGGGATGCCGAGCTTGTACGCCGGGTAGCGGCCGAAGTCCATGATAGTGCCTGCGCCGTAGGCGACGATGACCTCGGGCTTATCGAGCTTTTTCATCATTTCCTCGATAACGGTATCCTCGGCGCGAAGGCCGTTTGCCTCGAGCACTATCTCCTGGTCGGCGGCGATGTGCTTGCCCTCGGTGAGCTTATAGATGACCGTGTCGTATATAACGGCGCGCTTTTTGCCCGCAAGACCGACATCGGCCATGTACCGCTCGAAATTGTTTATCGCGCCGTATTCGACGACGACCTTTTTCGTCTCGAGCTCATGGTCTCTGCCGCAGACGCATTTGCCGACGTATTTTTCGCAATCCATGATCATGATAAAACACCTCAATTAAAAAATTTATCCTAAGTCAAATTCTAATAAAGCCCCTAAACTAAGTCAAGAGCGAATATTGACGAAAAAACGGGCAAAGCCGTAAAGCCCTGCCCGCTTTTTTGGTCAAATCATATATTTTCTGATAGCCTCGCCGACCGTATCGGGGTCTATGGTGACGCTTATAACAAATTCAATATTTTCTCTCTCGGAGAAGCTCTCAAGCCAATCGAGAAATTCGCCGAACATGACAGGGTCCTTATTGCTTACAATCTTGTAGAAATTATCGACAAAAACATGGGTGATGTCATAGTTGCCGGAATGCAGACCGCAGATAAAGCCCTTGATAAACTCATAAGAGCCGATATCATAAGACCCGGCCTCGATAAGACGGGCCTGATAGGGAATATCGAAGGTAAGCTTCTTTTCCTTTTCAATGCAGACGACATCGCCGTTCTCCATAGCGACAGCCTCACGGACGAGCTCGACCAGGCGCTTGGTCTTGCCGCTGCCCTTCAGACCCATGATCAACTTAACCATTTTGTCCACTCTCCTTTTCAGTTATAAGTTAAATGTATTTCGTTGAGCTTAGATTAACATTTTTCCGTATACAAAGCAAGAGTAAAAGTGTGAATTAAAATATAAACAAAAGCACGGACAGAAAAGCCCGTGCTTTATTTTCAGGTACCCGGCTTGCCAAGCAGCCTGAACATATTCTTTTTGTAGGCCTCAACGCCGGGCTGGTCGAAGGGGTTGACGCCCGACATGTAGCCTGAGACGGCGCATGCCAGCTCGAAAAAGCATACAAGCTCGGCAAAGCCTGCTTCGTCTCGCTTGGGAACGCTTATACCGATGTTCGGAACGCCGCCGGATATGTGCGCGGCCTTTACGGCGTCCGCGGCCGTGCGGCAGATATCAGCGTAATCCTTGCCGGCGAGGTAATTGAGTCCGTCGGGATCGCCCATCTCAAAGGGAACGGAAACGCTGCTGCGGGTCTTCTCAAAGCTCACGATCGTCTCCATCAACGTGCGCGGCCCGTCCTGAATGTACTGACCCATCGAGTGCAGATCGGCGGTGAACTCAACGGAGGCGGGGAAGATGCCTATGCCGTTTTTGCCCTCGCTCTCGCCGTAAAGCTGCTTCCACCATTCGGCCATGAAGCGGAACGACGGCTCGTAGCAGCCGAGTATTTCGATGCTGCGGCCGTGACCGTACAGGTACTGACGCGCCGCGGCGTACCGCCATGCCGGATTTTCCGGCGAGCGGAGATCGAGCTCCTTGAACGCGATAATGGCCGAGCTTATGACCGCCTTTATGTCGATGCCCGCGACCGCCATCGGGAGCAGCCCGACCGCCGACAGCACGCTGTATCTGCCGCCGACGTCGTCGGGAACGACAAAGCACTCCCAGCCCTCGGCGTCCGCCAGGGCTTTGAGCGCACCGCGATGCGCGTCGGTCGTTGCGAATATATGCTTTTTCGCGGCCGAGCCGTACTTTTCTTTCAGCATTTTTCTGAAAACGCGGAAGGCCAGCGCCGGCTCAAGGGTGGTTCCGGATTTGGATATTACGTTTATGTCGAAGTCCATATCACCGAGCCGGGCAACGGTGTCGCTCAGTGCGTCGGGCGAAAGGCCGTTGCCGACGAAGAAAATCTCAGGATCATCCTCCGCGGGTATGGGGCGCAGAAGCTCTATAGCGCCGCGTGCGCCGAGATAAGAGCCGCCTATGCCGATGACCACGAGTGCCTTTGAGCGGCCGCGTATGCGCTGTGCCGCGGCGAGTATCGCCTTGAGCTCTCCGTCGCGTATGCGCTGCGGAAGCTCGAGCCAGCCCGTAAATTCGCTGCCCGCGCCGCTTTTTTCGCTGAGCGTTCTGTGCGCCGCAGCAGCGGCCGCAAAGTCAAGCTCCGCAGGGTCGAAGAAGGCGGAAGTTCCCGATAAATCAACCTTGACCATAATTAGCCCTCCGTGTGGTAAATCTATAAATTAATATTATACACCGGAGCTTAGAAAAAGCAAGGACAATATGTCGAAGTGGGGAATCATGTACAACACAAAGAGCGAAATATGCATCTAAGTGGAGCGTTTACCCCAGCCCGACGTAGCTTTTCAGGAGCTCGAGCAGCGTCGAGCCGAAGTCTGCACGGGCAACACCCGTATCGGAAACGAGCGCAACGCAGTACAGCTCCCGATCACCGGATGAGACGCTTAGCGTGCCTATCTGCTGCCCCTTTGCTATCGGCGCCGTCAGCTTATCGGGCAGCTTAACAGTATATTTAACTTCGCCGAGGCCGCTTTTGGGAACAAGCGCAGCCTCGGGGCCGTCATATACAGGCTGCACACTGTCGGCCTCTCCGAGGCTCACACGCACCGGCGGCAGAACGTCGGGGGCTCTGAGCGGCATCAGGCGATAGTTTGCAAAGCCGTAGTTTAAAAGTGCCTTCGCATCGGAGTTTCGCGCATCTATTGTGTCCGCGTGCATGATGACGGCGATATACTCGATTCCGTCGCGCTCTGCGGTTGCGGAAAGGCAGTACATGGCCTTTTCCGTGAAGCCTGTTTTAAGCCCCGTGCAGCCGTCGTAATAGTAAACAAGCTTGTTTGTGTTTGAAAGGCCGAACTCGCCGTTTCGGATAGTGTCCATCCAGATGGTCGAATACTGCTTTATCATGTCGTGACGTATGAGCTCGCGGCTCATGACGGCGATATCGTATGCGCTGGTGCAGTGCTCATCGTCCTCGAAGAGTCCTGTGCAGTTTTTGAAATTGGTGTCCTTCAGGCCGAGCTCGTGCGCTCTTTCGTTCATGCGTGCCACGAAGGCCTGCTCCGAGCCGCAAAGATGCTCCGCCATAGCAACGGCACAGTCGTTTGCCGAGACGACGCAGATGCATTTTAGCATCTCGCTCACGCTCATTTTTTCGCCCTGCTCGAGATATACGCAGCTGCCGCCGAAGGACGCGGCACGCTCGGAGGCAATGACCGTGTCCTCAAGGCTTATATCGCCGCGCTCTATGGCCTCGACGATCAGCAGCATCGTCATCACTTTTGTCACACTCGCCGGAGGCAGCCTTTCGTGCGAATTCTTTTCATATATGACCTCGCCGGTCACCTTTTCCATAAGTATCGCCGACGGTGCGGAGATCTCGATGTCGTTATCGGTGAGAGTGTTTATCGCGTACACCGGGCTTGAGAGCATAACAAGGCACAGCGCCGCGCAAATTAGTTTTTTCATAGCTCATCCCTCCTCTGAAATCATATGTCTGCCGCCGCTGCGATATACAAGGTTGCGCGATTATGCCTTATTCGACAAAAAATGAATTTCTTCGCATGTCATCGGCGCTTGAAAACGCATTGATTATCAACGGTTTTGAACATTTTCAACAGAGTTTTCAACACAGGAATGAGGACAATATTCACCCAAATGGTTGACATAACAACTTGACGGCGATTTTACAACGAAATTGTTGACGACATTAAAAAGAGATAGTAATATAAAATCGAAAACACCGATCAGGAGGTGGCAAATTGGAAAGAAAGCATAAATATTCCCAATATGTCGGCTGGGGCGTGACGGCCTTTGCCGTCATAGCGGCCGGAGTTTTGTTCTATTTCGGCATTGACTACATGGGAACGGTCATAGACGCTCTCGGAAAGCTGATGAGCATACTCAGCCCGTTCATATGGGGGCTTGTCATATCGTATCTGCTCATTCCGTCGATGATGCTGTACGAGAAAAAGCTCTTTAAGCCGCTCGTAGCAAGGATAAACAGGACAAAGCCGCGCATAAAAACAGGCAGCAAGCTTCCGCGTGTGCTGTCGCTTATCCTCGCAGAGATAGTGATGCTGCTTTTGATCGCCGCGCTGTTTTATCTCATTGTTCCGCAGGTATACGACAGCATATCGGCCATCATAGTAAACAGCCCCTCGTATTTTGATTCTGCCTACTCTGCAATTGACAATCTTCTAAAGGACTACCCCGAGATAGAGCAATATGCAACGAAAATCTTCGGAAATCTGACCGATGCGCTGACCAAATGGGCGACCAATACGCTGCTGCCCAGCATGGAAAACGTCGTGACGAACATAACCAGCGGTGTATTCTATGTCCTCAAGGGGCTTTATAACGTAGTTATAGGAATAATCGTTTCGGTGTACATACTTTATAACAAGGAGCCCTTTATAGCGCACTACAGGAAGATACTTTACAGCGTCTTTTCCCCGGCGCGGGCAAAGAGAGTCCTGCTGTCTCTGCGCTTTGCCGACAAGACCTTCATGGGCTTTATAAGCGGCAAGCTTCTCGACAGCGCAATAATCGGCGTTTTGTGCTACATCGGCTGCGCGATACTCAAGATGCCGTATGCGCTGCTCATATCCGTTATCGTCGGCGTTACGAACGTCATCCCCTTCTTCGGGCCGTTTATCGGAGCAATTCCGTCGGCGCTGCTTATTCTGCTGGTCGATCCGAAAATGTGCCTGTGGTTTATCATCTTCGTGTTTGTTCTTCAGCAGCTTGACGGCAATGTCATCGGCCCGAAAATACTGGGCACCTCCATCGGCATAAACGGCTTCTGGGTACTGTTTTCCATTGTCATCTTCGGCGGAATTTTCGGCTTCTGGGGAATGCTGCTGGGCGTTCCTGCCTTTGTTATCATTTATACCGCGCTTGAGATGATCATTAACAGAAAGCTGAAAAAGCACAATCTGCCGACCAATGCCGAGGCGTATATGAACCTCGATTACGTAGACCCCGAAACGCTTGAGCTCGTTCCGAAGCGCAGGGCAAAGGCGGCGGAAAAAACAGAAGAGGATAAAAATAAATAAGAACAAAAATAAAGGCTGCACTTTAAGTGCAGCCTTGAAGCGTGTCAAAAAAGCCAATGGCTTTTTTGCCCGCTTCAAATACGCCACATTTTTTGTGAAGCTTACGCTTCACGAAAAATCTCGCT
>OLGB01002151.1_pt1 | contig 21776 bp, 19 predicted proteins | sample 1605691 | NCBI WGS metagenome assembly OLGB01 (sample SAMEA3888925, study PRJEB22519) | human gut metagenome | biome: human gut; feature: human-associated habitat; material: faeces | place: Denmark | collected 2010 | reverse complement strand
TCTGCGGCAGAAAAATCTGACAGAGACTAAATTCTATCCGTAGAAAAAAGCAGAGCTTGTAACAAAATACACTCACTAAAAAGGCAGGAATCAGCAAATTAACATTGAGCGCGACTGAAGCTGCGAAGATGAATTGCCCTTTCACCGTGATGAGCCAGAATTTACGTCAACGAATTCGAGGATAAGATAAAATTCACCAATCCCGGAACCTTTCTGCCTCAGGACGTGCGCTCGGTCTTAAGCCCCAGTTACTCACCGCCATTTTATCGCAACCAGCTGCTTGCAAGCGCGATGGCCGCATTTGGTATGATCGACAGTATGAGCATGGGGATACGTAACGTTTTTAACATCCTGCGCAAAAAATACTTTCCCATGCCTGACTATAACTTTGAACAGAATCAGGTATCCGTAACAATTTTTGGGCGGATCATCGATTTGGATTATACAAGATTACTATTTGACAATCCTGATTTTGACTTAAGTACGGTGTATCTCATTGACAGGGTACAAAAGAATGAGGCTCTCAGCAAAGAACAGATAAAATACCTTCGCAAGCTAAAGGTGGTTGAGGGTAAATCACCCCGCATTTATCTATCCGCCAAGGTTGCTGAGACGATAGAAGATCAGACGCAATATATTAAAAATAAAGGCTTTGACGATAAATATTACAAAAAATTAATTGTGGAGTACATTACTCAATTTGGAGCGGCCAGTAAGCAGGATATTCGTAAGTTGTTGCTGAGCAAATTACCGGATGTGCTAAGCGAACAGCAAAAAGAACATAAGGTAAAAAATCTGCTGACCTCGCTCCGGAAAGAGGGGGCAATTCAACTTGATTCGCCCATACCACAGACATCGCGGTGGGTAATAAAGAAATAGGTATTGTTTCTTTATCCACGCCGGCGACGACTGACCCGCTTGCCGACCGGGTTCACAGCGTGGTTAAATAAATAACGAAAGGCGCGGTTTAACCAAGATTTAACCAAGCGGGCAACGACAAACCCGCTTGCTGACCGGATTCACAGCGTGGTTAAATCAATCGCGAAAAGTACGGTTTAACCAAGATTTTAACCACGTTAACGCCAACGAACCCGCTTGCCGACCGGGTTCACAGCGTGGTTAAATCAACAATGAAAGGCTCGGTTATAAAATCATCAAAATGAGGTTATAAATGACACTGGTTGACGTTATATCAGGGAGAATTGCGGGGAAATAAAGATGGCTCTTAAACAGATAGCTGAAAAATTAAATGAAGAATTTGCTGCGGAGGGACGCCGGCTTGTCTTTTGGTATGACGCGAAGGCGGAGTTCGCCGCCGATATCGAAAGCGGCGGCCTTGTTCTGGAGAAGGCAAAGATCTACCGGCTGGAAAAAGATAATCAGTTTTACACCAAGTATTTCCTTGAGTGTGTGGACAGGGAGGCCAATTATCTTGTTTACGCCCCCTTTCCCAAGCCTGACGTGCGGGAGAATCATCTCGCGGATATGGTGAGGTATTCGCGTGAATTTTTCGCGGATAAAGCTTCCCTTATCTGCGTTGATTTGGGTATCGCTCCTGAGCTTAAGCCCGTCATTCAGAATCATATAAAGTTTTTTGCCTCAAAGGAACGCTGCCAGAAATTTTATGACCTGAAGATAGATGATTACAGCAAGGATACGATCCTGACCGGTATAATGAGTGTCGTCTGCAAGGCGAAGACCGCCTCTTTCGAGGAAGTCCTGCGCGCCGTATTTATTAAGGATACAGGAGGAGGAAACAAATATTTATCCGAGATTGAAAAGTTTGGGCTGTTGGATTCATTCTGGGAACTTTGCGAAGAGCTGTACGGCTATCATGACGTCTCGCCCTCGCTGAAAAACCTCGCGGCCTCGTTTTTTATTACTTACACAGCACATTCCGCGAGCGGCGGGCTTCCGTCGAAATGGAAAGGGCGCGTCGCCTCTCAAACAGGCTCCGTCGTGGCCTTCATGGACAATATGATGAATAGCGCGAAATGCCGCGACGCGTACGATGATATTTCCCGAAATGTCGCGGCGGAGATTGGCGCGGCGGAGCGCCTGCGGGAGATGGCGCTCGACAGCCTTGCCGAATGCGATTCATTTGAAATTATCGACGAAATGATCACAGCCTGGACCGTGGACAATCTCTTGTCCGAGAATGTCGGCGCTAAACTCGCCGGTATGGATATTCACGCGCTCTGCCGCCGGCGTATGGAGCTACATTTCGGTGATATGTTCCATGACGTCTACTCTATGCTCGAGATGGCCTGCCGGGTTATAGAAATCGTTGGTTATCGCTGCCCTGAGGACACAGCGGCAATTATCAAGCAGTATACGGAAAATGATTATAAATATGATTACTGTTACAGAAAATTTTATGATTATTATGACAGGATCGAGGCGAGAACTGATTTCGAGGCGCTGCGGGAGCGGGTCGAAAATATTTATACAAATATCTATCTTGACAGGCTGACCGTATCCTGGAGCAACGCCCTCTGCGCGGAAAAATCGATCGAAGCGATCCCCGGGCAGGAACGTTTTTACCGGCGCTGCGTGGCGCCAGCCAAAGAACGCGTCGTCGTGATCATCTCCGATGCGCTGCGTTACGAGACGGCGGCGGAGCTCGCGGACATCCTCTCCGAGGACGAAAAGTGCGGCGGTGTCCATTTGGATGTTATGTACGGCGTGCTGCCCTCCGTCACAAAGCTTGGCATGGCGGCACTGCTGCCGCACGGAATGATAGAGATAGACGATAATTTTAAGGTTTCCGTGGATGGCAGGCCCTGCGACACCCTTTCGCAGAGAGAGGCCGTCTTGCAGTCTGAGGTTCCCAACGGCAGATGCCTGCAGTATGACGACGTGATGGCGGCAAAGCGAGAGGAAGTACGCACGATGTTCGGGAATAAAGAAGTCGTATATGTCTATCATAATCAGATAGACGCGCGCGGCGACAAGGCGAATACTGAGAATGAGGTCTTTTCCGCCTGTGCCGAGTCCGTGAATGAGATACGCCGGATAGTCCGCCGCCTCACCGAGGATGTTTCGGCAAGGCATTTTATAATTACCGCCGACCATGGCTTTATATATAAGCGCGACAGGATAGGGGAGTATGATAAGATCAGCGGCCGGGAGCTCAAGGGATTTTACGTCGGCAAACGCTATGTCATAGGCCGTGATCCCATTGAAGCGGAAGGCGTGAAAAATTATGAGATATCCGCGTCTTTAGGCGGCAGATCTCTAAATGTGGCTGTTCCATCGGGGACGAGCATCTTTAAAACGGCCGGCGGCGGACAGAATTACGTGCATGGCGGCACCTCCCCGCAGGAGATGCTGATCCCCGTGCTGGACGTGAGGACGGCTGCCGGGCACCAGGAGACGAGGCCCGCGGCGATAGATTTCATCAGCACCATGAAAAAGATTACCAGCCTGGCGCCGTCGCTGGAGTTCTATCAGATGGAGCCGGTGACGGATGTCGTTAAGGAGGCCGTCTATAAGCTGTTTTTTATCTCTGAAGACAATGAGAAGATCTCGAATGAGGTGACATTTGAGGCAAAAAGCCGGGCTCCTGAGGCGGAAAAACGCATCTCGCGGCTCAAGTTCACCTTTAAGAATAAAAGATATCGCGGTGATAAGAGGTATTACCTCGTCGCCTATTTGGATTCAAATAATAGTTTTGTCGAACCTGTTTTTAAATACGAGATGGCGGTGGACATTGCCTTCGCCGATGATTTCGGTTTTTAATAAGGAGGGCTTCGCATGCCGGGCATGCCTCGTGAAAAATCAACGGCTGGACTTGCGGCGTCAAGACCCCGGCCTTTGGCCCGCTTATTCGGCGGCCGCATGTCGTTTGCCGTTATTTTATTCACCAGCATAAAAACATAATAGAACTAAGCCTTGTTTTTATAATTATTTGTGGATATTATAGATATAAGGCAATGATCATTTAACTTGCCGGGAATGGTTCTGAAAGGAGGAGACGTATATGTGACGTAATGTCGACAGGCCTGTGGTGCGGGCTTTTGCCAAGTCTCCTGCTCAGAATCCGCCAAAAGAGTAAGAAGACTTTCCATAAAATAAATCCGTTTATTAACGCAAAGACGACAATATCCCTGCTCTATGCGGGACCTTGACCTCGTGTGACGAGGGGAGGTTTTTGTCGTTATGCCTCTTTGAAGCACAACGCCACCGCTGTGCTCGGTCGCCGTTCGTTGTTTTTCGCCGATTGAGCCGTTTTAAGGCGGTTTGAGCGGATAAGGTTTGTTCATTTATGGAAAACTAGAGAAAAGCCGGTCAACGCAATCCAGGAATTTTTTATCAGCGCCGCGCCCTTGAATGTCCCGTTAGGGGCGGGTGCCGCCATCTCTTTTATCGGCAGATAACCGCCGGCATATTATCGAATGTCCGGCAGGTTTCCGGGACATGGAAGGCAAATATCTATCACTTATGTTGGAAGGAGGTAAAATATGCTCAATGTAATTGTGAACCACCTCAAATTTTCTTACAGCGGCAGTAATGAAGTTATCTTAAACGATATCGATATGAATGTGCGGTCCGGGGATTTTGTCTGTCTGCTCGGGCAGTCCGGGTGCGGAAAAAGCACCCTGCTCCGCCTGCTGGCGGGGCTGGAAAAACCCAGCGGCGGCAGCGTCCTCGTCGACGGCGAACCTGTCAGGGGCGCCGGGCTTCAGCGCGGGATGGTCTTTCAGGATTACGGGCTTTTCCCCTGGATGACGACTGGGGAGAATATCACCATCGCCCTGGAGCGCCGCTATCCTGAGAAGAATAAGGAGGAGCGCAAGGAACTCGCCCTTCACTGGATGAACAACGTCGGGATGGACAAATCGCTGTACGACAAGCTGCCGGGAGAGCTATCCGGAGGACAGAAGCAGCGCTGCGGCATCGCCAGGGCTTTCGCCATCGATCCGCCGATCCTGCTGATGGACGAGCCCTTCGGCTCGCTGGACGCCGTTACGAAGGCCAAGCTTCAGGACTTGGTCCTCAAACTTTGGCAGCAGGAGGGCGACAAATGCAAGACCGTTTTCTTCGTGACCCATGAGGTCGACGAGGCGCTGCTGCTGGCGACGGATATTTACGTATTGAGCCAGTCGCCCGCCGAGGTCATGTATCATCATTCTTTTGCCGGAGAGGAACGCCCAACCCGCAAAAACATGTACGTCGATCCGGGAATCGCGGCTCTGCGCAATCATCTTATCAGTCTGATCTACACCGACGCCAACGAAAGGGCTTCCGAGGAATCCGCGGAAGATATCCCCCTGAAGATAGCCGTGTAAGCGGAGAATTTAAAAATTTATCATTGACGACCGAAATAACGATATTGAGGAGACTTACGAAAAATGAATAAGAAAATAGTGATCATCTGTGCTGTCGTAGTGGCAGCGGCGGCCGCGGCCTTCTTTATGATGAAGGGCGGCGGGGACGGCGCGGCTACAAGCGCCAAACCTACGGACGTGATAAAGGTCCGCGTGGCGGCGCAGCCCACCTCCGGCCAGGTATTCCAGTTTATCGCCAATAAGCACGGCTTCAATAAAGAAGAAGGCGTCGATGTGGAGATGGTGTGGCTCAGCAATTTGTCTGACGCCGCCTCCGCGCTGATGGCCGATCAGGTGGACGTCCTTTCGACATACGGAACGGGCGGCCCGCTGATCTATATCGCCAACGGACAGGACTTCAACATCTTCGGCGGCTACATGATCATCGGCGAGACGCCCGTTTACGGCAAGCCGGGGACCGCCTATACGGGGCTGGAGAGTTTCAAGGGCAAACGCATCGGCATCACCCGCGGCGGCACGCCCGATATCGTACTTAAAGGCATCCTCTACGACGCCGGCTATCCCTTTTCCTACGGAGGCAACACCGTTATCGGCGATAAGAACGACCCCGACATGATCAAATTTTTTGAGTATAAAAAGAATACCGACGTGCTGCAGGCCATCGCCAACGGCGAAGTCGATTTTGGCGCCACCGCGACCGGTTATCAGATCCAGGCGAGGGACCTCGGACTGGAGGTCAAAATGTGGCCCGACGATCTCTGGAACAATCACTCCTGCTGCCGGATGCTCTGCACCAACAAGTATTTGCAGAACAACGAGGAGGCCCTCTACCGCCTGCTGCGCTCCTATCTGCGCGCCGAAGAGTATATGCAGGCCAATATGAACGAGGTCTCCGACCTCGTCGTGGAAAACCTTGACCTGAAAAAAGAGACCGCCGACAGCTTTGTGCTCAGCCCGCACATGAAGTATGACACGGACCCCTTCACAAAGAGCGTGGAGAAGATGTGGAACAAGATGTCCAACTTCGGCTACTTGACCGTCGGCAACGTGAAGCTGGAAGAACACATGAATTCTTCCATATATAAGAGAGCGTTGGAATCTCTTATCAAGGACTATCCTGACAGCCAGTTCTTCAAGGACAAGATGGAGCAGTTCAAAGCAAATAATCTGTAGGATTCCGGCGCGCGGAACATCCCGGACCGGCGCCGCGCGCGCCGGCTTCGGGATGTTCCGCGTGCCGACGGCACACGCGGCCGCGCAAAGCCGCGGCTTTTTTCTGGAAAGGTCGTGAAGTCATAGATGAATTTTATTAAAGACAGACTGGGGATCACTCTCATCTTTATCGGGGTGCTTGGCGGATATGTTCTGCTGACGGATGTCTTCCATGTGCTCAACCCCTTTCTGTTCCACAGCATCACCAAGGTACCGCCGCTCTTTGTTGAATATTTCGGGCAGCTGATGGACGGTTTGTGGAGCTCCCTCTCCCTGCTTGTGTGGGCGTATATGCTCGCGCTGATACTGGGGATCGGGCTGGGGGCCTTCATCGGCTCCAAAAAGCTGGTGCGCAAAAATCTTACCCCCTATATCAACGCGTTCAGCGCCATTCCGGTAACGCTGCTCACACCCTACGCGATCAACCTCTTCCCCTCTTTCCGCGTCGCCTCCATTTTTATAATCTTCCTGGGGTGTTTCTGGATCATCCTGGGTTCGACCATCACCGCGGTCATGACCATCGACAAGCGCTATCTTGAAAATGCCGCGACGCTTGAGATCCCCAACATTCAACGCCTCTTCCGCATAGTGCTGCCGGCGGCCTCTCCCGCGATCCTCACCGGCTGCACGATCGCCCTGAAGCTCGCCTTTATGCTTCTGGCCGTGGCGGAGATGTTCGGAGTAACATCGGGAATGGGTTATTTCATTCAGTATTATTCGGATTTCGGACGCTTTGACTTGGTCGCGGTCGGATTCATATTTATGGCGATCGTACTGCTGATCATCCTTTATGCCTTCGACCTGATAAAGGGGCGCATCCTGCACTGGACGATCAACAACTAGGGCCCCTCTCCGGGCCGGATAAACGTTTCATAAAATGGAAATCTTTGATTTAAAGGAGGAGATTTTTTATGTTGGATCAAATGACCCCCGCCGAACGGGGCGCGGCGATAGCGAAGGGGCTTCAGGCGGATCGCCTGCCCTGCAATCCCAATGTGGCGAACGGGGTGGCCCGCATATACGGCTGTAAAATATCCCAGTTCAACCGCGACCCCAAGATCCTCGCGCAGGCGCAGGTCGCCTCTTACCGTCGTTTCGGCTATGACAGCATCCGTATCTTCACCGACCTTTTCCCATGGGCCGAGGCGATGGGTGCGAAGGTAAAGTTTCCCGAGGACGACACCGCCGACCTCGAGCAGCCGGCGATCTCCGATGTGAGCAAAATCAGCACGCTTTCGCCGGCCGATCCCTATAAGGACGGACGGCTCCCCGTGCAGCTTGAGGCGATGAAATACCTGCTCGACGAGGTCAAGGGCGAGATCGGCTGCTCCTGCGGCGTCGTCGGCGCTTTTACCAACGCCTTCTTCCTCATGGGCGTGGATAAGACTCTCGGCATGCTCAAGAAAGACCCCGAGTCGGTCCACCGTCTCTGCCGCGTATCTCTGGAAACGGTGAAGGCTTATGCCGCGGCCGCGATGGATATCGGCCTTACGCCGACCATCTCCGAACCGATGTCGTCGTGCACCGTCATCAGCCCCAAGGACTTCCGCGAATTTTCCCTCCCCTATCTCCGCGAGCTGGTGGATTTCATCAAAAGCCGCGGCAAGGGCGTAATCATCCATGTCTGCGGACAGACCAACAAAATCTGGGAAGACCTCGCCGGCCTCGGCATCGCCGGCCTGAGCATCGACAACGTGGCCAGCATAGCCGGCTGCAAGCTGGCGGTGGGAGATAAGACAAAGATCCTTGGCAACGTCGACCCCGGCGGCATCATGTATTCCGGCACGGTACTTGACGTGAGGCTGAAAACTCTGGAGTGCATCCTCGACGGTCATGACAATCCCAAAGGATATGTCGTAATGTCCGGCTGCAGCCTGCCCGTGGAAACGCCGCCGGAAAACATCCAAACCATGTTGGACACAGTCCGCGAGGTGGGTTATCCGGTGTGCCCGGACCGCGTCCGGGAGATGATCGCCGCCTGTAAGGAACAGATGCCGGATGAAGAAGGGACGGATGCTTGATATGACAAAGACAAAAGAAGAACTTTTAGCGGAACTCTCCCGCTGCGTTCTGGAGATGGAAGAGGACGAGGTGACCGAGGCCGCGAAAGAGTATGCGCGGCTTGGCTTCGATCCGACGGACGGCATCCTGTTTGGACTGGTGAACGGCATGAACAGGGCCTCCGACCTCTACGAGCAGGAAGAATACTTCATCCCCGAGCTTCTTATCTGTTCTTCCGCCATGTACAACGGGCTTGACGTCCTGCGCCCCCTGCTTCCGAAAAATCAGGCCGGCGGGAAATGCAAAGTCGTCATCGGCGTGGTGCAGGGAGACACGCACGACATCGGCAAAAATCTGGTGAAGATCATGCTGGAATCCGCCGGATATGAGATGGTCGACCTGGGGCGCGATGTGCCGGTGGAAAAGTTCGTCTCCGCCGTGAAAGACGAGGGAGCCCGCGTCCTTGGCCTCTCGACCCTGATGTCCACGTCGATGAAGAACATGAAAAAAATCATCGACCTGCTCGTCCGGGAGGGGATCCGCGACCAGGTGTATGTCGTCGTGGGTGGAGCTCCCGTCTCCTCCTCCTTTGCCGCCAAGATCGGCGCGGACGGCTACTCGGCGAACGCGACCGACGCGGTCAGGCTCGTCAACAGGCTCACAGCGAAAGCGCAGGCCCGGTGCCGATGACGCCGGCGGAGCGGCTCTATGCGGCGGCGCATCTGGCGGCCGTTGACCGCCCTCCCTGCGTCTGTCCGGGCGGAATGATGAACATGATCGTCTCCGATATCATGAGAGAGACCGGCTGTACATGGCCGGAGTCGCATCTCGATCCGGCGAAAATGGCCTCGCTGACCCGCGCCCTCTGCCAAAACGGCGGTTTCGAGAACTACGGCGTACCCTTCTGTATGACGGTGGAGGCCGAAGCGTTGGGAGCCGATGTGGATATGGGAGACGGAGAGGTGGAGCCTCACGTGGTCCGCTCCCCGCTCTCCTCCGCGCTGGAGGCGGACCGTCTCAGGCCGTTCGATCCCGATAAGGGGCGTCCGGCCGTCGTCCTTGAGGCGATACGCCTCCTGAAAGCCGCGGGAGACGGCGTGCCGGTCGTCGGCAACCTCACGGGGCCGATCAGCGTCGCCGGCACTCTTGTGGATATGAGCAGCCTCTTGATGGAATTTCGCAAACGGCCGGAGGCGTGCCATCGCCTGCTGGGAATAATCTCCGACGCCCTCATAGCCTTCGGGCGGGCGCAGATCAAGGCCGGAGCGGACGTCATCTGTGTCGCGGAGCCCAGCGGCACCGGCGAGATCCTCGGAGGCAAGCGCTTTCAGGAATATGCCGTAACCCATATAAACCGCGTCCTGGACGCGGTGCCGGCGCCGACGAAGATCGTCCATATCTGCGGCCGGCTGCGCAGCGTCTATCATTTGCTTGACTCGCTCCACTGCGACGCGTTCAGCTTCGACGCGATGGTCGGCGCGCATGAGGTCAAGCCTTATCTGACCGGAAAGGCGGTCATGGGCAATGTCAGCACCCACGCGCTGGGCGTCATGCCGCGGGAAAAGGTAAAACAGCTGACAGCGGCGGCATACAAACAGGGAATGGACATTCTGGCACCGGCCTGCGGCCTGCCGCTCACCACGCCGCTCGCGAACATAAAGGCGATGGCGGAAACGGCGCGGGAACTCACGGAGAGGCCCCATGCCTGAGCTATACCTTCCGCAGCTGGGGCGGACTATTAAATGCGAAAGGGGACGCAATCTCTATGAGCTCCTCGCCGAAGAGGGATTGATCGAGGCCCCCTGCGGGGGAAAGGGCGTCTGCGGAAAATGCCGCGTACTTCTTGACGGGGCCGGCGTGCTGTCGTGCTGCCATACGGTGGAGCGCAGCGCGGAGATATTGCTGCCGCAGGCCGCCGGCGTGAGCGAGATCGTCTCCGACGGATACATGAAGGAATTCCGTTTCGTCCCGAAAGAGGGCTTCGGCGCGGCGATAGACATCGGCACCACGACCGTCGTCGCCGCCCTTTATGACCTTTCTTCGGGACGGGAGCTTGACACGCTCTCCCGCCTGAACAGCCAGAAAATATACGGGCAGGACGTCATCTCACGCATCCGTCACGCGGCGGACGAAGCGGACGGGCTGGCGCAGCTTCAGCAGAAAATCACCGGCGACCTGAATGAGCTGACCACCGGGCTGCTGGCCAGGAACGGCATCCGCGCCGAACAGGTGAGCAGCGTCGTGATCGCGGGCAACACCACGATGATCCATCTGCTGGCGGGGCGCGACCCTTCCAGCCTGGCCTCCGCCCCCTACCTTCCCGCCTTCACCGGGCCGCTCCGTTTTGACGCGGCCGACATCGGGCTGGGCCTGACGGAGGCCTCCGTCCTCTGCCTGCCGGCGATAGCCTCCTACGTCGGCGGAGACATTACCGCCGGCATGATCGCCTGCGGCATCGACAGCGGCGGCCCGCTTACCCTCCTGCTGGACATCGGCACCAACGGCGAGATCGTCCTGGCCGGGAACGATAAAATATACTGCTGCTCCTGCGCGGCGGGCCCGGCGCTGGAAGGGATGAACATCAGCTGCGGCACGAGGGCGTCGGACGGCGCGATAGAGAGCGTCTCCATTACGGACGGGGCCGTCGTCTGCCGGACGATCCGAGACCGTCCGGCAGGCGGCATCTGCGGCAGCGGGCTGATCTCCGCCATTTCCGCGATGCTGCGCGAGGGCGTCATCGCCCCCAACGGGCGCTTCGCGGACCATCCGCTCGTCAGCCGCTCCTGCGGGGAAAAACGCGTCGTCCTGGACGCCGCGCATAACATATACCTCACGCAAAAAGACATCCGGCAGGTACAGTTGGCAAAGGGAGCGCTGCTGTCGGGGGCGCTCACGCTGCTTGAGGCGTCTGGACACGGCGAGGGCGACGTAAGCAGGGTGATCGTGGCCGGACAGTTCGGCGCGCACCTCTCCGCGGAATCCATCACAGGCTGCGGCATCCTGCCGAAATCATGGGAACAAAAGATCACATATGCCGGCAACACCTCAAAGTCAGGCGCCGCGATATGCCTGCTTTCGCCGGAAGAGGCGGACCGCTGTGAGTCTCTAGCGGGGGAGGCCCGCTATATCGAACTATCCGTAAAAGAAGGCTACGAGGCTCTTTTTATCAAGTGCCTGCGTTTTTAAGGAGAATATATCAATGGATCAGTTTTCTCAATTCACATGCCGGCCGGAAAATCAGGAGATGGTTTCGCCGGGCCTCATAAGCTCCTTGGGGATCGCCCCGGAAGATATCTACGCGAGCGTGGAAAACATCACCGCGATAGCGGCGGCGGCCGGCAAATCCGCGGGCCGCGGTTTCGCGCTGCTCCCCTTTTGCCATACGGTGGAGGCAAAGGCGATGGGGGCCGACATCCGCCCCGCCGACGACACCGCCGGACCCAGGGCCGGAGCCTATACCCTGAACGATCCCGGCGAACTTCCGCCGGTGGACATTTCAGCGTCCGCGGACGCGGCACGCCTGCTAAGGGCGTCTTCCGCCTTGAGAGACGGAGGTTGGCGCGTAGTCTATCAGCTCAGCGGTCCGATCTCCATTTTCAGCTGCATGACACCTCTTTCCGGCCTCTTCAAATGCTGGAGAAAAACCCCGGAAACGGTCGGGGCATCCCTGGACCGCCTTCAGGATATGCTCTCGCGCTTTACAGCGGTCCTCTGCGAAGCCGGAGTGGAATACATCTCCTACTCAGACCCCGCCGGCAACGCAAATATTCTCGGCCCCAAATATGGATCGCTGCTGACGGAGCGGTTTACCCTGCCTTTTTTGAAACGAATCAGAGAAATATGCGGAGACCGGTGCTCCCTCCTGATCTGCCCCATGACGGCCGCCTCCCTTTCTTCGGGAGGGCATCTCCTCGCCGCCGCGCCGGACGGCGGAGACATCGCCGTCTGCTGCGTCAAACGCGAAGGCTGTATGAAATCGAAAAACTTCAAACTTCGCTGAACCGGCAAACGCTCGCCAAACGCGAACGACGGCGCGGCGGAGAGGTTCTCGGAGAGATGTTGAGAGTATAAAACAAAATCATAGCAGCAATGGAGGCACTCTCAATGCCACTTACGCTGCGTGATCTCACCCTTTAAAAACAACTTATTCTTCGGCGTGGCCTTGACGGGACGCAGCTTGCCGCGCCTGACCAGGTCGTCAATATTCTGCCTTGAACATTCCAGCAGCTCGGCTGCCTCGGCGGTGTTGATGACTCTGTTTTCCACAAAACTGCGAAAATCTCCCAGGGACAACGGTACGGCTTCGCCCTGTTCGTACAGCAGGCTGTCCGCCACTTCCAGATTTTCCCCCCAGCAGACGCCATAACCGCCGGTCTGTACGCTTACCGCGCGGAACAATACGTCGTTATAAAGCAACGGCGCGAACGACCCGTCCTTTTCCAACAGCGGGCGCAAATCGCACCTTTTTACAAGCCCGTCACGAAAGAAGAGCAGCAGGCGCTTTTCCGCGAGCGGAACCACGTCCTCAACCTTCTTCGCAAAACGGGCCGCAAAATAATCCGGCAGTTCGTTATCCCTAATCGGCACAAGATAATAATCATCCTGAGCGCAGCGGCCTTCCGCCAACATCAGCAGCTCGAACTCGTCATATGCCTCAAGCCCGTTGTCTCGAAGAATCTGCCCCAGATTTTGCCGGTCCTGCGGAACAATACGCTGCCTCACCCAGAGCTGGCTCCAATAGGCGTTGACGGTACGCTCGCCGCGCTTGAGGAAAGAAGAAAGCAGCAACGGCGTCTCCCATAGATCGGCATCGTCGGGAAGCTCGACATAAAACCGCTTTTCCGTCTCATAATAGATAAGCCACGCCAGAGTCTTTGCCGAAACGTCAGCTTCGTCTTTGACGGCAAAAACCTTCATACGCACGCCACCTCTCACAAAGCAACTCCCATATCTTAGCCAGCCACGCCGGTCCAATGGCATCCTCAAGCCCCTCAAACAAAATCTGCCGGATATCCTCCGCCAGCCGCGGCAGCACGGGCAATTGGCCGTCGGGGATCAGATTCAGGTTATCCCACGCCGAACGCGAACCGACAAAACACTGAACAGGTTTATCTTCCATGGCCCGCACAGCGCCAACAGAGACCTCGTCATGGCAGCTAAAAATCAGCGAAAGCCCCTGATCAAAAAGCGGCGCCAGGCGCAGAGTCCTCTTGCGGGAGTCCCGCAGCACTTCAATATTCGCCCCATGCCGGTCGCGGTTCAAAATAAGAAAGTCGACCGCGAGCATCCGCCAAAGATATTCTCCCCAGCCATTGCGTACGCAGAACTCAAGCGGAGACTCGCCGTCAAGGCGCTCCGCCTGATAAAAGGCGTCCAGCGCCAGCTTACTCTCGCCGCGCCGCTTGAAATCCTCAGAGGCGCACAGCCATGTCGTATGAGGCTTGCCATCGATCAGCACGTCCGCGTGGATCAGCCGATAGGTCAGATGTTCAATGCCCTGGAGAGTCAGAAGGCGACCGACGATCAGCTCGTTGACGCACTCATGCCCCACGATCCCCACGGCTGCGTCGTAATCGGAGAGTTTATAGTATATTTTCTCGCCGCCCAGGTCCGAGAACGCCTTTAAAAACGATCCCGCCGTTCCCGAAGAATTGCGTATCTTAGACCACGAAAGCCAAGTAAGATCCCGTTTATCGCGAATAACCTGTTCACGCATCTGACCACCCTCTTTCATTCGTCATACGATAAGATTATCCTCATTACTTGTCGTATGTCAAGTATATAAGATAGTGGGTCGTCGGACATCTGCCTATGAGCAGGTTTCAACAAGCGGCTTCGAGGACACGGCGCGGAGCGCCGTATGTGCAACATAATCCACCATACATAATACGACTCACTTTCTTCCGCTAACTGCCTTGAAATATACCGTAATCATTTTCTGGTCACGCATGAAACTGATAACTTTTTCCTTTGCGATTTGATCCAAGTCCTTTAAAAGAACGAATATCTCGTCGTCAAGCGGGTCAACAAAGCTTAACGTTTTCGTTTCGGCACGGTCATTTGAATTTGGGTTTTTTGCCGCCGCGTCAGCAGGCTTGACCAATCCAAATTCTTCGTAGGCAAGATCTATTACGGAACATTTTAATACCTCCGCTATGGTCCTGAGGATTGCAAAAGACACTTCATTTGTACCATTTTCATATTGGCACAATGTCGTCGGTCTCACATTTATCATCCTAGCCAGCACCCTCTGCGTAAGTCCGAACCTCTTACGTCTGGCACGTATTTCTTTTCCGATCACAGTTCTAACCTCTCATTAAATACATTATCAAAAATACCTGCCTATTTAAATATCATGAAGCAAGAATTATTTGATTGACAATTTATGTTTTATAAATATAATTATTTATGAATCATAAATATATTAGTTCGCGCCTGTAACCGGGCCGACAAATAGCAAATCTGAATAGCGCATAAATCAGCGTTTCATTTTGGAGAGAGGGGTGATTATCAAACTATCGCCGCATTAGCTGTAAAATCGCGCCGCGTTTCTGTCCGATTTTTAATTTATCCAGCACCACGAAGGAGGAGTAACTTACAATGAGCAAAGTAGAAATTAAGAAAGCCAATAATATGCCGGTACAAGAACCTCTCGTTCCAGAGCCCATGGTCCCGTATAGCTGTAAGAACAGCAGGACCGTATATGCCATGTGTGAGGTTAATGAAGAAACTGTGCGTAAGCATTTAGCGCCGACTCCCTTCGAGTATGTAAGTAACATCTGCATGATATACGTGAACAATTTCCTTGAGAGCCCGGAACTTCCCTACATGGATTCCGGGATTGTCTTCACCGTGAAATACAAAAGTATGTACGGCGGATATTATATGTACGAATGGGAAGACAACGACGCGGCTATCGCCACCGGCCGTTACTGGGGGTATCCCAAGAAATATGCGTGTATGACGCTGGAAAAAGATGGAGATATTATCAGGGGAACGACAACAAGAAAAGGTGTTAAGCTGATAGATATCGAGCTTGACCTCTCAAAGTCTGTTAAAGATGTTCCTGTTTTACACACGACATTCCCGCATCTCAACCTTTTGACTATTCCAAACCCTGACGGACCGGGAATTTTCTCACAACGCGTTACTGCCAGAGACAATTCCTCCACCTGCAAAACCCTTTCAAACCTGCATGGAGAGGCGAAGGTGACGCTAAACTGTTCACCAAACGACCCCATCGGAGACTTTATGCCCGTTAAAGTCATGGGCGGCGGTTATTCAATCACCGATTTTCTCGCAACGATGGAAAACGGCTGGGCGAAGGTCATAGACACGCTTATTTAAGCATGAATTTTAACGCGGCGCGGGGAACGTTCCGTTTTCTCCGCGCCGCTAATCTTATATGTTAGGGGGATAAAAAGGTGGAAAGAAAGAATTTTTTAACTGTGTTTATCCTGTCCGGCGCGTATCTGGCCTACCTGGCAGGCTCCGGGTTTGGCAGCGGGCAGGAGATGATGCAGTATTTCACGTCATTCGGGTATGCAGGTATTATGGGAATCCTTGTAAGCGCCGTATTGTGGGGCTCTTACGCAACTTTTATTGTGAAAGACTCCAGAGACTTCGGGCTGACATCTCTTCGTCAGGTATATCTGTTTTATTGCGGTAAATACCTTGGCAACGCCCTGTTCGGCTTTTCCCTCGCCTACCTTTTTTGTATGGCAAGCCTGATGATAGCCGGAGCAGGCGCCGCTTTCGCACAATATTTTAATATTGGCAACGAGATCGGGCGAATAATAATGACTGTCATGGTTCTTGTGACAGGGCTTTTGGGCATGAGAAAAACCGTCGATGTTATAGGAAGCCTAGGGCCGTGCATTATCGTTTTCGTCGTTCTAATAGCCGCAATAGCTCTTACAAACGGAGCTACCGGACTGGAGGCGGGAAATGAGTACGTAAAAAGCCATAACCTGCTGAAACCCAGCGAGAATTGGTTGTGGGCTGCGGTAATGTATTTTTCATACTGCATTCTCTTCCAGGCCGCATACCTTTCAGGCGTCGCCTCCACAAATCCAGCGACGACACGGCAGCTTGTTCAAAGTGTAGTCATAGGAGCCGTAATATATGTATTGGCGTCTATTCTGATGATGCTGGCGTTCATAGCAAATATATCGATCCTGGAAGGAATAGAGGTGCCCAACTTATATTTAGGGGGCATGATAAATCCATTTCTTGGCGCAATTTACGGGATAATCTTGTTGGCGGCGCTTTATACGACGACGGCTCCGCTGGTATGGTCGGTTACAAACGTATTCGCTGCGGAAAAGACAAAAGCCTATCCGTGGGTAGTCGTGGCGGTATCTGTTCTTGCCTACTTTGGAAGCGGGTTCAGTTCCTTCTCCGTCCTGGTTAATCTTGTTACGACAGTGGCTGCCTATGTCGGGATATTGTATATCGTTCCAGTTTTTTATATCAAGTTTGTGAAAAAGCCAAAACCTGCGGAAAATGCTTGATGTGTTTGCCTAGTTTTGGATAATAACGGCATGGACAAGCCGCCCTCTTTCACAATATTTATCAGGCCGGTTTGTTCATGCTATTAAGCAACCGCTTGCTTATTTGTGTTTTCGCACGATCTCAAAATAGTTGGTAACGGCTTTTTGATCCCGCATATAGGCAATTACTTTTTCTTTTGCTACTTTATCCAAATTTTTTAAAAGCTTGACGATCTCAACATCAAGCGGGTCTGTGAAGAAAAGTTCCTCTTTTTTCGACCCGGAGGGAGATGCCGCATCATCGCCGGAAGGTCCTAACGGTTGGTCTGCCATTCCCAACTCTTCATATGCGAGGTCAGCCGCCGAACAATTCAAAACTTTCGCAATGTTCTTTAAAACCGCAAAAGACATCTCATTTGTGCCGTTCTCGTACTGGCACATGGTGGTTGGTTTAACATTTATGAGGCTGGCCAGAGCCTTTTGAGTAAGTCCCAATCTTTTTCGTCTTGCACGAATCTCTTCGCCGAGCATTGCATAATACGCCCTCTTCATATAGATACTGTAATGACTCTATAAATATCATGAAAAATGAATAATCAAACATTTAATTTATATTTCATAAATAATAATATTTAGATATCATAAATTTTTAATAGATATTCATGAAATACAAAAACCTTAAATAAAGCAGCTATCAGGACTATACACGGCAAGACAAATTCGTCAGCAAAGGTCAGGGGAATGGTAACTTGGCGCAAACCGGCGTTTTGGTTCACTGCGTATAAGCGCCGATTTACATGACTGCGAGGAAAGATAAACTGGGATTTATCTTGTCATGCCGGGCTTGACCCGGCATCCAGTGGCTTCAGGTTTGTTCCAACATCGATTGTAAAGCAAAAACCAACGCCACTCGGCTCCGGCTCGGAGGCCGGAGCGACGGAAGGGCGCTAAATCACAGTTTATCTTTTCCCCGCAATCGCGTAAACCCCAATTTATCATCCTCTCGCAATCACATATAAGCGCCAATTTATCCCATGTCGATCTATTCACCCTAAATTATTGATTCATACCTAAACATGACGCGAAAGGGCCTTGTTATCCCCGTCACTTACTGTTAGAATAAAATCGTTCCATAAAAATATCTCTTATTTCGGGAGTTTCCGGGAGTAAGGGGCGCACATCAAAATCACATTACTGTCCGCGGCGGAATCTTCCGCGCGGGGAGAAAGGATGATCAAATATGTACAGTAAGACAGAGTTTCAGGATTCTTCATTCATTGACGACGCGGAGATATTAGGTTCGCTTGAAGAGGCAAAAAAACTCGCCAAAGACCATGGCGCGGTGCGCGCTATCCTCGACAAGGCGCGCGAGTGCGGCGGCCTCACCCACCGCGAGGCGGCGGTGCTGCTGGAGATCAACGACCCGCAGTTGGAGCATGAACTCTACGCGCTTGCGAAGGAGATAAAGGAGCGCATCTACGGCAGGCGCATCGTGCTTTTCGCGCCGCTTTACGTCGCGAACCACTGCGTCAACGGCTGCGTTTACTGCGGCTTTCACGCCGGCAATGCCGCGATGTGCCGCAAGAAGCTGACGATGGAGGAGATCGACCGTGAGGCGGACGCGATCTTGGCCCTCGGCCACAAGCGTATCGCGATGGAGGCCGGCGAGGACCCTGTGAATATACCCCTCGACTATATCATCGAGTGCATGAAGCGCGTCTACGCCTACAAGAACAGCCGCGGCGACTCGATACGCCGCATCAATGTCAACATCGCGGCAACCACCGTTGAGGAATACCGGCGGCTGAAGGCGGCGGAGATCGGGACTTTTATTCTCTTTCAGGAGACCTTCCACCGCCCCACCTACGCGAAGATGCATCCGAAGGGGCCGAAGAGCAATTACGACTGGCACACGACGGCGCTGTTCCGCGCGCAGGAGGGCGGCATAGACGACGTCGGCACCGGCGTGCTGTACGGGCTTTACGACTATAAATATGAGACGGTGGCCCAGCTGCTCTTCGCCGAATCGATGGAGAAGGCCTGCGGCGTGGGGCCGCACACGATCTCTGTTCCGCGCCTCCGCGAGGCCGAGGGCGTGGATATGAAGAAGTTCCCCTACATGCCGACCGACGAACAGTTCCTGCGCATCATCGCCGTCATCCGCGTCGCCACCCCCTATACGGGAATGATACTCTCGACGCGCGAGACTCCGGAGACGCGCCGCCGGGCCCTCGACCTCGGCATCTCACAGGTGAGCGCGGGCTCCTGCACCGGCATCGGCGGCTACCACAAGGAGATCGGCCAGCCGGAGCAGCCGGATACGGCGCAGTTCAAGGTCTCTGACGAACGCACCCCCGACGAGGTGCTGACCTGGCTCTGCGAGGACGGCTATATCCCCAGCTACTGTACCGCCTGTTACCGCCAGGGACGCACCGGCGACCGCTTCATGTCTCTCGCGAAGTCGGGGCAGATACGCAACATCTGCCAGCCGAACGCCCTGCTCACCTTCAAGGAATACCTGATCGGATACGGCTCCGAGCATTTGAAGGAACTTGGGGAAAGGGTGATCGCCGGCGAAGTGGAAAAGATACCGAGCGACAAGATCAAGGAGCTGACGAAGGAGCGCCTGCACAAACTCGAAAACGGCGCGCAGGATCTCTATTTCTAATCTTTACAGGGCAGGCGGGGTCGCGGCTGAACGGCGGCCCCGCTTTTTTGACGGTCTATTGCAAAAACGACCGCAGGTAATCGTCGACCTGGTCGAAGTCGATCAAAAAGGCGTCGTGGCCGTTTTCGCTCTCTATCTCCTCGTAGCAGGCGGCCACGCCGTTTCTGGCGGCGGCGCGTACCGCCTCCTCCGCCTGCCAGTTGGGGAAGAGCATGTCGCTCGAGATGCCGAGGCCGAGGAGCCGGCGGCCCGAGAAACGTTTCCAGGCTTCGTCGGGACCTCCGCGCCCCGCGCCGATGTCATGCAGGTCCATCATCTTCGTTAAGTAAAGGTAACAGTTGGCGTCGAAGCGCTTGACGATCTCTTCGCCGTGGTAATGGAGGTAGCTCTCGACCTGAAACTGGCCGTCCCCGTCGCGCGTGGAGCCCTGCGCCATTTCCCGCATGTAGCGGTGGGAGAAGGACTGCTCGACATTCGCTCCGTCCGGCTACGCCTCGCCGTATCGGCTGTAGGCCTGCTCCAGCCTCTCAAAGAAGGCGCCTGAGGGCAGCGTGACGTTTTGCAGCGCGACAGAGCCTATCTCCTCTTTCATCGTTATTTTCCCGCCGCCGCAAGACCCTTTTCAAGATCCGCGATAATGTCTTCCACATTTTCGATGCCGACAGAGAGGCGCAGCAGGCCGTCCGAGAGTCCGGCCGCCGCGCGCTGCGCCGTCGTCAGCTGGCTGTGCGTCGTGCTCGCGGGGTGGATTATCAATGTGCGCGATTCGCCGAGGTTCGCCATGTGGCCGATGAGGCTGAGGCTGTCGACAAGTTTGCGCCCCGCCTCGACGCCGCCTTTGACGCCGAAGGCGATCATGCCGCCGCAGCCGTCTTTGAGGTAGACCTTCGCCATGTCGTTCTGCGGATGGCTGGGCAGACCCGGATAGCGGACCCATTCCACCTGCGGATGGTTTTCAAGGAACTGCGCCACGGCAAGGCCGTTCGCGCTGTGGCGTTCCATGCGCAGCCCCAGCGTGCCGAGAGAGAGGTGGAGCAGATAGGCGTCAAAGGCCGAGGGACAGCCGCCGAGATCGCGCAGGATCGCGGCGTGGAGCTTCGCGGCCAGCGCCGCCTTGCCGAAACGCTCCGTAAAGACGATATCGTGATAGGCCCTGTCCGGCTTCGCCAGCTCGGGGAATTTATCGGGATAGGCGGCCCAGTCAAAATTGCCGCCGTCGACGACGGCGCCGCCGATGAGGTTGCCGTTGCCCGAGATATACTTCGTCGTCGAATGGACGACGACGTGCGCCCCCCACTCGATCGGGCGGCAAAGCGCCGGCGTCGCGAAGGTGTTGTCGATGATGAGCGGCACCCCCTGGCGGCGGGCGATGCGCGAAAGAGCCTCCAGCGGCGCGACGTTCATCATCGGATTGCCGACGGCTTCGGTGATAATGCCGCGGGTCCCGTCATTGACGGCCTGCTCCACCTGGCAGGGATGGTCGCTGTCGACGAGGATCGTCTCCACGCCGAAGCGCGAGAAGATGTTTTGCAGCAGCGTCAGCGTGCCTCCGTAGACCTTGCGTGAGACGACGAGGTTCGTGCCGGAGGAGCAGAGCGCGGTGATCAGGTGGGCAAAGGCCGCCTGCCCGGAAGAGGTGGCCAGCGTGCCCACCCCGCCCTCAAGAGCGTTGAGCCCAGCCTCAAAGGCCTGGACGGTCGGATTCGCGAGCCTCGAATAGATAAAACCGCTCTCTTCGAGGTTGAAGAGCCCCGCGGCGTGGGCGCTGTCGCGGAACTGGAAGGCCGAAGAGGCATAGATCGGCAGCCCCGCCGCCCCCGTTGCCGAATCGCAGCTCCACCCCGAGTGGAGCGCCTTTGTCATAAAACCGCGCTTTTTGTTCTCATCCATCTAAAATATCCCCTTCCGCATAATAAAAAAGGCTCTGCTAAAAAAAGCAGAGCCGGCTGAACAGATTACGAAATTTTTCGTCTACTGTCTCAGAGAGGCTCTGCCGCTATCGCACATCATCATGCACATCCGCATATATGAAAAGCTCCCCACGCAAAGCCCTCCCGAAAAATAGAATTTCAGACATTCTAACGGCGCGCGCGATGCTTTGTCAAGGAGCAA
>OLGB01002150.1_pt1 | contig 21791 bp, 20 predicted proteins | sample 1605691 | NCBI WGS metagenome assembly OLGB01 (sample SAMEA3888925, study PRJEB22519) | human gut metagenome | biome: human gut; feature: human-associated habitat; material: faeces | place: Denmark | collected 2010 | reverse complement strand
CAAGGCTGGGACGGAAGTCACTGTCGTTCTCAAAATCGGTGGAGCTGCATGACAAGGTCATCGGGCATTATCTGAACATAAAACACTATCAGTAAGTTGGAGTCATTACCGCCGTTGCAGTCCTTCACGTTCATTAAATTACTTATCTCTCTCGCACAAATACACCATCGAATTATTCATTTTCTGAATATGTTTATTGGCTCAATTAAATCGTGAATTGTATCATTACAATTTCTAAGAACTTCTATAGCGTTTAGAGATAAATTCCTAATATCCATAATTTCTTTTAGGATGTGTGAAAATTCATCTAATTTTTTCGAAGTGACAAAGTCACCATTTAAAATTTTTATTAAATCATCTAAATCGACTTTTTCTCGATTATGTTTATAAACTGGAAAACCGAAACTATCATTATAAACCACTCCATGTTTAGACAAAACTGTATTAATAATATATTCAAGTTCAAAGCGTGATAGATAAAGATTATCGACAGATTTTACCACTTTTATAAATTCATTTTTTTTATCAGTACAGAAGTCCCAGCCAAAGAAAACTAACTTTTCACGCGACACGTTCAACTCATAAATCGCATCCCTAACGCAATCCAGTTTTTTGCACATATCATGGAGTGAATTGAATAATCCTTCAGTATTATAATCATCAAATACAGGGCTATTTTCATGATCGGGTAAGTAATGTTGTATACCTGAGGGAGTGAGGATAAAAAAGGCTTGATTGGCATTCATAAGTACTTTGTACTTTAAATTTGTCGCTTCCTCCAGTGCTTTACTTTCAGTCAAAGATTCTCTCCAGTTTCTGGCGTAAAAGACCCCCCAAATGGCTAGTAATGCCATAATAAAGTTAAAAGCAACTGACAGCCAGTCAGTTATCTTCACATCTTTCATCGAATTAGGGTAATGTATAGAAATTTTGAAAATAAAAAATAAAAAACCAATAACCAGAAAAAACACAAGGAACGTATATATTATATTTAATGTTCTCATTTTAAACCTAAAAATTTTAATTCCGATGTCCAACTGATGTTATCAGTACTCACCATATATTGACAAGTGAGAACCGTATTGTTCTACGCTGTATAACGCCACGGGCATTAGTCTGCTCTTCACTCGTAGCCTCCCGCTATGCAGAACGGGACACCACCCTCAGAGAGCATACTGCATTAATTAAGGAATATTACGGATATCATGAACTTGGCGATTTTCCATGGTCTTTCCGCCTTAAGCGCCTGCTGTACACTCGGGCATGGCTCAGTAATGAGCGTCCCGGTTTGATGTTTGATTTTGCCACCGCGTGGCTGCTTCAGAATAAGGTACTGCTGCCCGGAGCAACCACACTTGTACGTCTCGTCAGTGAAATTCGCGAACGGGCAAATCAACGGCTGTGGAAAAAGCTGGCCGCGCTGCCGGACTGCTGGCAGACCGCTCGTGTGACTGAGCTTCTGGACATTCCGGAAGGTTAACGCCAGAATTGAATTTTTCGAAAGGTTTTAGTGCAGGTTGACAGGCAGCTATGAGCGTGAAGCAGACCTTACGCATCCATACTAATGCTAGACAGGATCTCCCCTATGCCATGGCTCTTTTTATTGATATGGTTCGCACTTGGTAAAGCCTCTTAGGAGAAACAGATGGACCTGTCTGCGCAGGAAGAATTACTGATTCGCCTCAAATCACTGTCAATTGCTGAAAAAAGTGAAGCCAATATCTTTTCGCTGGGTGCCCGCGGACACTACGAGAACCCGGTCAGCGATTTACTCGCGTTTTTTATTGATCCGGATGCTCCTCATGGGCTAAATACTTTAGTTCTTGGGGCTCTTTTGGAATGCCTATCGTCCCCTGTTGACCCATCACTTTTATCACCGCCAGCTCGTGAAGTCATGACCCAAGAAGGAACTCGAATCGATTTGCTACTTGAATCAGAAGAATGGGCCATGGCGCTGGAGAATAAAATCTGGCACAAGCAGAATAACCCCTTCACTGATTACAGCAGGTATCTGGAGCAAAAATATCCAGATAAGAAACCGTACCTAGTGGTTTTATCGCCAGAGGGCCATGCCCCTGTCGGTTGGGCTGGAATAAGCTACGGTAAGTTTATTTCTGTTCTGGCACCCAAGCTTGGCATGGTCTGTATTTCTTCCCCAGTCAATAAATGGCAAGTTTTGCTGCGCGAATTCATGTTACATCTGGAGTCACTGATGGGTAAAAATAAGATTGCAGCTGAGGCTGAAACCTTCGTTCTCGAAAATTTGCTAAATATTCAGGAAGCTGTGTTGCTGAAAAATGCGGTGGTGAAGTCACTTCAGGAAGAATGTCTAAGGTTTCTGACAGAACACTTTTCTGATAGGGATTATAAGGTCACCACAGCACTTAATCACTGGGAAGGTTACCCGGCGCTGCGCTTCGGGTTTTCTCATTGGGTGAATGAGTCTGATGTGGTGCTTTTTCTGGACAGAACACCGGGAAGACAGTTTGAAGTACGTACATACATCTGCAATCTGACGACTCCAACATTGCAGCATGAAGCAAGACAGATGCTGATACCAGCACAGCATGACGATTGCTGGACAGAGAAGAGCGAGAGTGTGTTTACCATCGTTTCTCGTCTGTCACGAGCGCATGAAGAAAAATACCTGATGTTCCAAAGAGTAGCAAAAGCGTTGGAGCAGTTGAACGAATTTGAGCGATGTCATGAGAGATAGTGCCGCTCCTTATTTGCTGCGTTGAATTAAATTTGATTATCTCAATAATTATTACGTCTCCAATTTCCGCTCTGAGCGATCAACGGATTGCTAACAGCCTTCTGTGTGAATTATCAGGGAGCAGGTCACATCTACCTTAACAGTTCCAGATTGAAGGCAAAAAACCCGCCAGCGGCGGGGATTTCTTTTTAACAGGTTGCTGAGTGCGACTATGCAGCATGACTCACTTTTGCATTGGCCTGCTTCACAGCAGCCATGTAAGTTGTGTGCAGTGTACCCATTACCGGCGACGTCGTAGCCACCCCATTTTTAATCGGGGCAAGATCAAACCAGTCACTATCGTAGGGAAGCTCAATGCGAACTGCCATATCGAACTTCGTATCATGAGCCAGTCCAGATACAGCGAAACCGGCATCTGTCGTTTTGAGCAAAAACTCAGTCGGATAGATTTTATCGGTTTTCTGGCTCGTCCCATAGACAACCATCACTTCATGGTCTGCATCCGACACCGCGATCACTAATCCGGGGCGGAGCTTTGGTCCGGGTACATCAGGGAATCCTGGTAGGTGTGGAAAGCGACACCATACAAAATCACCTGGCTCAGGCAGTTGCGGAAAAGGTTTAGTGGTAGTTGCCATCTTCTCTCCTTATAAAAGAGTTTTATTAAATCGCTCCTCCGATTTACCGCTTGCCGCTGAGGCTTCACGAATAGCCTGGATTTGAGCAGTGGTGAGTGGGCCATTATCTTTCTCGTAATGCGGCAGATAGGCATCAGCCAGCTTACGAAGAGCTAAGTGGGCCAACTCGGTTTTAGTCATCCCTGTTACCGTCATCAGCGCGTCCAGCGTGATTCCGCTGATGGCGTTCGGCGTATCTTTCTCGCGTAAGCGGAGAACGAAATCGCCGGTTTTTTTAACGACGTGGACTGTCATATTGTTTACCTCGGTTGTTACAGTGATTTACCTCTCTTATTGAAGACGGGCTTATCTATGCCCTAACTTGGCCATTAGATTGATTTTCATATGTTTTCTCCGGTTTATTTGTGTCGTTTCTCAACGTTCTTCGAAATGAAGCAGAATTAATATATCAATCTGATATCAATGCTTCAAGTGAAAAAGATATCAATTTGATATTAATTCAATAACTTTATGAAATATTTGAATTTATACCGAGGTATAAAATTACGAATGGAGGCTAAAATTTAGGGGATTCTATTCTAGTGGAAATACCCCGAGTGGGACCTTGACGCAAGGTGTGACCGCGCGAAACGGGATTGCACCTTACTTCACGGCAGGCGTCGTTGGGTTTACTGCCGGGATGCCAGGAGCGCAGCCAGTGTCCGCTCCAGGCACAGGGTTGTTGTTGCAGCCCTGATAACATTAGACTTCAATCGATTCTGAGATCTCTAAAGCACCATCGACTTCCATGCCTAGATACCCGGCCATAACCCAAACCGTAAGTTTCTGCGCAAATGCTCACGCTGGTCCACCCATACCGTCATAATGGCGTCACTGATGGCAGAATGTGCCTCCGCGGTCCACTGAATGCCGCTTAGCGGCATGGAGGCGCCAGCAGGGGTTGAATATGGCACTATCGCTGAATGGCGCCGTAGCCCGGCGTAGCCGGTTTCTGAGTTAACAGGTTCCACCAGTCCATCCCTTCGCCCTGCCAGACCATAACCCGCGTTCAGCCATGAAGAAGTCGCTGTGCGCTGTCGGAGTGGCCCCGACAAGGCGACAGCCGCAGTCGGGGCGTATCTCCGCGTTAGCGGGCCGGAGGGCCGCTTACGAGCGTGTACCGAAAAACTGACCGCAGCTCCACCCACAGCGATGAAGAAGAATAGTTACAACACTCATCATTAAAAGCGACATCACTCCCGGCCTTCGGCCGGGGGCGGCGGCGCTTTTCAGTGGTGGGGAGGGGCACCTGGCCGGCAAACCGGCGCCGGTTTTATGATGGATTTCCTTTTGAATGCTGTAACTAATATGGTTCTCCGGTCGGGGCCCGTCGCGAAGCGATGGGAGCTACTTTTATCTGAGCGACGCGGACGCCTGCGGCCGCTGTAAGCGAAGGCCTCACTGAGTTATTCACAGAGCCGGCAAAGACAAAAGATCTCCCTGCTGCTTGCAATGCAGGGGATTAAAAAAGGGGGGGTAAGACTGTTTTGCAGGTTTGCTGTTTCCCTTTTGCTAAATTCCCTGTTTATTCATTTGCGGTTTTTTGTGGATAAGTGAAAACCTGGTGCGAACGTCACAGGGTATACGTGCTCAAACCAGCGATGGTCCGACGGCCGGAACGTCAGGTGGATAAAAAACAGGCAATTTCATGAATCCGGACAAACGCCAAAAGCCCCGGGCAGGGGCATAGAAAAAATAGCAAAACGATATCCGTCAGGACGGCGGAGCCAGGGCCAGCTCCAGCTGATACAGGTTCTGAATGGCCAGCTGCTGCAGCCGCTCCGTTGTACACCAGTAAGCCTCGTCTGCCGGCATTGTCTTCAGGATATGAAGCGACATTTCGTGGATCTGGCGCTCACGAGAATATCTGGCCAGGCGGTTAGCTCGTTTACGCCCGGCGCCACGCTGCCGACGGAACCTCAGTGCATCGAGAGTTTTTTGACGGTACCAGCGCTCACGTGCTGCACGCGGGGAGATCTCCTCATCTTCACGCAGAATCCCCTCCTCGATAAGACGACGACGCTCTTCGCTTTGCCGGAGCTTTTTTTGTTGTTCCGCATCAAGTTTTTCCAGATCCACTCCCAGCATCTGAAACCCTAACGCGGTGATATAGACGTATTTAGGAAGCCAGGTACGGGATTCCCTGTCCCAGCTATTTTCTTCAGATACAGCCAGGACACCAAAACGAACCTGTTCGTCAATCAACCGGGACAGACGTGAGACTGTTACCTCTGTTTCCGGAATAACTTTTCCATGACTGTCTTTCTGGCTGAGTTCTTTTGCCAGACGAGAAATACACATACCGACCGTCAGCTTGCCGGCATCACAGAAGCTGATCAGCACTGGCCAGATAGCATCCAGCAGACGTTGCTTTTCCGGCCGGAAGCCATACCGGCGGCCAGCCCGACGGCGTTCCCTGACGTACAGCGGATGAAGCGATACGTGCATACGCAGTCGCACCTCACCAGTGGTGCGATCTTTTTGAACAAGACGGTTATAGGCGTGCCCCAGCTGGCCACCCAGTTTTTTGTAATGCTCCGGTCGAAACCAGGTCGGGTTTTCACATTTGGGTTTTGTGGAGTGCTCGCCGCGCCGGCGACGGGTGGATTTCTTCTCCGGGGAAACCAGAAAAGATGCCACATGGCCGTCCTCTACCCCCTGCCAGAAACGGATCTGTTCTTCCGTATCCAGCTGACTCCAGTGTTGCGGATTGTGCGCATTACTCATCTGCACTCTCCCTGCCGCTGTTTTTGGCGGCCAGACACTTCAGTCTGGCTTCGCTCAGAGAGAGAGGAAATACGCCAAGAAATTCGAACAGCTTAGGAGTGAAAAAAACCTCAGCAGTTGAATAGCAATCCGATGAGCAGGCAACAAATTCAAAATCTTTTTCCAGCGATTCCAGTGCCCTGATTGCTCGTGTAATGGACACTTCGCCAGAAAGAGATTTAGTTGCAAGTCCGCACTCCAGGGCAATCTCTCTGAGTGAGCGCAAAACTTTATTTGACAGGGGATCGTAATAAAAACACATCGCCATGAGCAACGCATTCATCGCTCTGCGGCGCAAAAATGGGGGTTTACGTTTTCGTATTCCGTCCCTACGCGACATCGCTGATGCGATATCGAAACTGAAACTTTCAGTGAAACCATTGGCTTTTACCATAAGTTTCAGCGAGAAAGGCCAAGGAGTGTAGTCCAGGGGAACCGTGAAAACAGGTTCAGGATTGTTTACCTGAACATACTTGCGTGGGCTTTGTTGGTTATGATCAGTCACCGCTTCCTGCGCTTATGTTGCGCGGAAGGAGTGAGCACAGAAGGTCTTGAACTTTTCTGGGCATAATTCTATACTCCCTGCATAGAGCAACACGTTCTATGCAGTTTATGAAGGCCCCGTTAATCTTCTACTCCGCCAAGAATGGAAAGATTATCGGGGTTTTTGCTTTCTGATTCCGGGGTTATACCTCAGCAGAACCAGTTCCCTGCCACTTTAAGGCGTGGCCAACCAGCAATGTCTAAACGATCAGTAATCTAGCACTCATAGCCAACCGGATCAAGAATGTGACGTCGTTACGTCAATTCCTAGTTTTGCAGATTCCCTTTCTATCAGCCTCTCAATCATTTCTGCCTGAGTAATTCCTTCATTCTCACACATAATTTGAAGCTGGTTTTTAAGCTTGTCCCGCACAAATACTCTCACCTCTTTATGCGTCGCTTTTTTTCGGGCAACAGCTTTCTGCTGACGTTCTGCCGCAGAAACAGGATTGCCCTTTCTATAGGGACGTTTAGATGAGGAAGTAACTCCGTTAACGACCTGTGACATCTCTGCCTCCTCAAGCATATAACTGAATACTTGAACAAAGATACTACACGTCGCTAGATGCAGCGAGAGTTACGTTATTTTTAGTTATATAACCAGCCCTTGTTGGCGCAACGAGCAGGTTATTGAGCTAGGGGATTAATACGAGGAACTCCAGTCTTTTCCCATCTCCCAACGAGTTTGCCAGTGCTGCAGATAGCGTTGAGCTACGACAGGATCATCCCATACGACCAACACGTTCTCTGAATTGACGCGTTCAGCGGCGCGGGTGTAGTTAAAAGACCCGACTTCAATATTGCGGCCATCAGCAATCATGACTTTATCGTGCATGATTTTGTACTGCGACACTGTGCGAACCGGGATGCCGGCATTGACCAGAAGATTCATGGCCGCCAGACTCGCCTGGTTTTGCTTGCCGGTATTGGCTTTCCAGTCCAGAACCACTTTCACATCGACACCACGCCGCTTTGCCCTGACAAGCGCGCTGGCGACTTCAGGTGAGGTAAAGGAATAGCCCATCAGCCGGATTTCCTGCTGCGCAGAATCAATTGTCTTCAGGACCAGCTGCAGAGCCGTTCCTTCCGGAGAATATCCCGTCTCGATGCTGGCGGCATACACGGCCGGAACAGGTGCACACAAAACCAGGCTGATAAGCCCCGACAGACAACATCTGCGGAGTGTACGGTTAATTTTTTTCACAGTATTTCCTTAACGGGTGTTTTAAGAAACGCCGGGAGCGGGGGAAACTGGCTTTTCCCCGCTCCCGGGGTTGGACAACGACGCCATGCGGAGGCGTCAGGATTTTGTGGTATGCCGAAACCAGTAGCAGACGGGTCCGTCGCCGGTATCGTGGACAGAGCCCAGGAACCAGCCATCATCATCCGGCGGCTCAGGTATCCAGCCACGGGCATCCGGGGCTTCATCCGTAAATCCGGCAGCAAAGGCTTCAGGCGCTTCATCGCGCATTGTCATCACAAAGCACTGAAGTTTATGAGTTCTGAGCCAGTAGCTTAATTCTGCGGAAGTTTCACAACCACTGCGTGCCAGCGCAGGATGTGTCCAGTACCCCTGTTCATCACGTTTCACTTCGGCGGCGATAATCATTTTTCTTTCTCCTTGCGTTCAGTATGCTCTGTCGTTGAATTCATACCGGTTATGGATTTTTCGGCAGCATCGGCCCCGCGGTATTTCAGAAACTCTCCGACCCTTCTTACCAGCCTCTCTGAATCCCGATCGCGTAATAGTGGAATACCGGCCTGCCTCAGAACCTCTTCCAGCAGAATATCGCGCCGGATACGGTGTTTTTTCAGGTGTGAGGCATCATCCAGTTCAACTGCGCCGACGATAGCGAAGGTATGGATGTCAACGATGACCACATCGCAGTGCCACTGTGATGCCATCCGGAAGAGTTGCCACCAGGTCCGGGATCGTGGCCGGATATGGGAAGAGAGTGTGGCAATATCTGCCACCCGGACCTGAGGACACAACAGCCAGCGATTTCGGCTGGTATGCCTGAGTAATGCCCGGAAAAAATGTTGTTCCCGTGGCGTCATCAGTGTCTCATTACCCACCCAGACCCGCTGGCGACACAACCGTTGCTCAGCCTCTGAGGGGCGAATACCCAGGGCTTTGAGTGACATCAGAACCGGGGAAGTCTTCGTTACTGCGCGTCCTTTCAGAAGCAGCACCAGAAACCCCAGCAAACTCAGCACAACAACGGTACTGCCCGCCATCATTAATATCTTTGCCATGTATTTTATTCCCTGATGTTCCTTTCTTTCCCGATGCGTTTTCCTGTCGTCGTCCTCATCTTTCTGTCCCTTTTCTGATAAGGCAGAACTCTGCCGGCAGCCTGTCGAGCAACACGCGGCGAAATACATTCGGCAATCCTCTCCCGGCTACAACATCAGCGATCAGAACTGATATGACGCTAATCTGCAGGACGAGGCACAGGACAAAACCAATCTGATGCACCAGTTCCGCAGCAGGCATATTACGAAGAGCATTAATCAGCTGGATGGCATCCTGTGGGGAACCCCAGGCGAGAATACCGATACCAACCAGCATCACCGCCGGCGTATACAACAGCCCCCGGCTGATAACCCGTCCGGTCAGGCCTGTAAGCTCCCACCTTTGCTGGCGAAACACCTCATCGTCCCGGAAGATTTCCCATTCCAGCCGGGCCTTTTCATGGCGCGGCACCTCGGCCACCACCTGATTACCGTCGCGAATACTGACCAGCGGTGAGACCTCTGGCTTTCTCATCCGGTCGATGTGACGGGTATATAGGGCAAGGCCTGCCCAGAACAGCGCAACAGACGATAAAAGCAGATAAAACCCACTCCCCCGAAAAACGGAAGGGAACAGGAGCATAAGAACCATCGCTAGCACGATACCGCAGAAATAACAGAACAGCTGCTGCTGTTTGCGCAGAATAAAATATTTAAACATAGTATTATTCCTTTTTATTTGATGATTTACGCACGATATGAAAACCTGTGCATTTCATATATCGCACGTCGTGATGTAATAAAAATATTGAAATCAGTTAAATACTGACAGTGGATGACTTAAATTGAAAATTGAGCACTTATAAGCGTCACATCGCCCCGGGACGTGGCAGTCCCGAAGCAGCCATTCACGGCACCGAATGGCTTGTCATTCTTCGCGTCTGCCCATACCCGGACAACACACATGCCTCAGCCACAATGCCTTTCACCCTTTACCTCTCTTTCGTTTGAATATATTTGTTCTGACTATATACGACAATAATAAACACAACAGTCCCTTCCGGACAGGAGTAATACCAGAACGGACGTAGTCACGTATAATAACCACACCATACAGGGTAAATGTTTTTAAGAAAACGAGGGGTCTGTCAGGCCAGGAATATTCACGACCTGACAGCTTATATTTATTTCATTACAGATCTTTCCAGTCAGGTAATTTATTCACCTTTCGCCGCCACAGATGAAAAAGTGCCATCGTCAGGCCAAATAACACGCCCGCGATAAGACTGATTTCGCAGGCGAACAGGAGAGGCATCCCCTGGGCCCGCCACACCGTCCAGTACATCCACAGCCCATATCCAAGGGAGAAATAGCCTGTCATTACGACAAAAACCTGCCAGAACGGAGCAAACGGCAGCGGGGGAATGTTTATCCCCAGCCGCCACAACAGTCGTATCAGAAGCGGTGCATAATTGCTTTTCCACATCTTACGGCTGGCCATGATTGCCAGCGCCTTTTGTTTCCGCGCTTCAAAATCCATTTCCTCTCCTCGATTGTATTCAGCCAGCTGACTGGCTCCGCATACGCTCAGTTCGCAGGAGTTCTTTCATCATGCGCTCGCTGGCGTACTGCGCTTCCTCTGCAGTGACGGTCGCGACGGCATTCCCCTGCAGATCATAGCGGGAGGCCCCCACCTTCATCCGGGACAGATAGCCCGCAGACCGGGTCAGACTCTTCAGGCACTTAATCACCTGTTTATGCGACAGCGGCAGGTCACGGTTCACGATATCCGCAAACAGCTGTTCGCGCATGCCCGTCGCCAGCAGACGTGGCGCGTTTCCGTCGAACAGCTGTGGCCAGAACGCCTTCAGGGTCATAATGGCCTGTTCCGGCGGCAGCAGGCGAAGATAACGCACCGGAGGTGGCGTCTTTACTGCTTTAACCGGCGCCGGCGCCGCGTTACGCGCGGCGGCTTCGGCCGCTTGTTTAACCTTCTCAAGTTTCTCTTTCTTTGCCTTCCAGGCCGGCGGGGACGAAACCACCACGACCTTCTTACGGCGCACCACACCAGGGACAGGTGTCGCCTCCGCGGGTGCCGTACTGTTCTCCGCCGGTTTTCGTTTCAGGCTCAGTACAGGGCGTTTTTCTTCACTCATAAGGGGCCATATCAATAAAAGCTACAGGTCTGAGGTATACGATACGCTAACGGTATCATCGTTTCACCTCACAATGCAGTGGACACAACGATGATATCCCCTTGTCACGTTTACGGGCAATGTGCCCTCCCCCGGACCTGTGTCCGGTTTTTTTTTACATAGAGATGACAATACCCAGTACCGCGAGGTGCACTGCATAGAACATCACAAAGAAATGCCGCGGCCAGAAGCGTTTCACACGTTCTCCGGCAGATGAACACACGATCAGCGTCAGCAGCGCAATCGCCAGCCCGGCCGCCGATTCACTCACGTTATGCATATTCATCAGCAACACCATGAGGGCCCACAGCACCCCGTATCCCAGCCGTTCCGGTGCATGCTGTGCGCGGCAAAGCAGCCAGCTGGCGGTGAGCATGCCCACTCCGGCCATGCCGTAGCTGCCGGTTGACAGGGGTATCCAGGCGACCAGCAGTCCGACCGCCGGGAGGGTGTAATACCAGGACGGCTGGCTGACCCACCGCAGGACCTGGCCCGTGACGGCAAAGGCAAACAGAATATTCCCGGTATACCACGGGTACCCGATGAGCATAAACGACACCTGGGCAACCAGCGCCCAGCCCCACAGACTGTTCAGCTGCGACTGGCGTATTTCCGCGTGCCGGGCCAGATTCATTCCCCATGCCAGACCGAACAGCGGAAAACAGCCCCGTCCCAGAAGCCGCATTATCTCGTTATTGTGTGCCAGCAGTAACCCGGCATGGTCGGTGACCATCAGGACCAGGGCCACCGTTTTAATCATATCCGTCTGACCCGGTGTCCAGGTCAGTAATGCCTGCAGCCAGCGGTCAGCGGCTCTGAAACCGATTGTGTGTGCTGTCATCTCTGTATCCTTCTCTCTTTTTACCGCGCCCCGGCAGGGGGTCCGGTGTTAACCGGAGGCCCTGCCGGGGCAGACAAGCCGCAGGCGCGTCAGTCGCCCCCGAGGGTTTTCTCGCGGTTCAGGTCACGAACCATGTCCCGCTCCACAGCCTGCAGACGCTCACGCTGCAGACTTTCTGAGGCCACCTGCTGAATCGCCGCCTCCTGGCGCCGGAACTGAGGATCATCCGGTAGCGTCGTTTTCTCCGTGCCCGCCCGGTCACGCTCCAGCCCGCGGATGACGTCCCCGATAACCTCTTTCACCCGGTCCGCTGGCTCGCCGGCTTTACGCGCCTCCCCGGCCACTTCCCGGGCAGTCTGTTCCGCCTGTTTTTCCATTTCGCGGCGCTGCTGCTCTTCTGCCGCCCGCTGCGCCAGTACCTCCGGCGGGAGGATAATGTCAGCTCCGGCCTGCGGTACCGGAGCCACCGGCGCCGGTTCAGCCCATACCCGCCCGCCGGTGATGGCCCCGGGATTCCAGGGGCGGTCATCACCGGCCAGCCGCACCACCACCCCGGTATCGGGATTGTCGCGGGCCATTCTGACGCCCTCCCCCATATTCCCGGCCAGCAGGCTTTCACCATTGCGGCTGTTCTGCAGCGCCACGAACCGGGCGGCGTCATTGCCCATAATCCGTCCCTCTCCGCCGATGGCCTCCAGCCGTCCGTCCCTGTCGGTCAGCGGGCTGAGCCAGATACCGGCGGCTTTCCCGTTTTTATCAAATGCCGGCAGCGCCACATGCGGCTGAGGGTACTTTTTCCCCGGAGAAATGAATTTTCCCGGTGAATTTCCCTGTGCCAGACCGGACTGCTGCAGGGCTGCCCGGCCAGCGGCGGTTTCATCCAGTGGTCTTGCCCGCCCGAACAGCAGATCGGCGGTTTTCACCGCCCGGTCGTTACGGAGTTCCAGAATATCGTGCGCCGTCGCTTTCTCAGGTGAATGCTGGATGGCCTTTATCCAGCCCTCACGGCTGTCGGTGTAGACCTGCACATGCTGTTTCATGCGGGATAAAGCCACATAGGCAGACTCAAAGCTGGCCATCTGTTCCCGACCACCGGCCACCCCTTCCAGCGCGATGGCATACGGTTCGCTGGCCCCCTGGGCGCCGTGGGCGGTGATGGCGTAGGCGAGGTCGATATGCTGCTGCGCCTGATCCGCCTTCGGGGTCAGCGTGCGGGTGGTTTTGCCATCAGACAGCGTGACACTGTCACCCGAAACAGACTGCACCTCCCAGATGCTGTTGGCTACATAGCCGCGCTCCAGGTCACTTTTGCTGAAGCGCATGCGGTCCCCCTGAGACACGGTGATCTTTTCCTGACGATAGAGCGTGACGCCTTCTGCCGATGCCTCCCGGGGTGAGATATATCGCTCCTTTCCTTCACTGTCTGTCAGGGTGATCAGCTGATTATCCTTATCCACCTTGCTGATACGGTGGTATACGTTATCAACCAGCGCCACCGCCTCCTTGTGAGCCGTCCAGGTCGACAATTTGCGCAGTTCACCGTCACGGATGTTACTCGTGACCAGCACCGGCAGGGTGATTTCCTCTTTGCCGGTTTCCCCGTTCTCCCGCCGTGCGTCATGGATCAGACTGTTCAGCGCCCGCCTGTCCTTGTTCAGATGGGTGATCACCAGCGTCTGCGACTGTGCCTCCGGGGTCCGTCCGGTATAGTCCTTCACCAGCGCCTCGTAGAGCGTCGCGGGCTGACCTGCCGGCAGGGTTTTCCCCTCGCTCAGCGCCTTTTGTATCGCCTTTTCCTGCGCCGACGTGAATTCCACCACAGAACTGCCCGGCGCCCAGGCGCCTTCTTTTCTCGGCACCTGCTCCGGCGTGACCTGCTCAATGGTGGTCAGGGCGCGGTGCACATCCCGCTCAATCAGGCTGTAGACCGCCGGTCGCAGCTCAGGCACCTGGCGCACAATCTCTTTCATGATGGCAACGTCGGCGGCGCTGCGCTGCTGCATCAGCCTGAACGGCTGGCCCGGCGCGATGGGCTGCAGCTGGTCGTTATCCCCGCTGGACACCGCCCGTCCACCGCCGGCGACGATGAGCGAGTGGGCTTTTGCCATATCGGCCAGCCCCACCATCGAGCTCTCGTCGAGCAGGAACAGGGTGTTGCTGAAATCGGGTGTCTGGCCATTGCGCTGCAGCAGCTGCGTGTCGTGGAGGAACGACGCCGTCGTGCGCGCATCCACGCCGGCACTCTGCATTTCCCCGACCGCGCGATGCGTCGGCGCCAGACCGATGACGCGCGGACGGGTCTCTTCCGGCAGCAGACTGATGGCACTCATGACTGCCCGGAACTGGGTGGTTTTCCCCACCCCGGCATACCCCTGAACCACCGTGAACCGGTCCGTGCTTTCCAGAATCATCCGGGTCGCCGCCCGCTGTCCGGCGGTCAGGTCCGTCATCAGACTGGCCGGCACGCGGTCCATCAGGGGGGCCACCGCGTCTTTACCTTCCAGCACGTGGGTCAGGATGCTTTTTTCGGCGTCCCAGGTCTGACGGGAAATCAGCAGGTCATTGCCGTAGCCGTGCGCCACCGGTACATTCAGCAACTGCCCCGACCTGATTTGTGCCTGAATGGTCGTGTCGATGTCCGCCATCGGAACCTTCCCGCCCCCGGTTTCCAGCGCCGTCGCCAGCAGCTGGGGCCGGGAGAAGGTCAGTTTCTCACTTTCAAGCAGCGGGATGGCCAGGTGAATGGCCTGTTCTGCCGGGGTACGCAGTCCGGCCTTCTGCTGCGCAATGGCCGCATCCAGGTCCGTCTCGCCGGATCGGGTCTTCAGCTGCTCTGAGACCACGCTGAAGGCGGTATGCCGCGACAGCTTCTCAGTCGTGCGAGCCGCATCCTGCGCCGAGTACAGCCGGAGATGACTTCCGCTCTGCGCCAGCTGGTTTAGAGTGGCGTTATCCAGCTCACGCTGCGTCACCGACGCAAAGACCGTTGCCGTCTCGCTAACCGACCTGCCGGGACTTTCCACCCAGCCGTGGCCGATTTTAATCCCGTCAAACACGCCCGCACCCACGGCCAGGGTCTGCGTGGTTTTCTGCCCCGGCCGCTGTACCGTCAGCTGCCCGTCCTCCACTTTCATCACTGTGACGCTCTCCCCGCCCTTAAGGCGTGTGTCCGGTATCTTCCCGAGCACCGCCAGACGTTCCCCCTCTGCCACCGGCAGTGTATCTGCCCGGAACAGCGTCCACTGGCTGTCGACCGCGGAAACCTTCAGATCCAGACGGTCCCCTTCCCGGTCTTTCAGGGTCAGCATATTGCTGCTCGCGGTCACCCGGTCAATGACAAAGCGATCGTGCGTCCGGGTCTCCGGATCCCAGCGTTCCATCACCATCCCCTCCCGGTAATAATCCCGCACGCCCCGGCTTTTGCTGTCCAGCCACACCGGCGTCAGGGCTGTAATGGTCGTGTCTTTCTCACCCAGCACCCCCTCCTGTCTGAGGGAGTCTCGGATGAGGCCGTTGAGTACGCTCTGTTCACGCGTCCCGCTGATTTGGGCCACGCTTTCCTGTCCTTCACGCACGCTGACGGCAAACTCCTGTGCCAGCCGGCTGTAGCGTGCTCCTTTATCCGGTTCACTGATGATGTCGGCTGTGGTCTGATGGCCCCCCTGCCAGCGATACGTATTCACGCCGCTGTCCTTCAGCACCGTCAGCGCACTGCCGGTCCCGCTGCGCTTCCCGCTGTCGGAGAGCAGGACCTGCACGTTATGGCGCATCGCGCCATCGAGCAGGGAAATCGTTTCCTTCAGGCTCAGCTTCTCCGCCTGATCCACGATGAGTGTTCCGCCCGGAATAAACGCCGTCCCGTCCTGCAGGGCGGATTTACCGGTCACCGTTTCCCCGGCCAGACGCACATCACCGGCGAGAAAATCACGTGAGCGGTTATCGGCAGCCAGGATATGGACGTCACGCCCCTGCTCCCGGGCCATCAGGGTTAACTCGGCCACCCGCTCCCGCTGGCCGGTTGCACCGCCCTGACCGGAAACGATACCCATTACCGGGCGATCCTGCGCCAGCACACTGACGGCATCACTGAAAGGGACCTGGCGCACCACAGACGCATCAGGCGTGACGGAGACATGATTCTGGCGCTGCACCTCCTGACTCAGGGCTTTGACGGCGAGTTCATCGAGAACGTGGATGTTTGAGGTGAACAGGCCTTTCTCGCGATCGAGAGGGATAAGCTGCTCCCGTTCAATGGCGGCATTGATGCCCTTTCTCGCCAGCTCAAACACACCGTCCTTCGCCTCCAGCTGGCCGACCGTGCGTGCCAGCAGGTCGGCATACGTGAACTGCACCTTGCGGTCGCTGAGACCGGCAATCGCTTTCGTCACCACATCCGTGATATCCGGACCGTCAGTGTTCACCGGCGCGGCAGGTGCACGGGCCAGCTCTGCGGCTCGCGCATCGGCGGCCTCACGGTACCCCCGGATGTCAAACCCGGTCTCCTTCAGCGTGTTCATCCACTCCACCATCTTCTCTGCCGGATCGATGGCTTCTTTCGACTTGCGGGTATCGAGCGCGGCCACATCCCGTGACTTCAGGGAGGCATCGGGTCCTGCAGCCTCCCGGAGTTCCTGACTGCGCGTGGAAAACGACTCAACCGGCACGCCCTCCATCTCCCACATGCCATTCCGACCCGCATCGACTGTCTTGTAACCCATAGACTCAACATCGGCCCTGAGAGAGTTCTGGTATATCTTTCCGAAAGCGATGCGGTTGGCCAGTATGGTTTCGGAGAACCCGGTTTTACCGACGGTATCGCTGGCCAGCGTCTGCCATTTATCGCCGTTCTGTGTCGCGTTGATAACCACGCTGTGTGTGTGTATCTGTGGATCCTGAGCGCGCGATGTATCATGGTTAAAGCGGGCAATAATCAGATTCCCGGTCAGGACCGTTTCAGACACGCCATCTTTCTTTACCCGTGTGGAAGCAAGGGACTCCACCTGGTTAAGAGCCACTGTTACCGCGCGATTATGAGCATCGATAAGACGCTTATCGCCGCCCAACATAGCCAGCATCGATACACTTTTCGGTGCCGAGAACGTCAGGTCATAACCGGGCCGGTGCTTATTCACGCCATCCTGTATCCGGGTCAGGTCGCTGCCATCAGGTAGTTTTCCCTGCAGAAGCTCCGTGAAGACCTGCTTGTCTACCTTTCCTTCAAGTCCCAGCAATTCTGCGCCTTTACCCTGCCAGCGCTCCTCCATGCTCCCGATGACGTAGTAATTGTCTTTCTCTGTGTAGTAGTTACCGGCACTGCCCGCCGATTTAACCTGGCTGAAACTGAGCATCAGAAATTCCCTCCAATCTCGACATCATCCTGCTCATCGTGACGGTGGCTGTGGTTGATATTGACTTCCTCACGCCGCTGCATATCCCGCTGTGTCTGCTCATCTGCCAGCCAGGCGTCATACGCCTGCATGTCCTCGATGACGCCGTCCTCGTTCATGCCGGCCGGCAGCATGTCCTGTCCCTGTTCCGCTGACTGCTGCGCCAGTTCCTGTTGTGTCCCGCCTGCAGCTGTTGCAGGGGCACCGGAAGAGGATGCTGTTGAGGCAGCAGCGGCCGCTGCGGCTGCTTTTGGTTTGATCAACGGTACGGTCGTGACCCGCAGGACGGAAGGCTCCGTTGTTCTGACGGAAGGTTCCGCTGCCGGACGCTTTATTGTCGGCGGCGCTTTTACCGGTTCCGGAGATACTGTCATGTCTGCTGGCGCAGGCTGACTGACCGGCTCAGGTTGTTCACCGGCGTGACTGTTTGTATCAGCGGGCCCGGATGCCGGCGCATCCGGAGTGAAAAGCGCCCTGGCAAGGCTGCCTTCAGCTTCCCGCGCTTCAAGCAACGCACTGAGCCGCGCATCCACCCGCGCATCGAGAGTGCGAGGAATAAATCCCTCGGCAATTTTCGGACGCGGTTTGTATTTGAGGGCGAGTTTCACGGCCGGATACGGCCCGGGCAGCGTGACATAGCAGGACAGGTCAGGCAGCGTCTGAATATCGGAGTAACTGACCAGCGTTTCCCGCTCTTTTTCTTTCCCGGTCGATACACCATCACGCACCGGGTCAGCACCGTAAGAATACTGCTCGCTGGCCTTGAGGATTTCCTTCTCACCAATTTCACCGGCAGCAAACTCCGCAATCTCCTTACTCGGGGAGCGGAAGAAGGCCCGGGTGTTCATCACGTCAAAGAGCGTGGCGGCAGGCTTGACGCCATAGATATCTTCCAGCTGGGCATAGGACTGAATACCGAACACATAACAACCACCAAATTTACGCGCCTCCGGGAGGATTTCGACCAGGTCCGGCAGCTTGTGCAGCGTGGGGAGCTCGTCGGCGAAAATCCACACGCGCCGGTTACGGTTCTCCCCCATCGCCAGCAGGCCGCGGATAGCAATTGACAGCCACATCGAGATAACCGGCTTCAGGGAAGCATGGGTGTCAGCGTTGGAGGAGATAAACAGCCAGCCATTGGGTCGGTCCTCACGGACACCGCGCATCCAGTCCCGGATAGTGAACGGCTCGCCGTTCTTCTCAATGCCCTGCAGGTAGCGAATAGCCTTGACGTAGTTGGTCAGCACGGCACGAATGGAGATGGCCGTTTTCTCAATTTTCTCTTCAACCAGGTTCGCTGCCGGCGTGTTCTGCAGATAGGCGCGCAGCTTGTCGATTTTAATGGACAGCATGGTATCGACCAGCTTCTCGTAGCTGCGATCCTTGTCTTCACGCATCAGGTACGCGCCTTCGGCAAAGATAGTGCGACCGGAGCCCTGCCAGAACGGGTCTTCTTTGGTACCCATCGGGATAAGGGTGTTGGAGATGTTGTCGAAGTCCGGCAGCGTCAGGCACTCTTTCCACAAATCCCAGGCCGCGCAGCGCGAATCCAGCGGGTTGAGGATTTTATCCAGTGACGGGTCATAATAGCTTTTGACGAACTCACAGGAGCGATCATAAATGATGGCCATATCGCCACGTGCACGCACGTAGTTCAGTAGCCGGCGGATCACTTCTGATTTACCGGAGCCTACGGTACCGTGGAGGCAGAAGTTCTGGATTTCGGAGTTTTTAAGAATAGGCAGATCGCCAATTTTAATATCGGAGGCCATACCATCACGCTTCATCTGGCGGGCCACTTCTTTGGGCTTATCGGAAAGCTGGCGCCCGCCGGTATTCTCATCCTCACTCTGCTGTTTCCCCTGGCGGCCCAGCACCCAGCTGGCGATGAAGAACGTCACGATACAGATAACAAGAGAAACCACGGCTGCAAAGACGAAACTGGTCCACAGCTGCTCTCCGCACCAGATAGTATATTTATCAGCCAGGATTTGTTCTGAGGTATATTCCAGCGACTGGCCGTAATACTGAATGGTGTATACCGGCTGGGAACGAATAATATCGCGCATCGGACCCAGCGTCGTACACCACCAGTATACGCAGCCGTTCACAAAGGTTTGCCAGCTGAGCCGGTACATCAGCATCAGCCCGCACAGCACCCAGAATAAAATAAACAGCACGTAGAAAATAATATTGGCAATCTGACCAAACATGCGAAAGCGCATATTGGCGATCTGACCGCCCTGCGTCATATCTTTGGCATTGAAACTCATGGCACTAATCCGTCAGTAAAGTATTAGGGTCGGAAGGACAAATTAATCAGCGGAAATACACCGGCACAAAACAGGATTACAGTCATGCCCGGATCCATTGATGGCCAGGCCGGATACTGACTTCTATTAAGAGGTTATGCAGAAGGTATAGCCCTCTGAGCCAGGGCAGTGCCCGCCTTTAATATACGACTTCGCCACCTGCCGTCCGGCCTCATCGACCAGGGCATACAGTGTGGATGGCAATGTTTCAGTCGTGTACTGCAGGCAGACGCAGTAGCATTTCACCGGATGTTTAATCATATCCGGACGTTCAAACCAGCCGGTTGACGGGAAAATCCGTGTGCCGAAGAGCCTGTCAGAAGGAAACTGAGTCTGCACGGACCAGGCAAACACGTCGTCAGCGCTGTCGCGGCGATTGACGCCGGGGATATACAGATTTTCTGCTTCGCGGACAACACGGGAGGCAAGAGAGGACAAGGCGGAGTCATCCGTGCTGGCCGGGCCTTCCACACATATGGAAAGATGGAAGTATTCCGGTTTGCTCTGTACTTCTGGCTTTGCATCGGAAATAACTGACGCCGTGTTTCGCTTACGCTCCACGGAAGACGTCATTATTTTTCGGAAAAAGACACCTGCGATGAAAACAAGCAGAAGAATAACTAACGCGCTGCAGATATACATGATGTGGTCACTGAAGAGAGAACAGACCTCGCGATGTGACAGGGAATCAATTCCCCCCGCTGCAGGATGTGGGTAAATATCGCCAGGCATCAGTTCATGTGTATCAAGAGACCTGACAGGCACAGATATTGTCATAAATAACCTCTGTTCAAATAAAGACGAAAAGACTCCGCCGAAGGCGGCAACGCCTCACAGATGCACAAATAAATTGCGCAACTGTTCACCGTTTAGATGTAGAATTAACTGATTATTTGACGAATGAATTCTGACACGCCGGAAAGGTGATGCCAGTCTGGTCCGGAGTACCCGGGCCGTGGAATAGAACGTTTACAGGATATTAGCGATCGATTTTGCCAGCTGGTCTTCAAGAACAGGCTGGGCTTCAGGGAACTTGAGGTTAACTTTATTCGCGTTAGAGACGACGCGAGTCTGGTATTTATGCTGATTACCCGTTTCAGTACTTGTCTGCACTTTTGCTCCGGATGTTCCCTGACGTAATACGGCCACGTTATCAGTCTGAACCTGTGTTTTGGTTCTTTCCGCGATCTGTACATCGGTGATCATGGTGTAGTTCACATCTTCCACCATCGCGTCAGCCGCCATTACGACCAGACCGGCTGCAAGCCCTACTCCCAGGGTTGCTCCCGCGGAACTGGAGTTGTAAGCGGTAATCCCCGCCCCAAGAGCGGCGCCTGTCACAGCGCCCTCATAACCCCGGCTTAAAAGGGCGAGGGACTGGCGTACACTCTCAACGACGCCGGGCCGGAGCGGAAAAACCGCCCGTCCCGTACCAGACCGGACGCGAGACACTGGCAGCGGGCGGCAGGCTTGCGTTAACTCCAGGCGAACGGGGAATTACCGGCATACCTGTCCACAAATCCGGGGCTTAAGATTGTGGATAACCTGAAGGCAAACGACGGAGAAGCGCGGGAGAACAGACGCCACCACGCCTGTTCTTTTTTTGAACAACCGGAAAGTTTATATCAGCGGTTCAGGGATTTATCCCCGGCCAGTGACAGGCCAATATAGACGCCCGCCCCCCAGATGACCTGCGACAAAATGAAAACCCACTGCGGAACGTCGAAAACCAGAAGCGGAAGCAGACATACCGTCACAATGCCAATCAGCCGGCTGCCAAATTTTCTGCGCACCGGTTCACTGCTGTCGACGGGAATGCGGGCGAGACGGAGAACATTTCTGAATCCTGGTGACATGAGAACCTCCCTGGGGATGTCAGTCATTTGAAATCGGTATAGTAGTGGATGTGATTCGTACTGTTAGTCACCGAATGCACGCCGCATATTTTTCTTTATTTCCCGGGTATCCGCCCCGGACACCGGCGCGGCAGATGCTGCCGGCGTATCCGGTACTGCAGCTGCAGCCCTGTTCACGTCAGCGGTGCCGGCCATCTGCTGAACCAGAGCCTGCAGCTCACTGACCGAGGTGGGCGGTACCGGCATACTGGTCAACAGGCGCG